>SL_3KL_010_SEDDRAFT_10005309_pt1 | contig 11579 bp, 6 predicted proteins | sample SodLakKL_010_SED_2_FD_10381 | JGI IMG/M metagenome (IMG submission 10381)
GTGCCCAGATCCTGGCGGCGGCCGGCGAACCGCTGCCGTTTTCCCAGGACGACGTGGTCATGTCAGGGCATGCCATCGAATGTCGCATCAATGCCGAGGATCCGGAAAAATTCATTCCGCAACCTGGTCAGGTGGAGTCGTTCCATGCACCCGGCGGGCCGGGCATCCGGGTCGACTCGCACATCTATGACAGCTACCGCATCCCGCCCAACTATGACTCGATGATCGGCAAGCTGATCGCCCATGCCGAGACTCGTGAAGCGGCGATTGCCCGCATGCGCGTAGCCCTGGATGAAATGGTACTGCGCGGCGTCATCAATAACATCCCGCTGCATCAGCGCCTGATGCGCGATTCAGGATTCATCGAGGGTGGAGCGAATATTCACTACCTGGAAAAACTGTTGAAGGGGGGGTGATTCTGGGAAGTGGGGGAGAGGGAAAAGTGTTGCAACCCTCGAGCACCAATCGCCTTTCCCTCTTCCTTCTACTCTTCTCCCCCTCTACCCACGGCCGCCCGGCGGCCGTCAACTTGTCAACGGCAACGCCCCGAACGCCGCATGTGCCACCAGATGACCGAGTCGGTCCAGGTCGGGGATGACCACTTCCATATCTCCGATAATGGCCCCGCCGGCGACCGCAATGGGGTTTGAGTCAGATGGAACTTCCGTCAGATTGTCTTCAGTCACGGTGGTCAGTCGTGGAAAACCCTGCGCGAGAATCGCGATATAAGGCATGCGCTCATTATCAATTAATGTCTTGGTGATGCACATCCTGGCGCCTTCGACTGATTCACCACTGGCATACTCGGTCAATGTCGCAAAGCTGATCAGGGGAACCTGCCATCCACGCCATAAGAAGGTGCCCAGCAGCCAATCGGGCGCATCCTGAATCGGCTCGGGCTTCGAGAACCCAACGACTTCAGCCACGGTGGCATTGGGAATGAGAATCTGGACGTCGGTCAAAGGCACGACGACACTGCGAATTTCCGTCTCGCTCATGGGGAATTATCCTTCCGGTGCCGGTATCTTGAGCAGGTCGAACACATGGCCGACCAGTTCGGATTCCTGGTAGGGCTTGGCCAGGTAATCATCGACGCCGATTTCCCGGGCGCGCTGGCGGTGTTTTTCACCACTTCGGGAGGTAATCATCATCATCGGGATATGCTTCAGGCGTGCATCGTTACGCACATGAGTCGCCAGTTCGTATCCGTCCATTCTCGGCATCTCGATATCGAGCAGGATGAGATCGGGAATCCGATCGAACATGGCCTCGACCGCATCGAGACCATCGCGCGCGGTCATGACCTCGAGTCCGCGGTGCTCGAGGACTCGCGAAGTCACGCGACGCATGGTGATGGAATCGTCCACGACCATGACCAGTGGGGTACGCTTGACTTCCTGAGTCTCGCGGGTCGACATGTCGCCGTGCTCGCCCGGAACCAGACCTTGCTCGAAAGCGCGTTGGACCAGCGGCCCCATATCCAGAATGGGAACAACCTGTCCATCGCCAGTAATGGTCCCGCCGAGAATTCCGGGAATGGAACTGATTTGCGGCCCGACCGGCTTGATCACGATTTCCCGGTGACCCAGCAACTCGGTCACCCTCAGGGCAGCGCGTTGCTCACCGGCCTCGATCATCAGCAGTGACAGCGTGCCGCCGGTAATCTCCTCCGGCTTGAAATCAAGCTGGGGCTCAAGCTCCAGCAAGGGATACTCCTCGCCCGCGTACTCTTGAACCGAATCGGGTTTTTCAATCTCGCGCAGCCAGTCATCGGCCAGAATGCGTGTCACACCGCGTACGGACTGGAGTGGAATGGCAAACTGACGATCCGAGGCGCGGACCATGATGGCCTGCATCACGGTCAGCGACAACGGGATTCGAATGGTGAATTGGGCGCCCTTGCCGGCTTCCGAGCGAGCGGTAACGTTGCCGCCAATCTGGCGCACTTCATTGGCAACCACGTCCATTCCAATCCCGCGCCCGGCCAACTCACTGAGCTGGTCAGCGGTGGTGAAGCCCGGAACGAAGATAATCTGGGTCAGCGCTTGATCCGTGACCTCTTCATCGGGCTTGAGCAGGTCACGCTCGATGGCCCGTTGCCTGATGGCCTGCAGGTCCAGACCCGCTCCATCGTCACGAATGCGCATGACCAGTTCGGTGGCTTCACGGCTGACCTCGATGCTGATCGTTCCGGTTTCGGGCTTGCCGAGCTCGGCACGCCGCTCGGGCATCTCAATGCCGTGACTGATGGCATTGCGCAGCAAGTGCTCCAGAGGAGCGGTGATGCGATCAAGCACGTTGCGGTCCATCTCGCTCTCGCCACTGAGGCTGACCCGCAACTGGGCCTTCTTGCTGACTTCGCGAGCGGCGTTGCGGACCACGCGACGGAAGCGCGGCAGCAAGGTATTGAACGAAACCATGCGGGCCTGCATGAGGCCTTCCTGCAACTCGGTGTTGACCCGGGACTGCTGCATCAGCAAGGTTTCGGACTGGCGCGTGGCATCGTCAAGAATGCCGGTCAGGCTGGTCAGGTCATTGACCGACTCGGCCAGACCCCGCGACAGTTGCTGAATCGTGGAATAGCGGTCAAGTTCCAGTGGATCGAAGGCCTCGTCGGCCGGACCATGCTCACGTTCATAGCGCGCGAGAATCTGGGCTTCGGTTTCGATCTCGAGCTTGCGCAACTGGTCGCGTAGTCGAATGACCGTTTCATCGACTTCACCGACGTTGCTGCGGAACACGGTAATCTGCTGTTCCAGGCGTGAGCGGAAGATACTGATCTCACCGGCATAGTTGACCAGATCGTCAATCAGCAGTGAGGGGACTCGCAGGTTCTCCGTACGCGTCGGAGCAGCCTCGGCTTCCTCGGCGGGCCGCTCCTGCTCTTTCTGAGGAGTCAGATCAATGAGTTCAGTGGTTTCTTCGATCTCTTCGGCCTGATCGGCAAACAGCTCATCCACCGAGCGCATGGGCATCGGTTCGCGCTTGTTGACGGCATCGACCATGGCATGCAGATGATCGCACCCGACCTCCAGCGCATCGATTCGATCACCGGTCGCATCCTTCAGTCCGGCGGCAATTCCTTCCAGCAACTCCTCCATGACATGGGCGACCTGGCCGATCGGTGTCAGGCCAACCATCCGTGAGCTGCCCTTGACAGTGTGCAGATCACGCTGCAACGCAGTCACCAGGTTCTTGTCCTCAGGGGCCTCACGCCATTTCTGAAGCAACCCATCGGAGTGCTCGAGCAGTTCTCCGGCTTCTTCAAGAAATGCTTCGAGAAGATCCTCATTGAGCTCTTCATAGTCGAGCGCAATGGTCTCGCCTTCAGGCTCCACTTCCTCAGGAAGCTGAACCTCCTCCCGGTCCTGCTGTTCGATGCGATCAGGCACGAATCCGATCTCGACATCGACCTCAAGGTCCTCCTCAAGACCCTCCTCGTCTGCAACCGGCTCGGCCTCCTCCTGGGCCAACTCCATTTCATCGGCCGATTCAGGTTGTCCGGGTTCAAATTCGAGCGCTTCCTCGACTTCCGGCTCAGACTCATCCTCGAGAAGTTCCTCGACTTCCGGCTCAGTCTCTTCCTCGAGGGGCTCCTCGACTTGCGGTTCGAGTTCAAGTCCGGCCTCATCCCGTGCTTCCTCTGCCGGTTCGGCCTCATCCTCAGGCTCGGAGTCGACATCCTCTTCCGCGACCGGTTCTAGCTCACGCCCAAACTCGGACTCAGGCAATTCTTCCGTACCCGGCTCGACTTCATCTCCGGAATCAGGTCCGAGCTCTTCATTCGAAGCCGACACAGCTTGCTCTTCGGAGTCGAAATCGATTCGTTCTTCCTCGATTTCGTCCCCGAGTTCGATGTCGGCATCGCCTTCAGCCATTTCGATATCCGCGTCGGCCTCGGCCTCGACGGCGACTTCCTCGTCATCGACATCGAAGAAATCCGAGTCCGACTCGATCAGCCCAGTCTCGATATCTGTGTCTGATGTAAAGGCCGGCTCGTCCTCGAAATCTGCCGACTCGATTTCAGCCGGCTCGTCCCGATCCGGCTGTGGATCCACCCTCGGTGTGGTTCTCAGTGTCGGCGCATGCTCGCCGGTGCGATCGCGGTGGGCCTGATTGTGCAGATCCCGTAATTCTTCCGCCAGTTCTTCAGTCTGGAACTCTTCATCCGCAACCTGCTCACCCTGGAGTCGGGCCAGACGTTTTCGGAACAGGTCGGCGGCATGCTCCATGGCAACCAGGCCGGCATTCGACGGGGGCGCTTCGCACAGCGAAAGCTCTTCGAGATAGGCTTCGAGAATCTGAGCTGTTTCCGTCTCGTCTCCAATGGGGGCCAGACGCATCGTGCCCTTCATGGTGTGAACAATGCGCACCATGGGCTCGGTAATCGACGGGGCTCGACCACTTTCGTCGGCCTCTTCAAGCCAATCGATATAGATCTCGAGATTCTCGGACAGCTCCTTGACCATCAACTCGATCAGGGTCGGATCCATGCCCTCCAGTTCCGGTGGCGGCGCTGATGGCGCCTCATCCGCACCTTCAGGCAATCTGCCTTCAGCCGCCAGGGCAGCCCGCTCGGCCAACTCGGCACAGGCTTGCTCATCGAGCTCGGCCGTGTCTTCTTGGGCCAGTCTTGCACGCATGCTGGGCAAGGCCGAAACCGCCTCGGCCACCAGGGCGGTGACTTCAGGCGTGGCCTGGATCTGGCGCTCCAGGATACGGTTCAGCATGTTCTCGATCTGCCAGGAGAACTCGCCGATTTCCGTGGCACCCGCCATCCGTCCCGAACCCTTCAATGAATGAAAGGAGCGCCGGATCGTGGTAGTCAGGTCTTCATCATTCGGGTCTTCTTGCCATTTCGGCACGATCTCGACCAGCGTTTCGAGTTCCTGATCGAACTCTTCCATGAAGATCTCGACAATATCGAAATCATCGAATGCCGAACTGGTATCCGTCGCCTCAACGGGTTGGGGCTCATCAAGGTTGTAACCGGAATCAACGGAAACCTCCTCACCGCGGTCCTCCCGCCTGATATCGGTTTCTGCAGATGTCTCCGGAAACTCATCAGCCTCGATGTCCTGGGGCACAGCGACTTCATCGGCAGAGGGCTCGATCTGGTCTTCGATATCGGCAACTTCCGGCTCGACCGGACTTTCGACTTCCGGCTCCACTTCCTCCGGCTGGATGGTTTCAGGCCAGTAGCCAAGCTGCTCGATTCGAGTGCGCGCCGACTCCAGATAGCGCTCTCCCCGGCTTTTGCTGGCAGCCAGGCTTTCGAGGTAGAACTCGGTCACGGTCAGGGTCTCGGCCAGAACATCCAGCGCCTGGGCATCCGCCTCGGTCGGTGCTTCACTGAGATGGTCGGCGGCGATCCGGCTGGCCGCCTCGACCATGGTGGCTGATTCCTTGAACTCCGCCATATGCAAGGCGCCGGCGATACCAGCAAGAATCTTTTGCGCATCGTCGATGGCGTTAACGTCCGCCTTTTGACGGTTAATGGCATCGAGCAAGTGCTTGGAATGCCCCAGATCCTCCAGCGCTTCCTTGACCAATTGCTTGATCACCCGGCGTTGTTCCGAGGGCGGCAACAGAGTGCCGGCAAGCTCGACATCGAACTCTTCACCGCCGGCGCCGGAAAGCCCGAAGCTTTCCTCGAGCTGGGATTCGACCACCAGCAATTCCCGCGCAACCATCAGCAGGGTCGGATCGTCCGGATCCGTGCCCATTTCGGTCAACTTTCCGGCCTGGGTCTTGACACGGGCAGCCAGGTGGTCAAGCCCCAGCATGGCCAGGCTCTCGCCCACTGATTCGAGCAGCGTGGACTGCTGCTCGAGCATCTCCGTATCCTTGCCCTGCTCGAGCTGGGAACCGAGCGCATCCTTGATCTTGGCCAGATCTTCACGTGCCGCGGTGGTCACCGCGGCAAACAAGGCCCTGTTTCGTCCGGCCAGGAAGACCTTGGCCTGACTCATCTGATCCGGGGCATGGTCGGCCAGCTTGAATGCTTCGTGAACCTCTTGTGCCAGCGGCGTCTGCGCCTGGCTGATAACAATCTGGAAAAGGAGGCCGCGTGTCAGATCCCTGGCCTTTTCGTCAAGGGCATCGCTGGTTCCGGACTCAACGGTTTCCTTGAGCAATACATCCAGGCGCGCAAACAGGCGAACGATATTCGGGTTACTGGCAATCTGGCCTTCCTTGAGTGCCTCGAGGAGCGCCGTCGTCACCCAGCCCGCGCAGCGGACATGCTCGGGTAAATCGGTCTGGTCGCGAATCTGCAGGGTGATCGCGGACAGTTTCTCGATGGCAGTGACATCTTCGTGATCAACCAGCAATCCGCGCAGGGCGTGTTGATACTGACGCCTGAGCCCGGTGGCGTCCAGTTCAGGTGCCTGCTCGATCGCCGGGAGTGCGCTGGTGTTGATCTCGGGCTGGAAGAAATTGGCCTCGTCCAGCAATTTCTCGCCCGCCGCAGCCCGCAGGTCATTGATGGTCGGCAAGACCACGATGGGCGCATCCCGCTGGGTGGTTTCCAGAAAGTCAAGGTAGTCCGGCAGGATGGCGGTGGCTTCAAGCAGGGTGGAGATGGCGCGCTCCTCATCCCGCGCCTGCCCGTCGCGCAGCGCCTGCAGTGCATGCCCCATGGCTTCAGCAATCAATTGACCGCTGTGAAACTCCATGACAGCGAGCGAGCCGGCAACCTTGTCACAGGCCTCGACGGCCTGGTCGAGATCTCCTCGCTGACGATCACTCTCCTCTTCGCCGAAACGCTCGACCGCCTGACGGACCTCCTCGCACAATTCATCGAGCAGAGGGCGAGTCCACTGCAGGGACTGATGGCTCAAGTGCGTGGAACTCATGTCGGCAATCCGTCAGACATTTCAGGTTGATGGCAACGCATGACTTTCGACAAACTGGCCTCAGGATTCGTCTTCCGGCAGTTTGAAGTCAGACACCGAGTCGCGCAGCTCGCGCACCAGTTCGGCCAGGTTGGCCACCGACTTGGCAGTCTGACCGGTACCCTCCGTGGTCTGCACGGAAATGTCACGAATGCTGTTCATCAACTGGGCGATCTTGGATGCGTTGCGGGATTCCTCCTGGGCCTGATGGGAAATATTCTGAATCAGTCCGGCCAGATCATTCGAGACCTTCTCGATGGATTCCAGGGCATCACCGGCATCCTCGGCCAGGCGAGCCCCCGAGACCACCTGCGTGGTCGTCTGCTCCATGGAATTGACGGCCTCGGCGGTATCGGCCTGAATGGTCTGAACCAGCGCCTCGATTCGACGCGTGGCGTTGGTGGCGCGTTCGGCCAGACGCTGGACTTCGTCGGCAACCACCGCAAATCCACGGCCCGCACCACCGGCCGATGCCGCCTGAATGGCGGCATTCAGAGCCAGAACGTTGGTTTGCTCGGAAATGCCGTTGATCAGCTCGACGATATCGCCAATTTCCTGCGAAGATTCACCCAGGCGTTTGATTCGCTTGGAGGTTTCCTGGATCTGGTCACGAATGCTGTCCATTCCGGAAATGGTCTGACGCACCATGTCGGCGCCGCGGTTGGCGATTTCCACCGAGTTCTGGGCGACATCGGCTGATTCACTGGAACGCTTGGCCATGTCATCGAACGAACGCGCCATTTCATCAATGGTGTCGGAGGCTTCGCGAATCTCCTTGGCCTGATGCTCGGAGGCCTCGGCCAGTTGCATGGTGGTGGCCCGTGTTTCCTGGGCCTGGGCGGCCACCTGCTGGGCGGTGTTGTTGACGCCGGCGACCAGGTCGCGCAAAGCTTCGACCGCGTAATTGACCGAGTCCGCGATGGCGCCGGTCACATCCTCGGTCACGGTCGCCTGCACGGTCAGGTCACCATCGGCCAGTGAACTCATTTCATCGAGCAGTCGCAAAATCGCGTCCTGGTTGCGCTGATTGACCTCAGTCGTCTGGCGAGCGCGTTTGCGCTGGGCAAAATAGGCGCCGGCGCCAATCAGAAACAGGATCAGCAGGGCTGCACCAAACGCCGCCAGGCCGGCCAGCAGTGAAGGCCACAGCTCGTCTTCACCCAAGGTGGCATACTCGGAAGCGAGTACCCGGGCCTGATCGGTCAGATCCTCGGCATCGAGAAAGATTTCGTCGGCAGCCTCACGAACTTCGAACAGATCGGTCGATGCCGTCAGAATGGTGTCGACATCGATGCGAATTTCCTCGAACAAGAGCGTGACATCGGCCAGTGTTTCAAGCACCTGGGTGTTACGAGCCGGCGCCAGGCCAAGTTCCTCGTCACCTTCGAGCAAGCCTTGCAGCACTCGCTCGAACAAGCTGGCATCGCGACTGAAGGCATCGGCCGCGGTAATGGCGCCGGTGCCGCCGGCCATGATATCGCCGACTCGGCGCAGCATACGGTCAGCCAGGACAAGCTGCCGACTGGCGATATAGATCTGAACCGTGGGCGCGCCGGTTTCGATCATCCGTCGTACGACTTCGTCAGAGCGGGCCTGAAGCTGTGGAATGTTGGTCGAGAAGGCAGCAGCACTGTCGGCCAACTCGATCACCAGGTCGGTACGATCGAGAATCTGGGTCGCGAATTCATCGATTCGACTCCACATTTGCTCGAGGGTAGACAGCGAATCATTCACGCTGGGCGGAGAAGGCGGGAGATTGATCGCCGGATTGCCTCGGCGCAGGGTGCCGATCGCGTTATCGATGATATCGCGGGTCTCGCGCAACTCGTCGAAAGCATCAAAGTTGCCCACCGCCGATTCACCAGCCGCCTTGGCAAGCTGCTGGGCACGCACCTGAATGTCCGTTGTCAACGCCAGGTACTCGGTTTCCTGCTGGTTACGCTGGTTCAGCAGATAAAAGTTGTACGCCACCAGGCCCAGAAGAAGGACCAGCAGGACGAACAACAGTAACTGCGCAGGAGACAATCGCTGCTCAGTGGTTTGCTTGGCCACGCTACTCATGCTTACACCTCATCAATCTTGCATTCGTTTTGCCGGCTTGCGAGTCAATGGAGAACCGTACCTGGCATCCAGCCTACTGTCGCCTCGCCTGCCTGCTCATCTGAGAATACTGTTTTCACGACATGAGATTTTGTTCTGAAATGGCACCGCCCGCCCATGCCTCGGACCGATACCTCGGTTTCATCTCTTATTGTTCCCTGGCGCCATCCATGAAATCGGGACGGCGCTGCAGTTTCTCGATCTGGAGCACACCCCAGCTCTGTTCACTGGTCGGAAATTCCTGCTCGACCAGACCGGCCAGCTCGGAGTTGTCCCATTCACCCTCTGACTGCAAATCATCCGTATGAAAATGTCGCTGCCCGAACACTTCATCAACGACCAGGCCAGCCAGTCTTCCCTGGAAACGGGTCAGTATGAGCCGGGTGCGTGCCGTCACCGGGGTGCGCGTACCAAACAGATACCAGCCCAGGTCGGAAACAGGGGCCAGGTTGCCGCGAACATTGGCAATCCCCAGCAACCAGTCCTTGGTCCCCGGTACGGGATAATAAGGTGGAAATGCGATGATTTCCTCAATCTGGTCAATTCGGCAGGTCAGATGGTAATCGCCCAGCCGAAACACCACACCATCCCAGTTGCTGATCTGCTGCTGACGACTGGCCTCGCCAACATCGTGTCCGAGACTGCGCTTCTCGAATCCGGCCAGCAAATCGAACATGGCGCGACCTTTACCGGCGTTTTCGGTTGTCTGGTCCCCTTTCATGGCTCCTCAAAATCCTTGATGCGCAGCGTTGTCTTCAAGCGGTTTCCGAATGACCGATCTGGTCGCGCACAGCCGCCAGCAGCTCATCACGGGTGAATGGTTTGGTCAGATACTGGTCCGAACCGACGATTCGCCCCCGAGCCTTGTCGAACAGACCATCCTTGCTGGTCAGCATGATGACGGGCACTTTCTGGAATCTGGAATTATTCTTGATGATCGCGCAGGTCTGGTAGCCATCCAGCCTCGGCATCATGATATCGACGAAGATCAGGTCCGGCTCATGCTTGTGGATCAGCGACAATGCTTCGAAACCGTCATTGGCGGTAATGACCTCGCAACCTTCCCGACTGAGCATGGTCTCGGCTGATCGGCGAATGGTCCGGCTATCGTCGATCAACATGACCTTCAGGCCTTGAAGTTCGATCTCGCCGCTGGCGGATGCTTGCTGGTTGTCTTCGCTCATTGTCTGAATTGCTGGTGAATCGATAGTGTTTCGATCTGTCACTTTGCCCCTAGATTAGTCGATCTTTGTCGTTTTTGCCAATCCAGTAGAATAGACAGTCTCAAGTTCATGGCGACAAAGGACTTTATGGGTCGCATTCTGCCTGATTTGTCGGCCAATTGCACATCGGTCCAGAAACCTCGGAGCCTGCATGCGAAAAAATCTCATTGTGGTCATGGATGACATTGCCGCGATCACGGTCAAGAAGGACACCAGCCTCGCCCTGATGCTGGAGGGACAGCGACGTGGCTATCAGCTGCATTATCTGAATGATCCCGACCTGTTCCTGGATCACGGCGCCGTCTCTGCGCGCATGCGATCCATCCGGGTCAAGGATGATCCGAATCAGTGGTATGAAGTCGATCGTGAGGTGACCCGACCGCTTGACGGTGATGACCTGGTCCTGATGCGCTCGGATCCACCGGTTGATGATGACTACCTTTATGCCACCTACCTGCTGGAGCTGGCCGAGCGGGCCGGGGCCCGTGTCGTCAACCGTCCGCGCGCCCTTCGCGATTTCAATGAGAAGCTGGCCATTGCTCACTTTCCCGAGCTGACCCCGGACACCCTGGTCGCATCGGCCCCGGCCCGCTTGCGCGAATTCGTGGCCGAGCGCGAGCGAACCGTACTCAAACCGCTCGACGGAATGGGTGGGAAAAGCATCTTTCTCACCCACCCGGGCGATCCCAACCTGAATGTCATCATCGAGACTCTGACCAGCAACGGTCAGCGCCTGGCCATGGCCCAGGATTATCTCCCTGCCATTACCGAAGGCGACAAGCGCATCCTCATGGTTCACGGCAAACCGGTGCCCTACCTGCTGGCCCGCATTCCCGGTCAACATGACTTCCGCGGCAACCTGGCTCGCGGCGGTCGAGGGGAGGGGCGGCCATTGTCAGACAGCGACCGGGCCATTGCCGAGGCCGTCGCCCCGCTGCTGCTGGACAATGGCATTGACCTGGCCGGACTGGATGTCATCGGCGACCGACTCACCGAAATCAATGTCACCAGCCCGACCTGTGTTCGGGAACTGGACGCCCAGTTCGGGATCAACATTGCAGGAGATCTTTTCGACGCCGTCGACCCATGAAGTCCAAGCTGTCATTCACCTTTGGGGGGGATACGCTGACCATGGCCATTGCCGTGGCCATCGGTCTGCATATCGGTGTGATCGGCCTGGTGCATTTCGATGTTCTCGTCGATCGACCCGATTCGGTCCCGACCAGCCTGGACGTCATCCTGGTCGATTGGGCCACCGATGAAGCGCCCGAGGAAGCCGACTTTCTGGCCCAGGTGACCCAGCGCGGGGCCGGTGAAAGCCCGGACCTGGCTCGGCCGGCCGAGCCAATTCCGGCGGGGG
>SL_3KL_010_SEDDRAFT_10005310_pt1 | contig 11573 bp, 9 predicted proteins | sample SodLakKL_010_SED_2_FD_10381 | JGI IMG/M metagenome (IMG submission 10381)
TACACGGTGTACGACGGGCGCCAGCCGTCGCTGGAGAGCCTCGACCTCTGCGCCCGCTACACGGGTGCCGTGCGTGAGGCGGTCGGCACGCGCGCGGATCTGCTGTTCGGCACGCACGGGCAATTCACACCCGCGGGGGCGATCCGCCTGGCGAAACGCCTGGAGCCCTTCGATCCGCTCTGGTTCGAGGAGCCGACACCGCCGGAGAATCCCGAGGCGATGGCCACCGTCGCGCGCGGCACCTCGATCCCGGTGGCCACGGGCGAGCGCCTGACCACCAAGTACGAATTCCACGCCGTGCTGGCCGCCGGTGCGGCCGCCATCCTGCAGCCGGCCCTCGGGCGCGTGGGCGGAATCCTGGAGGCCAAGAAGATCGCCTCCATGGCGGAGGCCTCGTATGCACAGATGGCGCCCCATCTCTATGCCGGCCCGATCGAGGCGGCCGCCAATGTGCAGCTGGCCGCCTGCACGCCCAACTTCCTGGTGGTCGAGGGCATCCAGCAGTGGGGCGGATTTCACGGCGAACTGCTCAAGCGACCGCCGCACTGGGAGGCCGGCTATGTGACGCCGCCCACCGAGCCCGGCCTGGGCGTGGAACTCAATGAAGAAGTCGCCGCGGCCCATCCCTACCGCGGCAGCGGCCTGCACCTGGAAATGCGCGAGGATCCTGTTTCATGACGAGTGAAAACGCACGTTCACCCATCCGTACCGTCGGTTTTGTCGGCCTCGGCAATGTCGGTGGCAAGCTGGCCGGCAGCCTGCTGCGCAATGGGTTCGACATGGTGCTGCTCGATCTCGACCGTACGGCCGGAGCGCACCTGCTGGAGCAGGGCGCGGCCTGGGCCGAGAACGGCCGCGACCTGGCCGAGCGCTGTGACCTGATCATTACCTGCCTGCCGTCCCCGGCCATCAGCGCCGAGGTGATGGAGGCCGAGGATGGTCTGCTCGCCGGCATGGGCCCGGGCAAGATCTGGCTCGAGATGAGTACCACGCACTACGAGGAAGTCGTGCGCCTCGGCGAGGCGGTACGCGCGACGGGTGCGGCGGCGCTCGATTCTCCGGTCTCGGGCGGCTGTCACCGCGCGGCCACCGGCAACATCTCGATCTTCGTCGGCGGCGAGCGCGCGGACTTCGAGCACGCACTGCCGGCGCTCACGCGCATGGGGCGCGCCATCCTGCACACGGGCCCGCTCGGCTCCGCCTCCATCGTCAAGGTCGTGACCAACTACCTGGCTTCCGCGCACCTGGTCGCCCTGGGCGAAGCACTGATGGTGGCCCGCCAGGCCGGCATGGATCCCGCGAAGGTATACGAGGCGATCAGCGTTTCCTCGGGCAACTCCTTCGTCAACGAGACCGAGAGCCAGGTCATCATGAATGGCAGCTACAACATCAACTTCACCATGGACCTGGTGCGCAAGGACATGAACCTGTTCCTGGATCTGGCAAGGGCCAATGATGTTCCCGTCCAGGTCGGCCCGCTGGTCGAGCAGATATTCCGGGATGGACAGGCGCGTTACGGTGACAGGGCGTGGTCGTCGATGATCGTCAAGCGACTTGAGGACGACTGTGGTGCCGATCTGCGCGCACCGGGCTTCCCCGCCGAACTGGTCGATGACGAACCGGAAGTGGTCGGGCGGGAGGTCGGCCCGGGCGCGCGCGACGCCGTGGCGTCGCAGCCCTGATCGGCCGCACCCCTGCAAACGATGTGACAGCCCGATACTCTGGAGGAGCTGGCATGAGCGAAGAAACGAAGACGGCAACCCCTGACTGGCATGCACGCGCGCAGACGCTCGACCTGCCGACCCGCGCACTGGTNGACGGCCAGCTGCGCGAGGCCAGTGATGGCGCGAAGTTCCAGCGCATCAATCCCGCCACGGGGGAACTGCTGGTCGAGGTNGCCGANTGCAGCGCCGAGGACGTGGACACGGCTGTCGCCGCCGCGCGGCGCACCTTCGAACAGGGCGACTGGCGTCACGCCAGCCCCGANGAGCGCAAGGCNGCGATGCTGCGCTGGGCCGACCTGATTCGCGAGCACGCGGACGANCTGGCCCTGCTGGAGAGCCTGGAGGCNGGCAAGCCGATCGCCAANACGAGCAGTGCCGACATCCCNGCATGCGCGAACACCATCCAGTGGTACGCCGAGGCNCTCGACAAGCTCTATGACGAGGTCGCNCCCACCGGTGCCGGNAACCTGACCACCGTGACCCGCGAGCCCGTCGGCGTGGTGGCCGCGGTCGTGCCCTGGAACTACGCCTCCATCATCGCCTCCTGGAAGCTCGGCCCGGCGCTGGCGGTCGGCAACTCGGTGATCCTCAAGCCGGCCGAGGAGTCGCCCCTGGCTGCGATCCGGCTGGGTCAACTGGCATTGCAGGCTGGCATCCCGGCCGGGGCGGTGCAGGTGCTGACCGGTCGTGGCCCCGTGACCGGCGAGGCAATCGGCATGCACCCGGACATCGATGTCGTCACCTTTACCGGTTCGGCCGAGATCGGCAAGCGCTTCCTCGGCTACTCGGCGGCCTCCAACATGAAGCGCATCTGGCTGGAGTGCGGCGGCAAGTCACCGCAGATCGTCACCCGCGACTGCGGCAATCTCGACAAGGCGGCCGACGCCATTGCCGGGAGCATCTGGTACAACACGGGCCAGACCTGCCACGCTGGCTCGCGCGTGATCGTCGACCGCAAGGTCAAGGATGCGCTGCTCGAGCGTGCGGCCGCCCGCGCCGGCCAGTTCGCCCCGGGTGACCCGCTCGATCCGGCGACCAGCATGGGTCCGTTGATCGACACCGATGCCCAGGCGCGTGTCAGCGAGTATGTCGATGGTGCCCGTCGTGACGGTGCGAAGGTGGTCACCGGCGGGCAGGCGCCCGGCGCACTCGCGCAGGGGGCTTTCTTCGAGCCGACCATCGTCGATGGCCTGTCCGGGGATGCCCGAATCGCCCGCGAAGAGGTCTTCGGGCCGGTGCTGTCCGTGCTGACGTACGACGATCTCGACGAGGGCATCCGCATCGCCAACGATTCGCGTTACGGGCTGGCCGCCTCCGTCTGGTGCGATCGCATCGACGATGCCAACCGCGCCGCTGCCGCCCTGCGGGCGGGCACCGTGTGGATCAACTGCTACGACAAGAGTTCGCCGGTGACGCCGTTCGGTGGATACAAGGAGAGCGGCATCGGGCGCGATCGATCGCTGCACGCCTTCGACAAGTTCACCGAGATCAAGACGACCTGGCTGGAATACTGACCGCCGTCAACGGCCCCGTTTCGAAGGAGTCCAGTGGTGCCCGCCATTCGTCGTGTCGAGAGCTTCACCAACCGCTTTGTCGGCGTGGTCCGCGTGACCTGTGACGACGGCAGCGTCGGCTGGGGCCAGATGTCGCCCTACAATGCCGACATCACGGCACTGGTTCTGCACCGGCAGGTCGCCCCGCATGTCATCGGGGCCGATGTCAGTGATATCGGCGCCCTGGTCGATCTCGTCGGCGAACGCGAACACAAGTTTCCTGGTACCTACCTCTGTCGTGCGCTGGCCGGTCTCGACACGGCGCTGTGGGATCTGCACGGCCGCATGCGCCAGTGCAGCGTGACGGAACTGATCGGGGGCACGCCCGGACCGGTCCGGGTATACGCCTCGAGCATGCGCCGCGACATCACGCCCGCGGACGAGGCTGCACGTCTGCGTGCGCTGGCCGACCGCCACGGTTTTGATGCGTTCAAGATTCGCGTCGGCAGCGAGTGCGGTCACGACCGGGACGAATGGCCGGGACGCACCGAGGCCGTGGTCGCCGAGACGCGCCGGGCGCTCGGTGACGAGGCGACCCTCCTGGTCGATGCCAATAGCTGTTATTCCGCGCCGCGCGCCATCGAAGTCGGGCGCATGCTCGAGGCCCATGGCGTCGGCCACTTCGAGGAGCCCTGTCCCTACTGGGACCTGGAGGCGACTCGGCAGGTGAGCCGAGTGCTCGATGTCCCGGTTGCCGGCGGCGAGCAGGACCACTCGCTGGCGCTCTGGCGGCACATGATCGAGTCGCGCACGGTCGATATCGTGCAGCCCGACATCTGTTATGTCGGCGGTTTGTCCAGGGCACTGCGCGTGGCGGCGATGGCCGCCGATGCCGGTATTCCCTGCGTGCCGCATGCGGCCAACCTCACCCTGGTGACGGTATTCACGCTGCACATGATGGCCGCGATTCCCAATGCCGGTCCCTACGTCGAGTACTCGATCGAGGGGGATGACTACTACCCCTGGCAGGTGGGTCTGTTCGCGCCGGAGATGCAGGTGATCGATGGTCGCGTGGCGATCCCGGAAGGGCCCGGCTGGGGTGTCGAGATCCGGCCGGATTGGCTGGCTGCGGCCGACCACCAGGTGACCGCTGCCTGAGCCGATCACATGTCCACGCGGCGCGCCGCGTGCTCGACGAGGGGGCCATCGGCGGCGAACAGCACATCCAGGACAGTGAAGTGATTGCAGCCCGTCACAGCATGCACGTGGGCTGCGCGCGCGCGATCCCGCCAGGCTTCCACGAAGGCCACCGACTGGCGGTGGAACTCAGCACTTTCCTCGCCACCCACCCAGGCGTCGATCGCGAGTGGGAACGCCGGCTCCGCGTGGACAGGACTCAGTGCGCACGCCGCAGCCCCATCCAGGCCGAGGGCATCATTGATGGCCGTAGGCACCAGCGGCTGGAGATCGAATACACCGCTGATGGGCGCGATCCAGTCGATCGGGGCCGGGGTGGTGGCCAGCATCGCGGCAAGGTGGCCACCCGCGGAATGCCCCGAGACCTGGAACGCGCGGTCATCCACGCCGAGATCCCGGCGCTGTCGATCGAGCCAGGCGATGGCCGCGTGCGCCTCGTCGACAATCGTCGCCAGTGTGACCTCCGGGCAGAGGCTGTAGCCGACCACCGCGACGGCGATGCCGCGTGCGTTGAGCGCGCGCGCAACGAAACTGAAGTCGCTCGGCGCCATCGACTGCCAGTAACCGCCGTGGAAGAAGACGTGCAGCGGCGCCGGGGTCGTGCCGTCGGGATGGAACAGGTCGATGCGTTGTCGTGTTCGCTCACCGTAGATCAGACCCGGGCTCGGGGCGCGTGCCTCCTGGTCGCGAAAGGCGGCACTGTCCCGACGCCAGCGCTCGAAGATCTCCGGATGCTCGGGGACGGCCGCGCGCGCGCTGTACTGCGCCTGCAGTTCGGCCGGGGTGTACGCTTCGTGCGGATGGCCCGGCATCGGTTCAGGAAACTCCGAGATGCCGGTGGAGCAGGGCGCTGTCGGCGCCGAGCGCCGCCGAATCGCCCTGCCAGACGATGCGGCCCTTTTCCATGATGTAGTGGCGGTCGCCCAGTTCCAGGAGCGCCTCGAGATTCTGGTCGATTACCAGGATCGACTGGCCGGCCGCCTTCAGCGTGCGCAGGCAGTCCCAGATCGTCGCACGGACGAGGGGGGCCAGGCCTTCAGCGGCCTCGTCGAGCACCAGCAGGCGCGGATTGGTCATCAGTGCCCGGCCGATGGCGACCATCTGTTGCTCCCCGCCCGAGAGCGCGTGCCCGGAGCGATCGGCCACCTCCGCGAGCGCCGGCAGCAGGTCGAAGACCCGTTCGAGGTTCCAGGGAACCGCGGCACCATGCCGGTTGGCGGCTGTGGCGACGAGATTCTCGCGCACGCTCAGGTTGGGGAAGATGCGTCGGCCTTCCGGCACCAGGCCGATGCCCAGGCGCGCGATGCGGTAGGGCGGTGCGCGCGTGATGTCCGCGTCCGCGAACTCGATGCGGCCGGAATGGGCCCGATTGAGCCCGGTAATGGCGCGCACCGTCGTGGTCTTGCCCATGCCGTTGCGCCCGAGCAGGGTGGCGACCTCGCCTTCAGCGACCTCCAGGTTCACATCGAACAGGACCTGGCTGGTGCCGTAGCCTGCCTGGACGCCGTCAAGCCGCAGCATCAGTCGTTCTCCCCGAGATACGCCGCACGGACTTCGTCGCTGGCACGAATCTCCGCCGGCGTGCCGGTGATGACCGCACGGCCGAAGATGAGCACGGTCACGCGGTCGGAGAGACTGAACACGACGTCCATGTCGTGTTCCACCAGCAGGATCGTGACGCGTCCCTTCAGGCCGGCCAGCAGCGCCGACAGACGGGCTACCCCCGGGGGCCATGGGCTCGTCGAGCAGCAGCATGCGGGGCTTCGCTGCCAGCGTCATGGCAAGTTCGAGCTGGCGCTGTTCGCCGTGCGCCAGTTCGCCGGCGGGTACATCGGCGCGCGCGCCGAGTCCGACCTCGGCCAGTTGGGCCTCGGCCGGCTCGTTGAGGGCACGCTCGCGGGCGGCGCGGCGCCAGAAGCGGAAACTGTGTCCGGCGTGTGCCTGCACCGCGAGGGCCACGTTCTCGCGCACGCTGAACCCGGGGAACACCGAGGTCACCTGGAACGAACGCGCAAGGCCTGCGCGTGCGCGCTCATGGATCGGCATGCGGGTGATGTCCTGGCCCGCGAAACGGATGTGGCCGCTGTCGGGCCGGATCTCGCCGGCAAGCTGACCGATGAGTGTGGACTTGCCGGCACCGTTGGGGCCGATGATCGCATGCAGCGTGCCGGGCTGGATGTCGAGGTCGACCCCGTCGCAGGCGCGCACGGCGCCGAACGTGCGGTGGAGGTCGCGCACGGCGAGCAGCCCTTCGCTCATCGCGCCCGCCCCGCGAGCCAGCCGTACAGACCGCGGCGTGCGAACAGTACGACGAGAATGAGGATCGGCCCGAGGATGATCATCCAGTGCTCGGTCCAGGTCGCGAGCGTCTCCTCGAGCAGAACCAGTGCGGTGGCGCCGACCACGGCGCCGTGCAGCGAGCCCATGCCGCCGAGAATGACCATGATCATGAGCTCCCCGGACTGCGTCCAGTGCAGGGTCTCGGGGCTGACATAGGTATCGAGGTTGGCCAGCAGCACACCGGCCAGGCCGCCGATGGCTCCCGCCAGTGTGAACGCGGCCAGGCGGTAGCGGTAGACCGGGAAGCCGAGTGCGTGCATGCGCCGCTCGTTCTCGGCGGCGCCGCGAATCACGCGCCCGAAGCGGGCGCGAACGATACGCTGCAGGATGAAGACACAGGCGGCCAGCAGCGCCAGGCAGAGGTAGTAGTAATGGACGGCATTGCCGGTGTCGATCAGCGGCAGGGTGTTGCGCTGCCAGAGCACGATGCCGTCCTCGCCGCCATAGCGCTCCATCGAGATGAACAGGAAGAAGAACATCTGGGCAAAGGCCAGCGTGATCATGATGAAGTGAATGCCGCGTGTGCGCAGACTCAGTGCACCGATGAACAGCGCCAGCAGGGCGGCGACGACCACGCCCAGTGGCCAGGCGATCAGGCCGGCGGTCGTGCCGGTCAGCGCCGGCACGCCCGGTATGATCGGCGTGCCCATGATTGCGTGCTGGCCCAGGATTCCGACCGTGTAGGCGCCAGCGCCGATGAAGGCTGCGTGGCCGAAGCTCACCATGGCGCCGTAGCCGAGGATGAAGTCGAGGCTGACGGCCGCCAGCGCCAGGACGACGATGCGGGTGAAGATGGTCACCAGGTAGGGGTCGTCGGTCAGCGCGGCGACGACGGGGACGAGCGCCAGAGCGGCCAGGCCGATCGGCGGTAGCCAGCGGTGGCGATCAATGACCATGGGCAGGCAACAGTCCGCGCGGCCGCCAGATCAGCACGGCCGCCATGAGCACGAAGATCAGCATCGACGCAAGCGCCGAACCGACACCGTCCGCCGTGGCCGGCTCGGCCACCAGGCGCAGCAGCGATGGCAGGTAGGCGCGCCCGAGAGTGTCGACCATGCCGACGAGCAGGGCGCCGACCAGCGCGCCGCGAATGGAACCGATGCCGCCGATGACGATGACGACAAAGGTCTGGATGAGAATGTGCTCGCCCATGCCGACCTCGACGGTGAACAGCGGCCCGGCGAGGGCACCGGCCAGGCCCGCGAGCACGGCACCGAGCACGAACACGCCCGCGTACAGCCGTGTCGTGTTGACGCCGAGGGCGGCGACCATTTCGCGGTCGGCGGCGCCGGCGCGCAGGAGCATGCCCAGGCGTGTGCGCTGAACCAGCCACCAGAGCCCTGCCGCGATGGCGAGGCCGACGGCGATGATCGCCAGGCGATACAGCGGATAGCCGGCCCCGGGGAAGATCTCGACCGTGCCGGCCAGCCAGGAGGGTATGTCCAGGTACAGGGGCCGAGGTCCCCAGACCATGCGCACGAACTCATTGAAGAACAGGATCAGCCCGAAGGTCGCGAGCACCTGGTCGAGGTGCCCGCGCGCATACAACCGCCGCATGATCGCGCTCTCGATGAGCAGACCCGCGAGGCCGGCGGCGACCATGCCGCCCAGCACCGCGAGCAGGAAGCTTCCGGTCACGGCGAGCACGGATGCGGCGGCGAACGCGCCCACCATGTACAGCGAACCATGGGCCAGGTTGATCAGGCCCATGATGCCGAAGATCAGCGTCAGCCCTGCCGCCAGCATGAACAGCATGACGCCGAACTGCAGGCCGTTGAGAACCTGTTCCAGGAATAGCAGCATCAGATGATCCGGGGATGACCGGTGCGCCGGTCATCCCCCCCTTCGTTCCGGTTCAGCGTTCAGTCGTTGCCAAGGTGGCAGTTCGCGGCGTAGGCGTCCTCGTGGGCCGAGAAGGCGCGGCTCACCACGCGGTTCGACAACGTCCCGTCCTCGGTGCGGAACACCTCGCGGACATGGATGTCCTGGATCGGGTGCTGGTTGCTGTTGAACAGGAACTCACCACGTACCGAGTCGAAATCGGCCTTGCGCAGGGCGTCGAGGAGGGCATCGCGGTCGGCAATGTCCCCATTCACGTTCGCCAGGGCGCTGGCCAGCAGGCGCGCGGCGTCGTAGCCCTGGCTGGCGTAGAGCGAGGGCCGGCGATCATAGCGCTCCTGGAAGGCCTTGACGAAGTGCCGGTTGGCGGCATTGTCCAGATCGGCGCTCCACTGCGATGTGTTCTGCACACCCAGGGCCGCATCGCCCGCTGCGCTGAGAATGCCCTCGTCGAACGAGAAGGCGGGCCCATAGAGCGGGATGCGCTCCTTGAGGCCGGCCTGCTGGTACTGGCGCAGGAAATTGATGCCCATGCCGCCAGGGAGGAAGAAGAAGACCGCGTCGGGATCGGCGTTGCGCAGGGTCGCCAGCTCGGACGCATAGTCCTGCTGCCCCAGGCTGGTGTACACCTCGCCGACGATGTTGCCGTCATAGAAGCGCTTGAAGCCGGCCAGGGCGTCGCGCCCGGCTGGGTAGTTGGGGGCCACCAGGTAGACGTTCTCGTGGCCCTCGTCCTTGACGTGCTGGCCCATCGCTTCGTGCAGATTGTCGTTCTGCCAGGCCACGTTGAAGTACGAAGCATGGCAATCCTCACCGGCGAATTCCGCCGGGCCGGCGTTGGCGCTGATGAACACGCCGCCGTTGTCGAGCACGCGCGGCACCGCGGCCAGGGCGAGGTTCGACCAGATGATGCCGGTGAAGATTTCCACCTGCTCGCGCTGCATCATGCGCTGGGCGGCCTGGATGGAGCGGCCGACGTTGCGCGCGTCGTCCTCGACGAGTACTTCGACGGGAATGCCGCCGAGCCTCCCGTCGCCTTCCTCGACGGCGAGCATGAAGCCGTCGCGGACGTCAATGCCGAGTGAGCTGCCGCCGCCCGAAAGGGTCGTGATCATGCCGATTTTCACCGGCTCGCTGGCGGTCGCGGGTGGTGCGAACAGCACGAGGGCCAGCAGTGCGCCAAGCAGTGTGTTTCTGGTCATGGTTCCCCCTGGATTGTCACGCCGCGGCTTTCCCGGCTCGGTCGCGGCACAGTGCACCAGCCTGGTCCCGGAGTGCCCCCTGCGGGTGCTCCCCCGGTCATTCCCGGGCCGTTGGGCTGGCACAGGAACGCGCTATTGTAAGCCACGGAGTGTGCGACACAATGCGCTTGTTCACCGTGGGCAGCCGTTCACTGGGCCGGCACCCGTGCGAGTGGCATCGATTACCATGCGCGCGGCGCCGGCCGCGCCGCCCCGTGCGAGCCCATTGGCAACCGAGGAACAGGACATGAGTCAACAGCAGGGCGTATATCAGCAGGGTCCCCTGTATCTGGAGGATCTGGCTGCGGGCATGCGGTTCAGCGCACCCGAGTGGCCCGTTACCGAGGCCGACATCATCCGCTTCGCCCGGGAGTTCGACCCGCAGCCGCACCACCTCGATCCGGAGGCCGCGAAGACGTCGTTCTTCGGTGGGCTGGCGGCCAGCGGCTGGCACACGGCGGCCATGATCATGGGCATGGCCATGCGCTCCGACATGCAGATGACCGGCGGCCAGGTAGGTATCGGAGTCGAGCGCCTGCGCTTCAACCGCACGGTGCGGCCCGGCGACACGCTGCGCCTGGACATCGAAATCCTCGACGTCCGCCGCTCGCGCTCGCAGCCCGGCTGGGGTATCGTCAAGTACCGCTGGAACTGCGTCAACCAGGACGGCGAACTGGTCATGGAGGTCGTGCCGAGCGCCCTGGTGCGGGCTCGCGAAGGGGCGGATTGATCAGCCTTTAGCCCAGGGAGGTCACAGGCACACAAGCCACACTGCGAGCGATGATGGAATACCTGACCAATGACCGGCAAACGGGCAGGGATTGCCCGCTCGGGAAAGGCGCTTGACGCGGCGCGGCGGTAGCGGGATACACTCCAGCGCCCTCACTCCGTGAACGTCCTGCATTCATGAAACGCGAACCTGCCGCGTCGCCCACCGAGACGGCCCCATTGGGCCGATCCGATGCCGTGGTTCGGCCGCAGGCGGAGGCGTCTGAACGTTCGACACAGCCCGCCGCAGTCTCTGTACGGGGCCTGACCAAGACCTTCGACTCGGGTTTCCGCGCGCTCGATGGTATCGATCTGGAGATCCACAGTGGCGAGATCTTCGCGCTGCTGGGCCCGAACGGTGCCGGCAAGACCACGCTGATCAGCATCATCTGCGGCATCGTCATGCCGGGCGAGGGCGTCGTGGAGGTCGATGGCCACGATATCGTGCGCGACTGGCGCATCACCCGCTCGCGCATCGGCCTGGTGCCGCAGGAGCTGTCGACCGACTCCTTCGAGACGGTTTGGGCCACTGTCAGCTTCAGCCGCGGGCTGTTCGGCAAGGCGCCCGATCCCGCGCACATCGAACGCGTGCTGCGCGACCTCTCCCTCTGGGACAAGCGCAACGACCAGTTGCGCACGCTGTCGGGCGGCATGAAGCGCCGTGTCCTCATCGCCAAGGCGCTGGCGCACGAACCCAGTGTCCTGTTCCTCGACGAGCCGACCGCGGGCGTCGACGTCGAGCTGCGCCGCGACATGTGGGCACTGGTACGCTCGCTGCGCGCCCATGGCGTCACCATCATCCTCACCACGCACTACATCGAGGAAGCCGAGGAGATGGCCGACCGTGTCGGCGTGATCCACACCGGGCGTATCGTGCTCGTCGAGGACAAGGCCGCGCTGATGCGCAAGCTCGGACGCAAGCAGCTCACGCTGCACTTGCAGCAGCCGCTGGAACACATCCCCGAGGATCT
>SL_3KL_010_SEDDRAFT_10005311_pt1 | contig 11572 bp, 6 predicted proteins | sample SodLakKL_010_SED_2_FD_10381 | JGI IMG/M metagenome (IMG submission 10381)
TCATATGGGGCGCCGGCAGGACTTTAACATACGGGGAGCCGGTCGTGACATGCATTCGGTGACAATGGACGGACAATTAATGGCTTCCACCATGCCGCATTCAAGAGAGGTGGATCTGGCCGGATTCTCAGCAGATTTAATCCAGAGTGTAGAGGTTATCAAGGTCCGAACACCCGATATGGACGCAGAAGGGCTGAGTGGTGTAGTGAATCTGAATACCTGGCGTCCGGCCGGTGAACGGGAAATTCATGTGCGTGCCGGAGGATTGGCTCACCCGAAATATACCCGATACACCGGACTGGGACACATCGCATCACTACATTACTCCGAACGCTACAGAGACGACTTTTCTCTGGCGATTAACATTTCACATCACCAGTCAATGCGAGGCCACGAAATTCTGGGCATTAACTTTGACGCCGCAGAGTTTGATGGACAGTGGACAGATGTTGTAGAGCAACTGTCACCGGGTTTGCACGCCAACATCCGCAATCGATTCGGCGGACTTATTCAACTGACTTATGAGCCGAACATCCGGGATGCATGGTATGTTCGGGGCGTGTTGAATTCGGACCAGGGCACTATTGAGCAGCATCGCAATATCAGTACGGCCAGTGGCGACTGGATTGATCCTTTTACGACCGGTCAAACTGGACAACAGGGCCGTTTTTCTTACAATCCGTTGCTGAACCGAAACGATACGTTCCAATATACGGTCCAGGCCGGAGGTCGCCATACGTTTGACATTCTGAAAGTGGACTATCGGGCAGGCTGGTCACATAGCAGTACCGACCGTAACCACTATGATTTTCTGTTTTCCAGGACCGGTTTGAATTACGCGGTGAATATGGAAGACCGTATTCGTCCCGAAATGTTGATCAGCAACATCCGGTTGCTTGATGATGGAACGGTGGACCAGCGTACCATGAACTTTATATCGACCGAACGGCTGCGCGACGAGCACACCGAAGACCGCTATTCGGCTCGATTGAATGCAGAGATCCCGCTCGGACTGTTTTCCTTCCGCATCGGGGGATCAGGTCTTTGGACAATCAAGGAACGCAGTTATGAGTTTGCGGAATTGGCTACACTGCGGTCATTTCATCTGCAACGGTTCAGCAAGTTGCCGCGCAGCTCTTTCGATGTGTTCGACCAATATTTTCTTCCACCGGTAGTTCATGTTGGCGACATTGCCCGCTACGTAGATACAACCCGACCCGAGATGCGTCTGGATGAGGACGAAATGTACCGCAATTCGTTGATTCAAAATTTCGGTGTCCTGGAATCAATTTACGGTGGGTATGGCATGGGTACCCTTCAGATTTCCAGATTTGCATTTACCGGCGGTATTCGTGTAGAGCACATGTATGGCAGATATGACGGTCAACGTGTGCAATTCAACCGCTTTGATCGGTTTGAATCCGCGATAGATACCAGCCGGACGGTGGACCATCTCCATCTCTTTCCACATGTACACATGGCCATTAACACAAGTGATCGGACTGTTGTTAAAATGGCATTGACTCAATCCATCAGGCGTCAGGATTATACCTTGCTTACCCCGTTTGAACTGACCATGTCGGTGGACACAACCCGGTTTACAGGAAACTCCGACCTTGAACCGGTCCTGTCGAACAATCTGGATCTGATGGTCGAACATTATTTCCGGGATGTAGGTGTGGTAACAGCGGGCGCCTTTTACAAGGAGATTATTAATCGGCCAATTTTGCAGGAGCGTAGTGTAACCCGTTCGAGTTTCCCGTATTTGCCGATTCCGGATAACGAGACAGTGGAAATGACGGAAAGAACCTGGGTTAACAGCGATGAGAAAATTACACTTTACGGTGTGGAACTNTTNTGGCGGCAGCATTTGCGATTTCTGCCGGGATTCATGGGTCGAATCGGTGTGATGGCTAACTATACATGGACTCATTCTGCCCGGGATAACATCAGGGACGGAGAGGAGGTAGCTCTTCGCTATCAGAGTCCGCATGTGGTTAATGCCGCTCTGGATTATAACCACGGGCGATTTTCAGGGCAAATAACCTGGCACTGGTCTGACGCGTATCTGTTCATGGAAACCGAAGAATTACGGCGGGCCCCGGCTGTCAATGCAAATGAATTGATCTACCTGGATTTGTACGAAGACGGATGGATGGATCTGTCGGCAACTTTCGGTCTTCGTCTGTCTGAACAGTTTAGGTTCTGGGCTCACACTTCAAATCTGTTGCCTTCCGAGCGCATCCGTTATGGTCATTCCAGGAGTTTTTATCCCTTTGAGAGTGATCTGCGTGAAAGTATCCGCATTTCGGCCGGACTGCAGTTTTCACTGTAACCCTTTCATGACAACCTTCTCAACACATCAAATAAGCAATACATCAGCAATCAAAAAAGCAGCAGGAATCAATGATACGACCTGTGGACATAACATATAATGTGACGTACACGGGTATTCAATTCAACGGTGCAAACGGCGGAAGCCCGAAGCACTTTCACTCAAGCAAACAGGTGCACAACATGAACATCAATGATTACACAGATCAGAGAAAGAAACCGGGACAAAGGTTCTGGATGCCTGTAGCGGTGTTGCTTGTTCTTCCGCTACTTATAGCCATGCCGACTCGATATGCTGCGGGACAGGAGATTTATGTACCCGTATCAGATTCTCTTGCTCTGGTTGCGTTTTACAACTCCATGAGCGGTGAACACTGGGTCAACAATGGAGGCTGGCTGGTCGATCGGGTGGATACCTGGTTCGGTATTTCAACCGAAAACATAGGCACGGAGCAGGAACCCGAGTGGAGGGTTGTGGAAATCGATTTAAGCAACAACATGACCATGCCGGGTACCATACCACCCGAGATCGGAGATCTTGAATACCTGGCCGATCTTGTACTTCGGGGTGAACCGGCTCTGCACGGCCCATGGCCGGATGAAATCGCTAAACTGCAGAACATTTTCGAGATCCGGACCCAGAATACCAACATGTCCGGTGAAATTCCCTGGGAAAAACTGGCCGAAACGTCAATTCAACGCATCCGTCTTCAGGATGCCCAGCATCGTGGTGAAATCCCGGACGGTATCTTCTCCCAGATGACCCAGTTGCAGCGTATTGAAGTCAGCAATCAGTATCTGTCCGGGAATTTCCCTTCCTCTGTTGTTGATCTGGTTAACCTGAGACGTTTCAGGCTGCAGGGGAATCTTCTTACCGGTACTATTCCGGATATGGGGCATATCGCGAGAGTGAATCAGTTTCATGTCAATGGCAATCCGCTGGATCCGGGTCCGGTTTGGCCCTGGATAGAAAGCTGGGCGGAAGAACTTGAAGAAATGCGTATTGACAACACCAACCGGACCGGTGAGTTCCCGTCCTGGCTGGCCAACAACATGTTTGCCCTGGAGGAGCTGACCATAGGCGAGATCTCCTGGGATCTGGAGAACGCCATTGGCGGTGCATTTCCCGATATGAGCACCCTGCTCGAGCTGGATGAACTGCATATTTACGGTCCGCATTGGGAGGGGAGTCTGCCCGAATGGATTGGTACAAAGGCAATGAATCGGATATTCTTATTCTATTGCTCTTTTTCCGGGGATATTCCGGCAAGTTATGCTGAAACCCGGGAGCAAGTACGCATCGAGCACTGCCCCGAAATCACCGGTGGTATTCCCGAAACGTTCGAACTCTTTACCGGCCGGGATTTTGTGCTCAGAATGTCCGACAGCTGGGATAACAAGTATGACCGGTTGGGTGAGGATGCCGCCGCCTATTTCCGTAATCCGCAAATGCAGGTTGGCGACATACCGTCGTATGTCGGCAACTGGTCCAGAGAGGTAACGCTTAAAAACGTAGGCTTGACCGGTACGATTCCTTCTGCATTGTTGGATAATCAGGGACTTGAATTTCTGGACCTGTCTGAGAATCCGGGTTTGACAGGCGATCTGCCGGCAGGCATCTTCAATTTGCCGTTGTCGTTATTTGATATTTCGAACACGGGTCTCAACGTGACAGAAATTCCGGCAGGGTTGTTAGAATGGGAGCTCACCCTCAACACCCTTGGTATGGCAGGTCTCAATATGGGTGGATCAATCCCGGCCGCGATTGGTAATTTTCCGCTTCTTCAGAACCTGAATATGTCGGACAATAACCTGACCGGTTCCATTCCTGAGGAAATTGGCAACCTGCCGCTAATCATATCATTGAATTTGGCAAACAACCAGCTGAGTGGTGAATTACCTGCAAGTCTGCAGGATATCGGCTACCTGGCCGGGTTCTATACGCTGAATGCCCTGGATCTGTCGGGTAACGAGGGTCTGAGTGGCGAGATGCCATTACGGTTCGCTGAAGCCAATCGAATGAGAGTGCTGCGCTATAATGATACGGAAATCTGGGCTCCGGAAGACGGCGCATTTGCTGATTGGATTGATAATGTGATACCGGAAAATACAGGACTTTCCTTTCCGTCATTGTATGTGGATGTGCAGACCAGTGGGTTGGTAGGACCACCAGTGACCAATACGGAAATCATTGGCAAACCGTATGTGTTCCAGCTGACCGGAAACTATCCCAATCCGTTTAACCCTTCGACCAGCTTTACCTACCAGATCCCGGTCGAGGGACATGTCACACTGAGTATTTACAATGTGCTGGGGCAACGGGTGGCGGTACTGGTCAACGAGGTGCAGAACGCCGGTGAGTACCAGGTGACTTTTGACGCTGCTCCGTTTGCCAGCGGTACTTACCTGTACAGATTGGAATCAGGCGGACAAACCATGACACGCACCATGATGCTGATCAAATAAACTCAATTGATCATTTACTTCCTTGTCGTTAGCAGCCGGTTCCGGGAATACACCTGAACCGGCTCAACGGCGGGGGAAAAACAACAGCTAATCCAACGAACGATTTTTTTTAGTCAACCGACTACTTTACGTCCACATTTATGAAACGGACTTACTGCAAACAGTTAACCGGGGATACTTGCCGAATTCCCAATGGGGGCGCGGGTTTTTCAGCTGGAATAATCTCCGCAATAATGATTTTATCGTTCATTACCATTGTTGCCGGTTGCAGTGAAAAGGAGCTTCATTACAATATGCCGGCCGGGGAAATTTTGGCGTGGGGCTTGGATGATAACGGACAGGTTAGCAATGCTCCGACCGGAAATAATTTCGTAGCGGTAAGCGCCGGTAACCGGCACAGTCTTGCACTTCGGCGCGATGGCAGCCTGGCAAGCTGGGGACGTGACAGTGGACGGCAAGTGAGCGACACGCCCGAAGGCAATGATTTCGTCGCTATCTCTGCAGGGTATGATTACAGCCTGGCTCTGCGTGCCGACGGCACCGTTGAAGCGTGGGGCTGGGTTGCGTACCAGTTAAAGGATGCCGCACCACCCGGAGATTACATCGATGTGGCCTCCGGTTACCATCATGCATTACTTTTACGAAGAGATGGTGGCATCACGGCCTGGGGACATGATTTTGGAGGAGAGCTGCATCTGGCTCAGTTATATGATACTCCTCAAGATATTGGCTATGAACGTATTTCGGCCAACCGTAATCACAGTCTGGCACTTCGCAATGATGGTACCATCAAGGCTTGGGGTCGGGACTTGCTGGGTTCGGTCAACGATACTCCTGAGGGCGACGGATATATCGAAGTGGCAGCCGGCGCACGCCACAGTCTGGCCCTGCGCAAGGATGGAACCATAGCTGCCTGGGGCTGGGATATGCGTGACGAGGTGAGCAATGCGCCCGAAGGTGACGGCTTTATGGCCATATCGGTCGGTTATACTCACAGCCTGGCACTTCACCGGGACGGACACATTGTAGCCTGGGGGTGGGATCGCAATAATGCCGGACAGACCAGCGATGTTCCTAAAGAAGGACAGTTTACGGCCATCAGCGCCGGAGAGTTTCATAATCTGGCCATACGCAAAAGATGATTGCTGAAAGACACAACCAGGTTGATAATCTTTCTTATATTGAGTAAAATGTTATAACGATTACATAAAATGAATAAACTATACTTGTAAATGATTGTATAGCAACGGATAAAACTCTAAAATCGATTTCATATAATGCGTAAAAAGTCAGAAAAATCAAAAGTATCATTGCGGGATGTAGCCACGCGGGCCGGTGTGTCCACCGCAACCGTATCAAGGGTGTTGAATAAGCAGAATTACATCAGCCATTCAGTAAAAACACGAGTTGAGAAGGCCATAAAGGAGCTGGATTACAGTCCCAACCGGGTGGCCAGAAGGCTGCGGGTCCGGGACGGCGAACGCAGATTGTTGGGTCTGCTGGTCCCCGATATTCAGAACCCGTTCTATGTGGATGTCATCCGCGGAGTTGAAGATATGGTTTTTGCCCGTGATTATGCTGTTTATATCTGTAACTTCGCACAGAATTACGAAAAAGAGAAGACCTATTTGAACAAACTTCAGTCCGAGTCTATAGATGGACTTATTGTAGCTCCCTATCACGAAGAGGACAAGATGGTGATCTCGCTGGTCAGGGAGAAGTTTCCTATCGTCTGTGTGGATCGTGGGCTAAAGGGTGTGGATGTGGATCTTGTAGTGGTAGACAACGACAAGGGCGCATACAATGCTGTGAATCATCTGATAGATGTCGGTCACCGACGTATCGGATATGTTGGTGGTCTCTATTCCATCCCCACCAGCCGCAAGCGCAGGGATGGTTATGTCAAAGCCCTTGTGGATAACGGATTGGACGTTGAAGAAGACCTGATCAAATTCGGTGATTCAAAACACGAGAGCGGCATGCGCCTGACGGCCGAATTTCTGGATATGCCTCGTCCTCCAACCGCGCTGTTTACGGGTAACAATGTGATCACACTTGGCGCCCTTGAGACGATCCATTCTCGAGGACTGGCCATCCCGACCGATATCGCCATAGTCGGTTTTGATGACATGTTCTGGGCAAACTCGTTGAACCCACCTCTGACGGCGGTGTTGCAACCGGGCTATGAAATCGGACGCCAGGCAGCCGATATGTTATTCGAGCGACTTGAAGAACCCGGTCGCGAACCCCGAAAGATTGTTCTGAACACCAGATTGATGGTGCGACAGTCATGCGGTGCCGGAATGTTGAAAGAAGCAGAAGAATAGCGGGCTGTTGAAATCAGGTTGACCACTCAAACGCATATGTGACTGTTAATTGAAAACCCATTCAAATTCATTTCAGATAAAGCACAACCGACCACAACAAATTGCCGTCATGAAAATACTCGAAACGATATGTCTCTTATGGGCACCACTGCTCATCTTGTCACTGAAAGGGTGTGGAAAGACAGAACAAAATCAACCTCCCAATATCCTGTTTATCATGACCGATGATCAGGGTTGGAACCAGGTAGGTTATCACGGGTTTGGTGATTTCTATGAAACACCGAATATCGACCGAATTGCTCATGAAGGAATTTATTTCACCGATGCCTACTCGGCATCACCTATCTGTTCGCCGGCCCGAGTAAGCGTATTAACGGGGAAAAATCCGGCCCGGCTCCATCTGACCGACTATATTCCGGGCGGTTTATTCCCGTATCGTGCGCTGAAATCCCCGGATATGGAACCATATCTTCCGATCGACCAGACCCTAATTTCGGAAATCCTGCAGGATGCCGGCTATATTACAGCCAGCTTTGGCAAGTGGCATTTGAGTCTTGACCGCCGCTGGGATGATCCGGGCCGCTTTTTTGATGCGATGCATCGCGGATTCGATGAAGCGCTTCACAATTCCAAACCCGAACCGGATCACGATCCCTTTGATGATCCGCACCATGTCGAGGATATCACACGGCATGCTCTCGATTTTCTTGATCGTCATCATGAAAGTACGTTTTTCCTCCTGGTATCTCACCACGTCGTACACCGCCCGCTCATAGAGCAGCCCGACCTGATCGCAAAATACGAAAACAAACCCGGCGCTGATTTGGATATTAACAACCCCATAATGGGGGCAATGATAGAACGGATGGATGAAGGGATCGGGCGAATCCTGAATCGCCTCGATGATCTGGGACTGACGGAGAGTACACTGGTGGTCTTTTTCTCGGACAATGGCGGTCTGGATATCCTGCAATCACAGGATCCGTTGCGTGGCGGCAAGGCTATGGTATTTGAAGGAGGGCTTCGCATACCGCTTGCATTTCGATGGCCTGCGGTGATCGAAGCCGGTTCGGTGAGCCCGGAACCGGTAATATCCGACGACTTCTTCCCGACCTTTCTGGAGGCTGTCGGTATTGACTACGAGGATCCGGAAATCGATGGTGTCAGCCTGATGCCGCTGCTCTCGGGCCGGGACGGTGCACTGGACCGCGAGGCGCTGTATTGGCACTATCCCCACTATCACCACCTTGGTTACAAACCGGGTGGCGCCGTGCGGATGGGTGATTTCAAGCTGATCGAATGGTACGAGGAATCACTATGGGGCCAGCCGAATCAGATCAGCCTCTACAACGTACGTGATGATATCAGCGAAAGTCGTGATTTATCTGCCGGATTTCCTGATGAGGCGGTTAACATGCGACGCATGCTTCACCAGTGGCGCCGCACCATCAATGCCCAGGAGATGAGACGCAATCCATTCTACGATCCCGAGCGGGAGGATGTCCGGCTGGGGGCGATGTAGGTACAGATGAAAAATTACCTGAAATATTCACCCAGTTCCATCCATTCATGAAGCAGATTACCTTATTGAATCCGGTGCGAATCGTTTTTGGTGACGGTGCTTTTGCCACGTTCACGGATGAATTCCTGAATCAAGGTCTGCAAAGGCTTTTTATCGTCTCCATTCCTCCCCTGGTGGAGCTGTTGCATAAGCAAACCGGCCGGTTGAAGGAAGCAGGGATTGAGGTGTACCTGGATACCCGGGTGGAGCAGGAGCCGGACTTTGAGATGTTTGATCGGTTGTTGGAGGAAGCGCGTCAGTTCAGGGCCGATGCGGTTGCAGGTATCGGGGGAGGGAGCGTACTGGATGTGGCCAAACTGCTGGCAGCATTCATCGACAGCGATCAGTCGATACGGGAAACGGTCGGCATTGGTCTGCTTGGCGGCCGGAAAACCTGGTTGGCTTGTGTTCCAACGACTTCCGGTACCGGTAGCGAAGTGTCTCCCAACGCAATTCTGCTGGATGAACAGGACCGTCTGAAAAAAGGGATAGTTAGTCCGTGGCTGGTTCCCGATGTGGCTTGTGTGGATCCGGAATTGACCTGGTCGGTGCCCGCATCGGTGACGGCATCAACCGGGTTGGATGCGCTTACTCATTGTCTCGAGGCTTATACCAATATATTCGCTCATCCGATGATCGATCTGTATGCTCTGGAGGGCATCCGGCTGATCAGCCAGGGATTGGTGCCGGCGCTTCGTAACGGTCACGATCGACAGGCCCGGGGGCAGCTTTCACTCGGCAGTTTGTACGGTGGTTATTGCCTGGGGCCGGTCAATACCGCTGCCGTGCATGCACTGTCTTATCCACTTGGTGGAATGTTCCATATTGCACACGGACTCTCGAATGCTATCCTGTTGCCGCATGTCATGGAGTTCAATCTGACGGCGGCTCCCGGCCGGTACGCTGAGGTAGCGCGCGCACTCGGGGCCGATGAAGGTACCGATGAAAAAGCTGCTGCTCGTAACGGCATCGGGAAGATCCATGAACTCATACGTGAATGTGGAATCCCGAACCGGCTCTCGGAGCTCGGTATCCCGAAAAGTGCTCTTGGTGATATGGCCGATGGGGCGATTAAGGTGACCCGGCTGCTCAAGAACAATGTGAGAGAAGTGACACGTGAGGATGCACTCGCGTTGTACAGAAAAGCCTGGTAGCCAGTTGTTGGAGAAGGCATCCGACAAATAAAAAAGCAGAAATAATGCACGAACAATTGATAACAATTAAAAACAACACACTGAAATTCTATAAAATATTTGAGGTGGACCGATGATCATTACGGGTAAATGCAGCGGTGTTGTAGTGCCGATGATCACACCGTTAACCGTCAGTGAGGAAATTGACGAAAAGGCAGCCATACGGATTACCGAAAATCTGATTCGAAACGGTTGCATTCCATTCATTCTGGGAACATCGGGTGAGGCAACTTCGCAATCAACAAAACAGAAATTGACCCTGGCTGAAACAGTGGTTGAGGCGGCTGCAAACCGGGTGCCGGTGTATGCGGGAATCTCCTCGACCTGCTTCTCAGAGTCGGTACGGCTTGCCAATACTTTTTTTGATAAAGGTGTCGATTATGCTGTGGCACATCTTCCGTTTTTTTATCCGCTTACGCCACAGCAGATGAAGAAGTATTTCCTGCGACTTGCCGATGCAATTCATGGGCCGCTCATGATTTATAACATCCCCTCAACCACCGGGATGGCAATCCCCTCGAATGTGATTTTTGAACTGAGCGAGCAAGAAAATATCGTGGGGATCAAGGATTCCGAGCGCTCTGTTGAAAAACACGAAGAAATTATTGCGTTCTGCCGTGCTCACGACAGTTTTGCTCACCTGACGGGCTGGGGAGTGCAAATTGCACGCGCTCTGTTAAGCGGGTCCAATGGTCTGGTACCGAGTACGGGCAACCTGGTACCCGGCATTTATAGCAAACTTTATCAGTCGGCATTGGCCGGGGATGAAGAAAACGTCTTTCAACTACAGGCACAGACTGACGCCATTTCGGCAGTTTATCAAAAAGGCCGCACACTGGGCGAGTCACTTGCAGCACTCAAGGTCATGATGAATGAATGGGGATTATGTGGTAAAACCATGCAGCCGCCTTTAACAGCACTACTTCCTGAAGAAGAAAGAAAGATCCTTGAACAGACAAAGAAGTTGGGTTTGAACCCTGTAGAACTAATGGATGATGCAACAGAGGGAGGTAATGCATGAAAAAACCGTTGATCGGAATTTCGATGGGCGATCCATCAGGTATAGGACCCGAGATCTGTGTCATGTCGGTGGTGAACGAAGCGGTCATCGGGCAATGTCGACCTGTGATTGTTGGTGTGGCAGAGATCATCCGCCGGGCAGCTGCTCTGTTGGGATCAGACCGGCCCGTGCACAATACCGGTGAAATTCCTGATGCCGGTTTTCGGGAGGGGGCAATTAATGTCTGCGGTATCGGTGGCATTGATTATGAAGAAGTGAAATACGGTGAAATTTCGGTTACATCCGGTAATGCGGCTTTTCAGTCTGTAAAAAAAGTTATAGAACTGGCTATGGATGGCAGAATTGACGCCACTGTTACCGCACCCATCCACAAAGAGTCACTGAATCTGGCCGGACACCGATATGCCGGTCATACCGAGATTTATTCCGACTTGACCGGATCGAAGCAGGCAGCCATGTTGCTGGCTGACGGTGATTTCAGGGTAATTCACGTATCCACTCACGTTTCTCTGCGCCAGGCTTGTGACCGGGTTAAAAAGGATCGGATTCTATATGTGATTCGCTTGTTGCATAATGCTTGTCGACAGTTTGGGGTTGAGCGGCCCCGGTTAGCGGTGTGTGGTTTAAATCCGCATGCAAGTGACGGCGGGCTTTTCGGGGATGAAGAGGC
>SL_3KL_010_SEDDRAFT_10005312_pt1 | contig 11572 bp, 12 predicted proteins | sample SodLakKL_010_SED_2_FD_10381 | JGI IMG/M metagenome (IMG submission 10381)
CCCGGTCATACGGTTCAACAGGTCGATTAAGACCGTCTTCTGTCAGCTGCTCTTCCAGGCGCATGTCGCCGCTCATCCGCAAATGCCCGATCAGATGGCCGTGGTTAAGGGGGAAGTGCAGGAATTTCCCCTGCCTGCGGGCATCATGGATTGTCTTACCAATCAGATTTTGCTTAAATCCACTAACATCAGGTGCAGCAATGATGCGGTCCCAATTGACTTCTACCGTCTTGATGGTCTGATCACGCACGCTGGGTTGGTCAACTGTGCCGGTTCTGAGCCTGTGAACGATGGTTTCGACTTCTGGAAGTTCAGGCATTGTGTGTGATTTTATCCCAAATCTCGTAATTTTTGATCATTAATTACTGCTCAGGCAGCCTTGCTGCTCAAGAGGGGGGTTGTGTTGTGTGGCGGTGGAGCTGCCCCCCCCTGATTCCCATGTAGGCTGATTGGTTACGATAATTGCTGTTTAGAACTCAGCGTGAGGTGAATGGGCAGTCCCCAGTTGCGTTTCTTGATCATTGTTTTGACCTCAAACCCATGTGACTCCAGCAGGGGTGCCAGCGGGATTGGACGGCAATCGACCGCAACGGGGAAAATTTGGTGGGCGAGTTCATAAATCTTTAAAGGCAGCGTGCGTGGTGAATCAGCCAGCGAGACGATCCCCATGTGTCCATTGGATGTAAGTACACGGCGGCATTCGCCCAGGAGGGCTGTCATGTCAGCCTTTGAAAATAGCTCCAACGTAAAAGACATGAACACAGCCTCAAAAATAGCTTTCTTGAAGGGTAAATTGACACCGTCACCCTGGATGAGCATGGGTTGTGGTTGTGCGTTCCTGGTCTTGTCCTGGCTCTTCAGCAGCATACGTCTGGATAGATCTAAGCCACAAACTACAGCCGGACTGCCTTCGGCCATTATTTCTAACCCGGAGCCGGTCCCGCAGCCAATCTCGAGCACGGAATCGCCAGGTTGAATTTGCAACAAATACAAACCCTGGTTGATGAGTGCCTGTTCGCTGGCAGTGAGGGTGTCGTAAACGCCGCTGATGCGGTCGTAGAAACGCCGTGCCTGGCTTTTGGAGCGCTTGATCGGAAGGATGTCGCTCATTGCTCAGGAGCGAGGTAGATTTGTGATCCCAAATTGGGGCCGATGATGATTTCTTCCCCCGTTTCCTCGATCAGCACGCGCATGGTTTGATCGTAGGGTGTGCGGGCGAGTAATCTGATCCGTGTGCCAGGACGTAAACCACTTGTCCCTAAATTGCGCAGCACCTCGGAATCCTGATGGGGTACCCGGGTGATCCGACCGGCCCCTCCGCTCTCCAGGTTGTTCAGTGTGAACTGTCTGATCTCTGGCATCTCCAGTTCAGCATTTGGGATGGGGTCCCCGTGGGGATCAAAATCTGGAAACCCAAGGGCGGCATCAATACGGCGCTCCAACAGGGGTGACATGGCATGTTCAAGAACTTCTGCCTCCTGGTGGACTTCATCCCAGGTATACCCCAGTTTTTCAACCAGGTAGTGCTCGATTAATCGATGGCGGCGGATGATTTTCAAGGCTGCTTGCCGGCCTTCTTTAGTTAGCCGTACACCCTGGTGCTTTTGATAAGTGAGATAGGCTGGCTGGGTCTTAGATAATTTCTGCAGCATATTGGTGACGGATGCGGGTGAGATTCCCAGGTTCTCTGCTAATTGACTGGTGGTTGCTTTGCCGCCGCTGCTGGTGACCTCGTAGATGTGTTTGAGATAGTCCTGGATATTGGCGCTTAATTCCTTTTGCATGGGTGCCTCATTGAAACCAGTAGAAAAATTAGGCTTACCTAAATACAGGATAGCACAGATCGTTCTTTTCGTCAATCAAGCACTGAGAGATGTCGGTTTCCCGAGATATGCCGATAAACTTTATACAAAATATCAAATTAGCTCTGTAAGAAAGCTAAGATAATGTTAAAATAAGTTATGGAGTAAACCGCATGGCAGAATTTATCTATGAATGGGAAAAACCTTTATACCGGTTGGCTTTACAAGCGATAGAGGAAAAAAGACAGGCCTTTAAGGCATCTGATGATCATCTTGATTTATTAAACCAGGCTTACCAACTGGCTGAAGACATCACTAAAGACAACTCCAAGACGTTTTATGTTGCTTCCGGATTACTACCAAAAAGAAAACAGCAGGCTGTACGGGCTTTATATGCCTTCTGTCGCATCACCGATGACTATATGGATCGAGAACAGAAGGATCCACGGGCGTTATTAAAATTATGGCATCACCCCGCGCTTTCTTCACATCCCAAAAGGAATGAATTAATTGCGTTAGCCTGGGCTGAAACACGTGCCCTTTTTGATATCCCCTGGCATTACAGTCAACAATTGATCGAAGGGGTAGCACAGGACTTTTCCAAGACCCGGTATCGCGACTTTGACGAGTTAACCCAATACTGTTATGGTGTTGCCAGTACGGTTGGTTTAATGTCCATGCACATCATCGGCTTCTCAGATAATAAAGCCTACCCCTACGCCATACGCCTGGGTGTAGCCCTCCAGCTTACGAACATCCTGCGCGATGTCGGTGAAGATTGGCGCGCGGGTCGTGTCTACCTGCCAAAATCAGAGTTGGAATCTTTCCATCTATCCGAAGATGACCTGGCAGAGGGAAAGGTGACAGACAACTGGCGATCATTCATGCGCTTTCAAATTGAGCGAAATCGCCGATTGTATAAAGAAGCCAAACCAGGGATTGGTTACCTGAATCGCGATGGGCGGTTTGCCATCGCCGCCGCTGCCGATCTTTACCAGGAAATCCTCGGTGAGATTGAAAAGAACGATTATGATGTGTTTACACAGCGTGCAACGGTCAGCGGATTCAAGAAGCTTAGAAAAATCCCCGGCATCTGGTATCAATCAACAAGAGCACATAAAAAGGTATCAAAATGAGCCTTAGGTGCTCTGTAGATCAACGCATTAGCAATCCTCAGAGTTACAATCTATTTTTCTCCGATATTTATTTTCACATGTTTTGAACCATAAATTCGTTGATCGAGTAAAAATTCTCTGGTTGGTTGTTCAATCTTTCTTATTGGTCATGTAATCAGTTAAAAATCCACAATGATGAGCTTTTTCATCGCCATCATATGGGCAAAGGCATCCGGCTTTTGCATCAATTCATCCATGTTTTCGGGCACAATTTGCCAGCTTAATCCGAATTTATCCTTACACCAACCGCATTGTTCGAACTGAGGGTCGCTGGATAGTTTGTCCCAGAAATAGTCAATTTCATCCTGGTCCTTACAATCGACAGAGAGGGATATGGCTTCATTGAAGGTAAAATCTTGTTCGGCAGCTGAGTCCATCGCAGCAAACCATTGGTTGGCGAGCATAAAATCGCCAAACATGAGCGCGCCTGCTTTGGCTGGTCCAGTATCCTCAGAATAATGGTTGATTGCACCAACTTTGGCATCATTGAACAATGAGAGATAGAAATTGATCGCTTCTTCAGCATGATTGGTATTGTGTTTTGTAAACAACAGCGAAGGGAGGATGAACGGACGTGGTTCACCTGCTGGATCGGTCAGGATTAGTTGCCAGGTCACATCATAACGGTCTCTGACCCAGCCGTATCGCTCGCTGTATGGGTATTCCTCCAGGGGCATCAGCACCTGGCCGCCATCACTCAGTTTTTGCCAAAGGTTATCGAGGTTTTGTCGTGCCTGGGGGTCAACCGATGGATCAAAGTTCACCATGAAGGAAATGGAAGGATTGACTTTGAAATCAGCGCCCGCATTAATAGCAGCAAACTGGTGCTGACCCAATTTGAATTCAATTGTCAGCACATCACCAGCGAGGTCTAGTTGAAAATCAGCTAGGCCTTCCTCGATACTGTTGGGATAGAAGGACCTGGTCAGGATTTGGCTGTTAGGAAATGCAGAAATGTAGAAGTCAATTGCTTCCTGGGCATTACCTGCGAACCATAGATTGGGGGTTATTTTTTGTTTCATTTTTCTTACTCCTTTTGTTATGATTTCATTGTATCCAATTCGGATATGAATTATCAAGTTAACGCTTTGAGCGGGGTTTGTTTCAACAGGCTGTTGGGATAGAGCTTAACTTAAAACCCCGGGGGTCTATGTTTCGATGGTCGTTGATAACCTATCTGAAAACGGGTGATAACGTTTTTTCCTTTGATCACCGGGGTTTGATGCAGCAGGTTGTTGGGATAGAATGCTTCTCCAGTCACTGCGAGTCCCTGCCAAAAGATTCGGAAGTCTCAAGAAGGGTTTTATCTTTTTTAGCAGTAAAGCCTACCTTGACCGATTGGCTCCTTTCAAGTGAGGTTCTTGAACAATTGAGATGTATTAGACTATGGTGAAAGATTAGATCACCAAAGATGAAGTGTTTGATGTGGTAGACTTTTTAAATGGATAACCTTTTGAGTTTTCTCAGAAGCAAACGCTTCAGATTTCCATTAATAACGGCTTTGGCCTACGGGGTAATTTATCTGGTTATCAGGCAATTCTTCTTCATTGGTCGAACCCATCACCTTTACACCCTGGATTGGTCAGCTAAGAACTTTTTATGGTTGGCTGTCTTAATTTCATGTGTTCCAATGCTCTTTGGGTGGTATCGATATGGTTTGATTAGTACCTTGGGATACATATTAGGCTTGGTCGTGGGTGAGGTATTCGGTCCTGCAATGCGTGTTTTAGATCCGGGTTTACCCCCGATGCCCGTTCACGATGGATGGATTATCTCGATATTAACTTTTTTAGGATTTTGTGTGGTTGGTATTGCCTATGAAATTTATCTGAAGAAAAGGGGGGAGTAGGCACAAAATAATTATATAGGTCAGATAGATGCCGTAGCGATCTTTTCTAGTTGTTCTTGTAAGTGTAAATTAATGGAACAGTCCACCCTAAAAATGTGAGGTTGGAGTCTGATAATTGTATTAAATTTGCGATTGCCCTACAGCTATTAGGGCATTTTTGCTTAGGTTTTATCAGTGAGGAACAAAACAACATCGGGCGGGATATTCTTATTTCTCAAGTTCCTCTCCCAAAGATGTTTTGCCTGATTTCTTAAGGCTCAATATATTTATCAAAAAATGAATAGGATTGCTCTGATCGTTTCTCTTTTGCCTCATAAAGTGCTGAATCAGCACGCTTTAACAAAGTAATGATATCCTCCCCATCTTGAGGATACTTTGCCACACCAATGCTCATGAAGATGTGGTGTTTTTCAGAGTCAATGATGATAGGGTCTGAAAAAGCTGAAAACACTTTATTAATTACCAATACAATGTCATCATCATTCTCAATATCGAATAACAGGATGGCAAATTCGTCACCTCCCCACCGAGAGACCAAATCACTCGTTCTTAATACCTGTTGAAATCTCTGTCCTACTTTTTTGATGACCTGATCTCCAATCAGGTGACCATAATGATCATTGATGTTCTTAAAATTATCAAGATCGATCATCAGAATCGCAAATGAAATTGATGATCGACGAGCCAGTAACAGCGTGTGTTCAATTTGCTCATTGAATAGCCAACGGTTGGGTAATTCGGTCAGGGAATCGTGTTTCGCCATATACTCCATCTGCTGTTTAGCTTGGTTCAACTCAAGCAAGGTGTTGGTCCTGACGAAATTAAACAGGGTCGAAATCAAGCTGGTACTAAATAATGCAATACTATAATGGACAATCCCTTCGCTGCTTGGGATGTTGACGATGATCAAAAACCACCCAACAAGGATCAGGCCCAAAGAGATTAAAAACCAGCGTCGAGATAGAAGAAAATAACCTGTCCCAAAAATCACCAGGATTAAATTGGTGGTTTGGAAAATTTCTTGTGTTAAGTAAAGGTGCATCATACTGTTAAATGTAATAATGAGGATGATGAAAAAACCAATTGGGTAGGTTCGTTTTGGGGAGAAAGATAATCGTTTTATGAAAATTGACAGGCTAAACAAGATAATGGCTGTTGTACCTGCAATTCCCACCATGAGCATTTGAATATCTTCAGGCAGCCAAATAAAATGGTTTATTGAGAAAAACAGATAGAGACCACTCAAAGCTAATGAAACCGGCCTAATGTTTTTCCACACGGTTTTTGTGAGTGCTTGTTTGGTCTCAGCACGGATAATGTGTTTAAGGTCGTTGGGGTCCGGGTTTTGCATGTATGTATCCATTTTGTGTACTAAACATGACCTTGTTCAGGTAAATTAAGTTGGATACTAAGTCCTCATGTGTTTTCTTGCACAATTAAAACATTAAATCGAAGATGAATTCTGCATTGGACAAAGTATAACATGACTCTTGTTTTTGTTCACAAAAGGGGAAAATAGAGCACCAAAGGCGCTTGTCGTAATGAAAAATTAGGCAGAATGTTTTCGGCGAGCGGAGAGCGCACAGCCTCCACTTGAGAACCATTCCCTACATATAATTCAACACTTACTAACTCTGAGATTGCTTCCTTGTGCAAATAGCACTCGTCGCATTGATAGCTCATGGTGAGATGATATTCTGATTCACCATTTCCCATTCACCATTCACCTCTCACGAACTCTGAGATTGCACCCTCGCATGCGCTCGTCGCAATGACAACAGAAGGTTTTGCTGGTCTTGTTGTGAGATTTCTCATTCACGAACCACCATTCACAATTCACAATCTTTAAGATTGCCTCCTCGCTGCGCTCGTTGCAATGACATGTAAAGTGGTTGGATTAATAATTGACCATTCACCATTTACAATCCCCCATTCACTAAATTACTAGAATAACGCCGATGACAAATCCTTACGATACTGCCTGGCCTCCGGATGTTCATCCCCGATCAATGCCAGTAAACCCACAAAGATCTCCTTGACCTCTCCCCCGCGATAGTGTCGATCTTTGCGTAAGATATCCAGGAACCCATCCATGGCGGCCAGGATATTGCCCCGAATGGCCAGCCGAATCCCATTCCTGAAAACGGCTTCCAGGGGATCATGGCTTTCGGTTAACTGATTAATTTCCTCGCAGAATGCATTAGCCACCGGTTTGAGCAGTTGTGCCGAGTTGTATTGAGAACTGGCGGGGAAGGAGTCCAGCAGGATGGATGCTTCCCGCCCTTCACCCTGCAGCAGCAAGGTCCGAATTAAGCCTAACAAAGCACCTGGGTGATCTGGATATGCTGAGAGGAATTCACGATAGGCGCTTTCAGCGGTTTCATAATCTCCCTGGGCCAGCAGGCTGTTGCCTTTTTCGAACATCAAATCTTCTGGGGCTGGGGCCAGCTGGTGCACAAAGGTGTGCAGCCGATCATCTGAAGGTACACCGGAAAATTCAGAAACGACATGCCCATCAACAAAGGCCTTTACCACGGGGATGTTGCGCACCTTGTACTGTTTTGCCAACCTGTTGTTTTCATCAACGTTGACTTTTGCCAAACGAAAGCGGCCCTCACCTTCCCTGGCGAGTGCCTCCAGCTTGGGTCCCAGGACGCGGCAGGGGATGCACCAGGAAGCCCAAAAGTCCACGATCACGGGCACCCGTGTGGAATACTGCAGCACTTCATATTCAAAGTCTGATTCATCAACATGAACAATAAACTCAGGCGCCATGCATTTTCTCCTTGGTGTTTATTTTAACCCAGTTTTTGAACAAAACCAGGCTCATTCATCACCAGATTCATCCACAATTCCGGGCTGGACAACTTCCAATACATCGCCATGGATCGAGATAATGATACGGAACCCGATCATCCCCAGATAGACCCGGCTCTCTTCGGGAATACCGATTTCTGACAGCTTATCATACTGAGATTCCAGGTCTTTGAACTGAGTCTGAATGGCGGCCATGGTGAAAATATCATCCTGTCCCAGCATTTCAGCAGCTTTTTCTGTGAGCAAGTCCTCATGGCCCTTGATTTGCTCCTGGAAGTGGCCCCATACCTGGCGATCTACATCCTCTGCGGTGATATGGCGTCTGAAACCGTCATCATTAACAATATAACAGGGGTCACTGCCAACCCAGCCTGTTTCAACTGGGTTGCCGTACTCATCAAATACCAGGCCTTCAAATACAGCTTTTTTTGGCAAACGATCCTCCAATAGTAATCCGATTTAAAATTGAACTTCACTATAGTTCAACCATATAAGATTTTGGTTAATATATTATGAAAGAGAATTGTGGGATTACTCTATGACCACCAGGGTGCCGTTGCCCCCATGAGAATTATAAACATCCGGGGGAGCGATTGGAGTCGTCCAGCGATAGAGCCATTTGGCCGTTTGGAAGGTCATATTGATGCAGCCAGCACTCATTGGCCATCCGAATGCATTGTGCCAATAGGTGCCATGAAAGGCTTCACCATCCTTATAAAAATAGCTTACCCACGGTACACCAGGCAGGTTGAAACCGCGATAGTCATCCCTGGGTGCGGCGAACATATAGCGGCAGGGGCGTTTGGCGAAAATGCGGAAGGTGCCTGGTTTGGAGGCAAAGCCCCCTTCAGCTAGGCGTACCCCGGTTGAGATACGTGTTCTCAACACCATCCTGTCCCGTATATAGGCGGTCAGGGTCTGCCTTGCCAGGCTGATGACCAATCTTTTATCCCGGAAAGGGACCTCAGGGGCCAGGGGTGTTAATTCTGAGACTGGCACCAAGCGCATGCTGTTAGCAGGGATGTACCACCTTCCATAAAAGCGATCATCCAATAACTCATACCAGGCGTTTCCCTCTTCATCATCCAGGCTGCTCAATACCCAGAAAGTTGAACCGTAATAGAACCGATGTAGTAAACGGCGGGGTTTTGATACTCTCGAATAGGCATCCACATAAGGAATGGTGATCTCCCCCAAGCGGCCATCAGGTGGTATGTCTTTATCGGGGGTGTTGGTTTTCATCCGCACGGGTTGAACACGGGCGGAATGTGCATAACCCATGTTGTTGAGTTGATACCAGGTGCGGATGATGGAGGTGCCTGGAGGATTAAGTTCAATACCCGTGATTCGATAGACACTATCCAGGGGTAAATTGGTAATCAGTTCAGAATCGGATGAAGGTGATTCGTGGAGAGGATGGGCATGACGGGTTATCCGTCCAAACAGCCAGTTCTCCCTATCTGACAGATCGGTGACGTCAAACCTGCCAAGCAGGTTGGGCGGCAGCATCAAGCCAGCCATACCCAGGCTGCACACCTTGAGGAAATCCCGTCGGGATAAATGGGATTTCAATTGATTAAAGGGATTCATTTTACTCTCGGACATTGACCATAATGCCGACATGAGACCAGTTGTACAACCAGCCGGCATCCTCTGTAATCATGTTGACGCACCCCCGGCTCATCGGTGTACCAAAATTGCTGTGCCAGTATGTGCCGTGGATACCATAGCTGCCATCGTAATACATGACATAAGGCACATTCGGTAGGAAATACCCCGGGCCGGACATATCGGCGTAGCGCAGCTTAATCCAAACATTGAATCGCCCCACCAGCGTCGGTGTGCTGGGTTTCCCGGTTGAAACAATGAATGAACGCACAACCTCATCTCCCTGGTAGGCATACAGACGTTGTTCAGATAAGACGATATCGATCCAACGTTCATTTGCATCAACCGGAGGAATCTCCGGCACTGGTGTATTGGTGGGCACTGGCGTATTGGTGGGTGGAGGTAAGGTCGCTGTGTTGGTCGGTGTGGATGTGGGGGTATTGGTGGGGGTGTTGGTTGGTGTGGCTGTTGGCGTTGAAGTGGATGTCGGCGTGCTGGTTGGTGTGTTGGTGGGTGTATTTGTCGGTGTATTGGTTGCCGTTGGAGTCAGGCTGGGTTTTGAAAAGCTCTCCATTTGGATCGGTGCACCCTGATCAAACGCCCGCACAAATCTCAGCGGGACAGCATCTAAAACCAGCATGACAACGGCCATCAGCAGNACGAGTGCAAAGGTCCACAACCATACAGGACGGNTGGTCTTGACGGTAACAGGTGGTTTGATATGTTGGGAGTCAACCGGTGCAGGTTTTTCCGTTTTAACTGGAGCAAGATGGGATGAATCTACCCCAATGCGTTGGTGTGCCCACGCCAGGGCAGCATTAACCCTGGGGTCTTCAGGTGCCAGCTTACGGGCTGTTTCCAGGTAGGTTAAACTGGCTTCAGGGCTTGAAAGACCCCCCAGGATTAACCACCCCTCCAGTGCGTTTGGATTGTTCGCAACGACATGCTCAGCTATCTGCCGTGCCAGGGCTCGGTCACCCCGCTTGAGAGCGGCTTTGGATTCTGCGATCAATCGTTGTTCGGTATCTGCATTCATGATCATGGCGCCTGGTTTGGTTGATCCAAATCTTTATCTAAAAAACATAAGATGCCGGCCACTATTCCCTCGGCAACCGTTTCTGTTTCTTCGGTGATAAATTGAAAATCGAGGTTCATGAAGCCAGCCTCGATGATCGCAGCCGGTGTCTTGGGGTCGACTTCGCTAAAGGCATGGTAGTAGGTCATATCAGGGGTGACGGATCCGGCATGATAAGGCAAGCCGGTCACCTCGCCATACCTGTCCGACAGGCAGCGCGCTAACTTCTGACTGGCTGGCAGATCTTGGGCAGCAAGAGCAGTTGCAACTTTGAAACCCGTTGCCAGGTCATTGATATATTCACAGGAATCTAGATGGATGGAGACCAGCACGGCTGCCTGGTATCCCCATAGACGCGGGTCAAACTCTTGCAGTAAATCAACTTCAAAGTCCATGTCCGCAAGCATTTTTTGAACAATGGTCGCGATCTTCAGGTTCAGCTCAACTTCTGTGACACCATTAGGACAGACTGCACCTGAATCGTGGCCATAATGACCGGCAACAATCCCAATTCGTTCCCAATCACCTTCAATTTCTGAATCAGGGATGTTTTCAGCCAGGTTATCTCCCTCTAATGGATCAGCATCAAGCACCAGCGGAAGGCGGGCTTCCAGGCTTGATTCAACCAGGCTGCCAGGCGTCCACAGTGTAAACAGGGTTGCTACAATAAAGGCAGCAGCCAGCACTGTTGAAAAACCTTGCCAGAAATTGAATCCAATAGGCTTCTTATGTTTCTGGTCTTTTTCAACAGGTTCAACCGGGCTATTGTTCGGTTGAACCACCGGTGGTTGATCATCCATGTTTCAATATTACCTTAAATTTGAGTTTTTCGTAACTACTCAGCTTGCAAGTGAATCGGGGGTTTGTGAAGCGGCNNNGCCGCTTCACAAACCCTCCCTCATCTTCAGCAGGGCTGTCAGAGTAGCAAGAGTTTTTCGATCATAATTGAAAGGGTTATGGGTTGCTCTTTTGGGGAATAGTTTTATTGGATTGAAGTGTTTTGGTAAAATAAGGATAACGCCTTAACCAATAAATGGATAATTAAAATGATCAATCCTGAGCAACTTAAAGAAGTTATGCGATCCTGGATAACGGGTGTGGCAATTGTCACTGGGAGCCATGAAGGTGTAATTCATGGGATGACAGCGAACAGTTTTAATTCGATCGCCCTATCACCGCCGACCGTCATGGTGGCTTTACAAAAGGATACCCGCACATTCAAACTTGTTGAAGCCGGCGGTATTTT
>SL_3KL_010_SEDDRAFT_10005313_pt1 | contig 11571 bp, 10 predicted proteins | sample SodLakKL_010_SED_2_FD_10381 | JGI IMG/M metagenome (IMG submission 10381)
CCGATCAGCGGCATCATGATGTTGCCCCGCCCGTCGACGCGGTACTCGCGCGAGAGCTCGGGCACACCGAAGAACTCGATCTTGAGCTGGTCCTCGGGACCGACCCGGTAGAGACCGCCGCCGGTGCCGGACTCCACGGCCAGCGACAGCAGTTCTTCGTTGAGGTCCGCCACCCGGGCCTCACTGTCGATCTGCTCCTGGAACTCCTCCGCGGACACCGCCGGGGTCGACGGGGGCGGTGCGGAGGCGCAGCCGGCGAGGAGGAGTGCGGGGGCGAACAGGGCAGCCAGCGCGAGACGCCAGCCGGCCGCGCGGCGGGGGAATGCGGCCCCGTGGCATGCCTCGGGACGGGGGTCGCTCTGTTCGCGCGCGAGGCGCGCCCCTGCAAGAGAAAGCCCCCGTTGGAGCACGCCTCGCGCGCGAAGCCCCTGCCCGGCTATGCCGGTGCCCGCATTTTGCGGTTCGCCGGCGCACTCCCGGCAACCATCACGAATTGTCGTGGCCTTCGTCGTGCAACTGGCGGTCAACAAGGTACTCCGAAGCGATGCTGCATCAATCGGGGTGATTCCGGTTCAGGGGCTGGCACTACTACTTCCACCCAAGGCAGCAGCCGCCACGCCCGCGCCAGCCAGCGCCAGGCCACCGATCACCAGCGGATTGGTGCCCGCGGGCGTGGGCTCCGGCGGCGCCGGCTCCGGTTCCGGTTCGGCCACGACCTCCGGATCGGGCTCCGGCGGCGGGGTGATTGCCTCGATCTGCGCGATCTCCATGCCCGGTCCCTCGCCGTTGAAATTGACCCGCTGGTTGGCCTCGACCCGGTAGTGGGTGTTGCCCTCGCTGTCGCCGACGCTCATGGTGCCGTCGCGTACAATCACACGCAGTTGGCCGTCATCCAGTCGCTGCACGATGCCGAAGGCACCGGGTCCAGGCGCACTCACCCGCAAATAATCGCCATCGGGCCGCGTCGAGAGCACCGTGTTTCCCACGGTGATCACGAGCTCCTTTCGCGACTCGGGGATGGCGTAGAGCAGCGCGCCGCTCTCGAGGTCCACGCGGATGACATCAGCGTCACGTTCCAGCGACGCGCGTGTGTCACGCGGAAAGCCGATACTGACGCCGCGATCCAGGTCAAGGATGGCGGTGCCGCCGCGGGTGTCGATGCGGTCGCCGGAGAACCAGACGTAGCGGCTGCTCGACAGCCTCATGTAGGCATCGGAGTCGGCCTGGGCGATGCGGACGCTATTCTGGATTTCCAGGCTGCCAACCGGCTCAGCCAAGGCAACGCTGCTCAGCGTCATCCCGGCTGCCAATGCTACGCTGGTGAGCAGTCCCGAAAGACATTTCGTTCGATTCATCCCCTTCCCCCTGGTGTACGAGTGGCAAACAGTACCTCGGCCGTGACGCTGGTCACGTCGATGAGGCCGATCCGCCCGACTGTATCGACAGATGCCGGCTAGCTCAATCATCCAAAGACATATTCGTTAACAATTCATTTGCAGCTCATGGGCGCCTTGGCACTCGGGTCATTCACCGCGCTGCCGGGACCACACCGACGACGCGAGCCCGCCCGCCAGGAGCCTTCCAAACACCGGGAACCGATACGGGCCAGCGGCGCTCCCTCACGCGCGCAAGCGGTCACGCAGCCAGCCGACAAAGCCGGCGCTTCGAACCGGAAGGGCGTCCCTGAGAAGGGTGATGTTCACCAGCTGCCCTTCCGCCAGCGCGCGTGGGAACTCCTCGGTCAGGAGACGAGCCGCTTCTGTGGAAGCCCACTGCGCGACCACCTCGCGGCCGGGCTGCAGTTGGGGAATCCTGCGACTGTCGCGGTGTGCGTCCGAGGCCAGCACATGAACCAATCCCTCGCAGACCATGCGTCGGGCCGCGCGCTGCACGTGAGGCCCGAATCGACCCGTGCAGGATTGCGCCGTGACCTGTGCGAGGCACCCCATGTCCACCCACTCACCCAGGAGTTCCGGGTCTGCCGCGAGCTCGGTGTTGCGCTCCGGGTGCGCGATGACCGGCTGAAGACCCATCGCGAGTATCTCTTCCAGAATACCGGTTGCGCCCAGCGGCACGGTATGTACGGGCAACTCCACCAGGACTGCTCTCCCGCGATCCGCCACCGTCAGCGCCGTCCCTGCAGCCAGCGCCTCAGGCAGTTCGGGCACGAGATGGCACTCGTTTCCCGGAAGGATCTCGAGCGGAATCCCGTGCTCCCGGAGCGCCCCGCGAAATGCATCACAGTGTTCGCGGACGTCGCGGGCAGGATTGCTGTACACACCGTTCAGGTGGTGCGGCGTGACCACCGAGACCGCGATCCCGTCGGCCACCGCCTGGCGCGCCATGTTCAGCGACTGCTCGAGGTGTTTCGCCCCGTCATCGATACCCGGCAGCAGGTGGCCATGCAGATCCACCATGCCCTGCGGGGGAAGACCGGGATAACCGTCAGACAAGCTCATGGCTTCAGGTTAGACCCTCTTGACCCTGGGAGGAACGGATGCCCCCAGTTTGGAACAAAACAGGATCCTAATCTACGACGCCCTCGACCCGCCACGGTCTCCAGATCGCTACCGAATCCACGATATCGCGTGGGACCCGGGGGACCCGGGGGTCGGACCAACCCAAGTCAATGAAATTAAGGAATAACCTGGGCAAAAACACCCCCAATCGACCCCCTATCCGGCTATTTTTGCCTCCCAAAACGTCGCTCCAAGAACCCCGGGGTCCCAAGGACTCCGAGGGTCGGACCAAGCGAAAACCCTGATATTACAAAAGAAGTGGTCCAAACACCCCGCAATTCACCCCTTATTCGGCCATTTTCGGCCCCAAAAATGCCGCTCGAGCAAGGAAGCGACCCATCGCCTGGTGCCAAGGACGAGCCTCGAACGGCGGCAACCCTGGAAGGCCATTTTTGGGGGCAAAAAGGTGCTTCTAAGGCCTCTCTGCCCCTACAAAAAGGGCTCCTTAACCCTATATTTCAATCACTTGCCTTGGTCCGACCCCCAGAGCTCGGTTTGGGGGCTGGCGGGCTTGGGCCGGCGGCGGGCGCCGCGGCGGCTGCCCATTTTCTGCTGGATGTCGCGGCTCTCGGCCCGGCTCTCGGGTTGGCGGCGCACCGCGATCAGGCGCTGGCGGGCCTCGCGGGCGGCGGCGATGTGGTCGACGATCGGTGCCGGGTAGTCGCGACCGATGTGCACGCCGGTCGAGCGCTGCAGCGTATCCGGCATGCGCCACGGCTCGTGGATGAAGGCATCCGGCACCGGCGCGAGCTCCGGAACCCAGCGGCGGATGAAGACGCCGTTGGGGTCCTGGTCGAAGGACTGCTTCACCGGATTGTAGATGCGCAGCGCGTTGATGCCGGTGGTACCGGATTGCATCTGCACCTGGTTGTAGTGGATGCCGGGCTCGTAGTCGGTGAACACGCGCGCGAGGTGCAGCGCGGGCTCGCGCCAGGGCAGCCACAGATGGTAGGACGAGAAGGCCATCAGCATCGCGCGCATGCGGAAGTTCAGCCAGCCGGTGGCATTCAGCGACCGCATGCAGGCGTCGACCAGCGGGAAGCCGGTCTGGCCCTGCGCCCAGGCCTGGTAACGTGCCGGGTCGAAGGCGTCCTCGCGCAGGCCATCGCAGGCCGGCAGCAGGTTGCGGAACTCGATCGATGGACGGGATTCCAGCTTCTGGATGAAGTGGCAGTGCCAGTGCAAGCGCTCCTCGAAGGCGCGCAGCGAACGCCGCCACGCCCTGGCCTCCGGGCTCATGTCCCCCTTGAATCGGGCGACGCGCGCACGGCTCGCGTGGACGACCTCGCGCAGGGACAGGCTGCCCCAGGCGAGGTGCGGGCTGAGGCGCGAACAGGCGTCCCACGCGGTGAGCGGGCTGGACATGCGGCGCTGGTAGGCCCTGCCCCGGTCGGTGAGGAAAGTCGCGAGCGTCTCTGCGCCGGCATCGCGTCCGCCCGGTTGCAGCGAGACGCCCGGCTCCGGTGTCAGTAATTCGTCCGGCCGGTCGGGCAGTGGATCGCTGCGCGGGCCGCGCACGGGTGTCAGCGCGCCCGGAACAGCGGTCACGGGTCTCGACATGCGCCGCTCCCAAAGCCCGGCCCAGCCGTCGCGACTGCGCAGGCCGCGCACCACGCCGTGTTGCGGCAGCTCGATCCACTCGACGCCCCGGCCCCGGGCCCAGGCCGCCACGCGACGGTCCCGGGCGAAGGTCCAGCCGTTGCCAGTCTCCTCGTGCGACCAGACGGTGCTGAAGCCCGTTTCACGCCGCAGTTCTTCGAGAACGGCGACGACCTCGCCGCGGCGCAGCAGCAGCGGCTGACCCAGCCGGGTGAGATCGCGGTCCAGCGTCTCAAGGCAGCGGCGGACGAAGGCCCAGTGGCGCCAGGCCGCATCCGGCTGCGCCCAGAGTTCGGGCTCGAGCACGTAAAGCGGCAGCACCGGCCCGCGCTCGGCAGCGGCCGCCAGCGGCTGGTGGTCCTGCACGCGAAGGTCGCGCTTGAACCAGACCAGTTGCACGGAGCGATCAGGCGCGTTGGTCATGGGGTGTCCCGGGGCGTTCGTGCCCTTGCAACGCAGCAGACGACGATCGAAAACGGCTGCCCCTTCGCCTCGGCTTGGGCCGGGGCACCCCCGCCCGCCATGGCGGGGCCGTTGTCGTGAAATCGCAGGTCATCGAGGGTCGGGGTCGGCTCGGGACCGGGCTTCGTGCCGGGTCTCAGGAGGCGCAGACGCCGTCGCGACAGCGCCGCCGCCAGCGCCAGCGGGCGAAGCGCCCGTAGGCAAAATCGAGCAGGCGCACCAGCCCCGGAACGGCCGTCACGACGCCAGCCAGCCAGCGGTAACGGGGCAACTCGCGCCAGATCGCGACAAAGGCCGGCACACCGGTATGCAGTTCCCCGGATCGCCCGCGAACGTGCAGCCGCTGCATCGCAGTTTCCCAGCCTACGCCCACCTCCGCGACGGTCTCCGGTTCGCGATGAATATCCAGCCAGCGAATGCGCCCACTGTGATCCAGCCGCTGATAGTGCCCGATCTCCCGGCGGCACATCGGACAGCCCCCATCGAAGAAGACCGCGGTGCGCCGACCGTCGCCAGCGCCCTGTGCCGTCTCTGTTTGCTCCTCTGTGGCCATGATGCGGTCTGCCTCCACGTGCGACGCACTTTCGCTTTCGGCAGCCCATCGGGGCCGCGTCCCTCGTTACGAGCCCCCCATTCCCGGAAGGTTCCCACCGAAGCGGGTCGGACCAACGCAAGCTGTTGAAAATTCAGGAGAACCAATCGCAAACAACGTCTTTATTCGGCTTAGATGGCCATTTTCGGCCCCGAAAACACGGCTTGAGGCAACAAGGGCCTCCGGCAGTCTCTACGCGCGCCCGGGTCACCGGCACGAAGCCCCGGGTGGCCTTTTCGGGTCCGAAATCGCGCCTCCAAGGCCTATTTCACCGCCCAAAATGCGCACCTTTTGTAATACAATCAGCGGCTTGCGCTGGTCCGACCCCGCAGGATACCCTGCGCTGATGAACGATCTTCGGCGCAGTGTGGCGGCCTTTGGCACCCCGGATTTTGCGGCGGCGCTGCGGGCGGATCTTGCGGCACTGGGGCCCGACGCGCTGGGGCTGCAGCAGGCCCTCACCGCGGGCAGCACGGCCCTGTCCGACGATATCGACGTGATGCTCCTGCGCCACTCGGAAACTTTCGATGGTCTTCACGTTCGGATCGGCGTCTTCTTCACCAGCGTCCTCGGCGGCTGTGCCTGTGCCGATGATCCCACGCCGGAGGACACGCACTCGGAATACTGCGAGATCGACATCACGATCGATCGCCGAACCGGCATGGCCCGCATTCAGCCCACGTCGGGCTGACCCGGGGGGCCGGATCCCGGTAAAGCCGCTTGCGCCGCCATTTCCGCCCCCGAAAATGGGGTTCCAGGGCCAAAAATCGTGCCGCCTGGGAGGGCTTTTCGGCGAATTTCAATACGTTGGCCTGGTCCGACCCCCCGGGCCTGGGCCCCGAATTTCAATGCGTTGGCCTGGTCCGACCCCGGGATGGGCTTTAGGGGGTGTTTTGGGGGGCAAAAACGGGCTTCTAAGGCCTGAAATGGTGGCTTTTTGGGGGATTTTGCGTTGGTTTTCAATGACATGGCTTGGTCCGACCCCGGGGGGTTCTGGTTTTCGGAGGCGGTGCGGCCGTTCTGGTTTCGGTCGACGCCGGCGTTTGATGCGGAGGTGCGGCGGCGGTTTCTCGGGACGTGGGAGGCGGCGGCGGACGGGCGGCTGGACGACTGGCGGAAGACGCCTTCGGGCGCGCTGGCGCTGGTGATCGTGCTGGATCAGTTTCCGCTGAACATGTTCCGCGGCGAGGCCCGGAGCTTCTCGACGGAGGCCCAGGCGCGCGCGGTGGCGGCCGAGGCGATCGAGCGGGGCTGGGATTGGGGACTCGATGATGCCGAAAAGGCCTTCCTGTACCTGCCGTTCATGCACAGCGAGGCGGTCGCGGACCAGGATCGTGCGGTACAGTTGTACCGGGATGCCGGGCTCGCGGACAGCCTGCGCTGGGCGCGGCATCATCGGGAGATTATCCGGCGCTTTGGCCGGTTTCCGCACCGCAACGCCGCGCTCGGGCGCGAGAGCACCCGGGAGGAGCGGGAATGGCTGGGATCGAAGGAGGCCTTTCGGGGATGAGTACGCGCAAGCCGCTGGTAATTCTGAAGACCGGGCGCAAGATTCCCGCGCTCGAGACGGTCGCCGGAGACTACGAGGACTGGATCGCCGCCGGCATGGGCTGGGAAGCGGGGGCGGTCCAGGTGATCACGCCGGATCGCGGCGAGGCATTGCCTGCGCCCGATGCCGTCGCGGGGATCGCGATCACCGGATCGGGCTCGATGGTCACCGAGCGCGCGGACTGGATGCTGCGCGCGGCGGACTGGCTCGGCGACGCGGTGCAGCGGGAGGTCCCGGTGCTCGGGATCTGCTTCGGGCACCAACTGCTGGCCCACGCGCTCGGCGGCGAGGTGGATGACAACCCGCGCGGCGTCGAGGTGGGCACCGTCGAGGTTTCGCTCGAGGATGCGGCAGCGACGGACCCGCTGTTCTCGGCCCTGCCGGCGCGCCTGTGGGCGCAACTGAGTCACCGCCAGTCGGTTCGCACGCTGCCGCGCGGGGCCACCCTGCTCGGCGCGAGCGAGATGGAGCCGCACCAGGGCTTTGCCTTCGGCCCGCGGGCCTGGGGCGCGCAGTTCCACCCGGAGTTCGACGAGCGGATCATCCCGCACTTCGTCGAGTACTACCGCGTGAGCCTTGGCGAACAGTCGCGCTGCGCGGATACGCTGAAGTCGACGGTGCGCCCGGCGCCCGAGAGCCGGCTGCTCCTGCGGCGCTTCGCGGAGATCGTCCGGGACGCCGAATCCTAGAACCCTCCCCGCCGCCCGGTCAGAACACGAGGCCGTGGCCGATGGCAACGCCGAGGGCGAGGCTCAGCAGCACGACAAGCCGGCCGATCAGCCGCCAGCCATGCAGGTGGCGTTCCCAGTTACCCCACTGCACGGGTCCCGGCAGCCGGGCGGTCACCCGGGCGGCCCGGGGCCAACCCGCCGGCCGGTCGGGCCGGCGCTCCGGCGTGGGCCGCCACGCGCGGGGCCAACGCAGCGCGGCCAGCGCGATCAGCAGGGCCGCCCCGAGCGGTACGAGCGCGCCCAACTGCTCGGATGCGGTTGCAGCCGCAGCCACCATCGGCGTGTCGCGAAAGCTGAGCCAGGGCAATACCAGCACGCCGACAAGCAGCAGAACCCACGGGATTTCCGGGCGGCCTCTGGCCACGGGCGCCGATCCCGGTTCCGGCACCGGCGTGCGCCGGGTCAGCCAGAGGAGGCGCAGCATCAGCAGCGCACTGGCCACGCTGGTCAGGTACAGCAGCGCACCGATCGCAACCCCGGCCTGCGCCGCGTCCGCCGCGCGGTCCAGCGCCGCCTTCGCGAGCACGCCGCTGGTCCCCGGTGCGGCTGCCAGCGCCAGCGCCGGCAGCCACAGGCCGATCCACACCCAGCGCCGCCGCCGACCCGCAACCGCACCCAGCAGCCCGACCCCGAGGAACAGGGCCGCCTTCGCGAGGCCGTGGTGCATCACGAACACCGCAATGGCCGCGACCGCGGCCGCAGTGGCCGCACCCGCCGGCAACGCGAGTCCGGCCAGCACCGTGACCAACCCCATCTGACTGACGCTGGACCAGCCGAGCAGCACCTTGGGTTCGTCGGTGGCCAGCCCGCGCAGCACCGCGTAGAGCGCCCCGGCCAGCCCCAGGCCGACCAGCAGCGGCGCGACGGCGGGGGCGAAGGCGTCGCCCGCCGGTGCCACCAGGCGCAGCCACCCGAGAATTCCGGCCTTGATCATCACGCCGCTCAGCACCGCGCTCGCCGGGACCGGCGCCACCGGGTGCGCGCGCGGCAGCCAACTGTGCAGGCCCAATGCCCCCAGCTTCAGCCCGAAGGCCAGTGCCAGCAGTGCAAGGATCGGTCCGGACACCGCGGCGGTCACGGCGTCGAAGCGCGTCTCTCCCGCCGACGCCGCGACCAGCGCGGCGACGGCGACGAACAGCGCGACCTCGGCCAGCAGCATCATCGCCAGATACAGCCGGGCCGCCGCTAGCGCCTGCGCGGTGCGTTCGAACACGACCAGGCCAAGCGCGGCGAAGGTCATCAGCGCGATCCCGGCGTACAGTGCGATCAGGTCCTGCGCGAGGATCAGCGCGAGGTTTCCGGCCAGCGCCAGCAGCCACAGCGCCGCGAACGCCGGGGAGGCTGCCTGTTCCGGGCGCAGCCGCGCCGCCACCCAGCCGGACAGCGCCCAGACGAGTGCGGCCGGGAGCAGAAAGGCACGCGCGGTCGCGTCCAGGCCGAAGGACAGGCCGGGCGTCAGCACCGGCACGTCGAGGACGGGCTGTCCCGGCACCAGCAGTGCCAACAACAGCGCCGGGGCCGCCGCCACCGGCAGCAGCAGCGCCCGGCCGGACCCGCGAAACAGCGGCAGCAGGGCCAGGAGCAGCCACGGCAGCAGCAGCGAGGCCGCCAGCAGCGCGACGTCGAGCCCGGCGGCGGACCCGGCGTTCATCCCGGCGCCCCCGGACCCGCGTCCAGCAGAACCCCGAGCACCGGCGCCGCCAGGCCCAGCGCGGCCGCACTCAGCGCCAGCGAGAGCGCGGCCAGGCCCAGTGCGGCCGACAGGGTCGCGGGATCGATCCCGGCCTCGCGCCCGGGCCGCACGGCTGCCTGCAGCGCGCGCCACAGGTACGCGGCGGTGAACCCCGTGCCCACCATCAGGATCGCCAGCCAGAAATAGCCCCCGGTGGCCAGCGCGGCCTGAGCCAGCCACCACTTGCCGAGGAAGCCGCCGGTGGGTGGCAACCCGACCAGGCTTGCGCTGGCGATGGCAAAGGCCACCCAGGCCAGCGTCGCCCCCCGCTGATCACCGCCGAGGGCCTCGAGCCGATCGATTCCGTGGCGCAGCACAATGGCCCCGGCCGCGAGAAACAGCGCCGCCTTGGCCAGGCCATGGGCCAGCACCAGCGTCACCGCCCCGGTCCAGGCCGGGTGCGCGGCCCCCGCCGCCGCCAGCGGAAAGACCAGCAGCCCGTAGCCGAACTGTGACACCGTGGAATAGGCGATCAACATTTTCAGGCGCCGCTGCAACAGGGCCAGCAACCCGCCCCAGAGCACCGCCGCGGCACCGAGCAGCCCGAGCAGTGTGGCCACCCCGGTCCCCAGCAGCGGCGCGAACGGCCCGAACCACAACCGCACCAGCAGGTAGTAGCCCGCCGCGATCACCACCGCCGAGAGCACCGCGCTGACGGCCGGCGGGGCGCGCCCGTGGGCCGCGGGCAGCCAGAAGTGCAGCGGGAAGACCGCTGCCTTCAGCAGCAGGCCCAGGGTCATCAGCGCGGCCGCCACCGCTGTGACCCCGTCGCGCTCCACGCCGTCGGTGAGCAGCGCGAGGTCGAGCGCTGCGTAACGCCCGTAAAGCAATGCCACCCCGAACAGGTAGATGGTCGATCCGAGCAGTGTCGCGAGCAAATAGCGCCAGGCCGCCGCCTGCGCGGAGCCACCGGCCAGCCCGATCAGCCCAACCGAGGCGATCGACACCAACTCCAGCGCGACATACACGTTGAACAGATCGGCGGCCAGAAACAGCGCGTTCAGCCCGCCCCACAGGAACAGCCACAGCGGCCAGAAGAACCGCGGATCACGCACCGTTGCGAGCGGCGCCGGACGCGAAGCGTGGAAGACGGCACCCGCCAGTCCGACCGCGGCGGTCAGCAGCAGCAGGGCGGCGGACAGCCCGTCCACGTTCCAGCCGATCCCCAGCGGTGCCGTCCAGCCCCCGATGTCGTGGCGCCACGCACCCTGCTGCAGCACGACGCCCACCACCCAAACGGCCGCGGCCAGCAGCACGCCGCTCGCGCCCAGCGTGACCGGAACGCTCCAGCGCGGCCGGATGAAGACGGTGATGGCCGCCGCAAGCGGCAGGCTGAAGAGGATGACCGGGCCCGCGGTCTCCGGAATCACTCCACGTCCCCGCGCGGATCCGCTGCGGCGCCGACGTCCTCTTCGCGCATTCGCCCGGCAATGCGGACCACCAGTGCCAAGGCCACTGCCGTGGTGCTCACGGTGATCACGATCCCGGTCAGCACGATCGCATGGGGTACGTTGTCCAGCGGCTCGGCGAGGCGCGCCATCACCACGAAGAGCAGAAAGACCGACGTGGTGAGGATGTTCAGGGACAGCAGCCGCCGCAGCAGATTCCGGGCAGTGAAGAGGCCGTGCAGCCCGAGCACGAAGAGCACGCCCGTCAGGCTGAGATAGACCATCACCGCCCTTTCCCCCGATAGCCGTGTTCGCAGGGCTCGCCGCGCAGGTACAGCGCAAACAGCAGCAGCGCAATGGACAGCCCCGCGGCCACCTCCAGCAGCAGGATCAGCGGCCCCGCGGTCCCCGGCGGGTACTCGAAGAAGGCCTGTCCGGCGAGCGTGCCGGCGATTCCGGCGGCCAGCAGCATCACCAGCCCCAACGACAGGATCCACCGCCAGGGACCGCGCTCGCTGCTGCGGATCCAGGGCCGCGCGCCGGCGAGCAGCATCAGAATCGCCCCGGCCCCGAGCACCGCGCCCGCCGGAAAGGCGCCGCCCGGGGCATGGCTGCCACGCCATAGCAGGTAGGCCGCGACCAGCACGAAGACCGGGAACAGCAGGCGCCCGAGCGCCGGCAGCGCCGGAGACGGCATCGCCGGGATCAGCGGCGACGGCGCGCGTCCCAGCGACCAGATCGTTATCGCCGCGAGCAGGAGCACGCCGATCTCCAGCAGCGTGTCCAGCGCCCGGAAATTCAGCAGTACCGCAGTAACCGGGTGCTCGACACCCGATACGCCGAGCGCCGCGCGGACCTCGTTCCCCAGGCCGGGGGCCGGGAGTTTCCACGCCGCCAGGGTCAGGGCGCCGAGGAGCGCACCGCCCGCCGGTATCCAGAACCCCCAGGCCGCGCCGGGTTCGTACAGCAGCCTGCGGCGTCTTTCGCGGCTCGCGAGCC
>SL_3KL_010_SEDDRAFT_10005314_pt1 | contig 11571 bp, 8 predicted proteins | sample SodLakKL_010_SED_2_FD_10381 | JGI IMG/M metagenome (IMG submission 10381)
CCACCACGATGATGGTCTGGTGGAAGATGTAGAAGGGGTAGACCCGGGGATTGGCCCAGCGGAGGAAGGCCGTCTCCCGCCGGAGGACCCTGCGGGCGGCCCCCAGGACCACGGCGAGCCAGCACCAGCACAGGAGCCCGAACGCCGACCAGAAGATGAAGTAGCCCGGTGTGGTCCAGTCTCCGGGGAAGCGGGTGTAGACATCTCCGGCAGAGGCCCAGAGCGCCATCCCCCCGGAGAGGAGGATGCCGGGGACCAGGGCCAGGGGCCACTGGCGCTCCAGGACCTCCATGAGGCGACCCTCCGCCAGGAGGGCGTAGCCCAGGATGAAGACCGTGAAGAGCCAGGCGTGGGTGGCCCAGTCCCCGATGAGGGCTCCCGTGGTCTGGGTGAAGCGATCCCTGAGGAGGAGCTGTCCCGCCACCAGGAGCACCGCTGGGAGGAAGACTCCGCCGGGTCGCTCCATCCAGTCCGCCATCCGGGCCAGGAGTCGACGTCCGCCTTCTCTCTCCAGGGCACGGAAGACGGGAAGGGCCACGACCATGTAGGTGAGAAGGTAGGCGATGAACCAGAGGTGGCCATAGGAGAAGTTCCCCTCCGGGAAGGCGCCGTCGAAGAACCGGGGGAAGAACTCGACGAACGATCCCTCGAACTCGCCCCGGAAACGGCGGCGGAGGTAGACCTGGGGGGGGACCAGGATGAGGGTGCCGGCCACCAGGGGCACCAGGAGGCGGCCGACCCTCACCCGGAGGTACTCCCGGTCGTCCCGACGCCGTCGGGCGAACCAGGCGGCGGCGCCGGCCAGGAGCATGAAGAGGGGCATGATCCAGGGCCCCAGGAAGATGGTGAAGTGCCCGAGCCACCAACTGGTTTCGGGGCTGGCGATGTGCCAGTCCTCGATGGGGCTGAAGATCTGGGCCACGTGGATCAGGAACACGAGGAAGATGGCCCCCACCCGGAGCCAGTCGATCTCCGCCAGCCGCTCTCCCCGTTCTCGCGGCACTCCCCCCTCTAACGGCACTCCCGGCTCACCACCTCTCCCTCGATGATCACTCCGCATACCCGGGTTGTGTACTCGAAGGGATCCCCGTTAAAGAGGACCAGGTCTCCGTCCTTCCCCGGCTCCAGGGAGCCCACCCGATGATCCAGGCCGAGGATCCGGGCCGGATCCAGGGTGATGGCCTGCAGGGTGCGCTGGAAGGAGAGGCCGTATCCGGCGGCCATGGCTCCTTCCATGAGGACGACCCGGGTCTTGGGGAAGTAGGGTTCATTGCCGCTGGGGATGGCGAAGGGGATTCCCGCCTCCGCCAGTCGCTGCGCCGTCATGAACGAGGCGTTCACCAGAGGACCCTGATGGCGGGCCATGGTGGGGTGGAGGATGACGGGAACGCCCGCCTCCCGGATCTCGTCCAGGACCAGGTAGGCTTCCGCCGCCCCGTCCAGGATGAGGCGGAATCCGAACTCCCGCTGGAGTCGGAGGGCCGCCATGACCTCCGGCACCTGGTGGGCGGTGATGAGGAGGGGGACCTCTCCCCGGAGGATCCGAACCGCCTCCCGGAGGCCCAGGTCCGACTCCACCGGAGCACCGGCCCCGCCTCCTTCCCGGTCCTCCCGATCCAGGGCCGCCTGGCCCCTCAGGAGGAAGCTCCGAAGCATGGTCACGCCCCGAGCCCGGGTACCAGGCCATCCGCCCCCCCCACGGGAGACCTCGGGTCCCAGGGTACCGGCGAAGGCCGCCAGGGGCTCCACCAGGGCGCCGTCCACCGTCAGTCCCCGGGTCTTCACCACCATGGTCTGGCCGGAGATGAGGGCTCCCGGGCCGTGGCCCGTGTGGAGAGTGGTGGTGCCCAGGTCACGGATCCACTCCACCAGGGGATCCCTGGCGTTGTAGGCATCCAGCGCCCGGAGTTCCGGCTGGATGGCGGAGGAGAGTTCGATGTGGTCCTGATCCGAGGGGAGCTCACTCCCCAGGATCCCAGAGAGCCCCACGACGCTCCGGGCATCCACCAGGCCGGGGGTGACCACCGCCGCCTCCAGGACGGTGACGCCCTGGGGGATGGTCACCGAGGCGGCCGGTCCCACCTGGGTGATTCGTCCGTCGGCGCCGATGAGCACCACCCCGTCGGAGATGGCCTCACCGGAAACGGTGTGGACGGTGCCGCCCCGGACCGCGACCTGGGCCTCTGCGGGAGACGCCAGGACAGAGCCCAGGAGAAGGCCGGCCAGGGCCCCAGCCGGCGCCACACCCAGGTTGAGCCCCAGAGCCGGAAGAAGGGCGGCGAAGGGGACGGATCGGGGGAGGGAGGTGGGCCGGTTCATCGATGGCCCTCCGGGTAGGGGCGGCTGGCGTCCGGCCCGCCCTCGGCGTAGGCCCGGTCCACGAGACGACTCCGGTCAAAGACCTTCCGACCCTCCACCCAGGTCTCCTCCACGTGGGAGTACACGCTCAGCGGGTCCCCGTTCAGGATGATGAAATCGGCGTCCTTCCCCGGCTCCAGCGAGCCCACCCGATCCTCCAGCCCCAGCATGCGGGCGCCGGCCAGGGTGAGCCCGGCCAGGGCCCCTTCCCGGGACATCCCGTAGCGAACCGACATCCCCCCCAGGCGCCGGAACAAGCGGGAGTCGGTGATGCTGTCGTCGGAGTGGAACCCCACGGCGGCGCCGGCCCGTTCCAGCGCGGCGCCGGCGGAGAAGCCGGATCGGAGGGCTTCCTCCTTCCCCCCGGGACTGTCCGGTGCCACGATGGACGAGGCTACCCCTGCGGCAGCGATCTCGTCGGCCACCAGGTGGGCATCGCTGACGTGGTGCAGGACCACCGTGTAGCCGAATTCCTCCCGAAGCCGGAGGGCGGTGAGGACATCGTCGTGTCGGTGGGTATGGTTGTGGACGATCCGCCGGCCCTCCAGCACCTCCACCAGCGTCTCCATCTTCAGGTCCCGGGGAGGCTGCTGGGACGGGTCGTCTCCGGCCGCCTGGAGGCGGTCCCGATACTCTCGGGCCTTCAGGAACTCGGCCCGGACCAGCGCCGCCGAGCGGGCNCGGGTCGCGGGCATGGGGGCCGCTCCGATGGGATTCGTCCCGTTGGCCATCTTGAGTCCGCCGCAGACCTCCGTGAGGGGGTCCTCACAGAAGAGGAGGTCGTAGATCGTCCGGCCGCCCCGGAGCTTCAGGTAGGCCGTCTGGCCGCTGATGAGCAGGCCGGACCCTGGCATGACGTTGACGGTGGTGATTCCCCCCGCCAGCGCCTTGCGAAGGCCGGGGTCCCGGGCGTCCAGGGCGTCCAGGATCCTGACGTCGGGGTGCAGGGGGGAGGACCGGTCTCCGCCGTCTCCCCTTCCCAGGTGGGAGTGGGTATCCACCAGTCCAGGCATGAGCCAGCGTCCGGACAGGTCATGGACCTGGGCGTCGGTGGGGATCACCACCTCGGAGCGCGGCCCCATCGCCTCGATGCGAGTGCCCCGCACCAGGAGCACGCCGTCTTCGACCTCCGGGCCCACGATGGGGAGAAGGTGGGCGCCGACGAAGGCATGGAGTTCCTCCTGGGCGGTGATCGGCCCCGGGGGGAGGACCAGGAAGGCCAGGACGGCCAGGAGAAGCAGACGGGGAAAGGCGGGGCAGGCGGGGCGGATGCCCATGGACAGGGTCCTCATGGGTGGAGGTACCGGAAGGACGGAGGTCCCGCCGGCTTCCCGGGTGGGGAAGGCGCAGCGGTACGGCCCGGCGCACCGGGACGGCTGGGACTACGGAGGAAGGAAGCTTGCCGGGGGTGGGGAGGTCGGCGCAAGAGCTTCCCTCCACTTCTCCGACTTCCCTCCGGAGCCTCCCTCCTGAACGCCACCGGCGGACCCGACGAGCACTCGGGTCCGCCGGTGGCGGAGGGGGTGAAGATGGATGGGGATCAGTTGAAGTGGTAGTGGAGCCCCACTCCGAAGGTGAAGTACGAAGCGGTGAACCCGGATCCTGCGCTGTGGCTCACGAAGCCGAGGTTGGGGACCAGATAGAGCTGTGGCCGGATCGGCATGTCGATTCCACCTCCCAACTCGAATCCGATATTCCGGGACGTGGAGGACCGATCATCGCTGAGCTGGTTCGCCACGATTCCGCCCCGTCCCCAGATCAGGGCGTCGGGAGGGCTGGGGAAGAGGTACTTGAGCCCTGCGTTGAGCCCAGTGCTCCTGGGGTTCGGACCCAGGTCGCAATCCCTGTCACAACTGAAGGAGTGCCGGTTGAGACCCACATAGGCCGTGAGATTCCGCTGGAAATTCAACTGGAGTTCGGCGCCCAGTGCCAGCCCCGCCTCGGCGCCCTCGCCGGAAAGGTCTCCGGTGGGAAGGGTGATCCCCACCCGGCCCTCACCGGCCACCCCCATCTGGGCGGAGAGCGCCTGGGCTGAAAAGAGGGCGGGGGCCATGGAAAATATAAATAGAACCAGAATTTTTCTCACTATATCCTCCTCGATAAGGAGATGGGTTGGTCGACGTCCTTTCCCCTGGGAGTCACCGGTTCTGCTGGCGATTCCGTGCGGACGGAGAGCCCGGTCTCGGAGACACCGTAAGGGTATACAGGAACCGTGCCGAGACCGGTGGCCCAACGTCTGGGGAGAGAAGGAGGCGTTGAGAACAGAGGGCAAGACGGGAACGCCCCACCCCGGTGTACCGGGGCCCATGGGCGCCGTATCCCCACCTCCCCGAAAGACCCGTTGGAGCAAGGAACTCCTGCGATACCTGCAGGATGTGCACGAGTCGCCCCGGGCCGATCCCTTGTCCCCTCCGCCCCCACCGGAGAGCTTTCATGTCACCGTCCCCGTTGCCCGGACCTCGATGGTCCGGCGCTCCTGTCGGTGCGCCTGACCCTGATTCCGCCTTCTCTCTGGAGGATCCCTCCCATGGAAGCACGCTGGTTTGCCCTGCTGGGAACTCCTGCCCGACGCGCATTCCCCCTTCCCCTTCTCCTCTTCCTCCTCCTTCCCGGGTGCAGCCGGGGAGAGGCGGCCCCGCCCCCTGCCCCGGTGCCCTCGGCCGAGACCCAGTCCGCCCCGGATCGGCCCTCTGCGGCGCCCTCCCGGAACGCCAATGGGATCCGGCCCTACGCGGAGGTGGTTCCCGACACCGCGATCTCCGACGAGGGGCTGTTCACGGTGCACCGGGTGGGGGACAAGTGGCTCTACGAGATACCGAACGCCCTCCTGGATCGGGAGATGATTCTCATCACCCGGGTGGCCCGGACCGCGGCGGGAATGGGGTTTGGGGGGCATCGCCAGACGACGGAAGTGGTCCGGTGGGAACGGAGGAACGACCAGGTCCTCCTCCGACAGGTGAGTTTCCAGAATGTGGCCTCTGATACCCTGCCCATCTACGAGGCGGTGCGGAACTCCAACTTCGAGCCGGTCCTGGCCACCTTCGCCATCCGAGCCGTTGCGTCGGAGGAGGAGGGGGTCCAGGGAGAGGCCGTGGTGGTGGATGTCTCCGACTTCTTCGTCTCCGACGCCGCCATCATCGGGCTTAGCCAACAGCGGCGCCGCCAGTACGATGTTCGGCGCCTGGATCCGCCCCGGACCTTCATCGAGTCCATGCGGAGTTTCCCCGAGAACATCGAGGTTCGCCGAGTGGTGACCTACGAGGCCCAGAACCCCCCGTCGAATCAGGCCGGGGGGACCCTCTCGGTGGAATTCGGCCACTCCCTCATGATCCTCCCCGACGAGCCCATGATGCCCCGGTTGTGGGATGAACGGGTGGGGTACTTCTCCGTCCAGATGAACGACTTCGGGATCGACGCACAGCGCCTTGAGGAGCGCCGGTACATCCAGCGGTTCCGCCTCGAGCCCTCGGATACCGCCGCGTACCTCCGGGGAGAGCTGGTGGATCCGGTGGAGCCCATCGTCTTCTACATCGACCCGGCCACTCCAGAGAAGTGGAGGCCCTACCTGAAGCAGGGGGTGGACGACTGGCAAGAGGCCTATGAGGCGGCGGGGTTCCGGAACGCCATCGTGGGCAAGGACCCGCCCACCCCGGAGGAGGATCCGGAGTTCGACCCGGCCGACGCCCGGTACAACATCATTCGTTACCTCGCTTCACCGGTGCAGAACGCTTCGGGGCCCCGCTTCTTCGATCCCCGTACGGGGGAGATCCTGGGGACCCACATCCAGTGGCACCACAACGTCATGAACCTCCTCCGGAACTGGTATTTCGTCCAGACGGCGGCGGCGAATCCCGAGGCCCGGGGCGTGGCCTTCGACGACGCGGTCATGGGGGAGCTCATCCGCTTCGTCTCCGCCCACGAGGTGGGACACACCCTGGGCCTCCCCCACAACATGAAGGGGCACTCGGCCATTCCCGTGGATTCCCTCCGCACCCGTTGGGTCTGCGAGAACGGGACCTCCACCTCCATCATGGACTACGCCCGTTTCAACTACGTGGCCCAGCCCGGGGACGATACCTGCTTCCTTCCCCGCATCGGAGAGTATGATCGTTGGTCCATCCAGTGGGGCCATCGCTGGCTCCCCGAGGCCCGCTCGCCCGAGGAGGAAAAGGAGACGCTCAACGCCTGGATCCGGGAGCGGGAGGACGATCCCATCTACCGGTTCGGGGATCCTACCCAGACCGACCCCGGCTCCCTCACCGAGGCCCTGGGAGATGATGCCATGCGCGCCTCCGATCTTGGGGTGGAGAACCTGAAGCGGATCATGGAGAATCTCCGCGAATGGACCTACCAAGAGGGGGAGGACTACAGCCAGCTCCGGGAGCTCTACGGACAGGTCATGGGCCAGTGGAGCCGGTACGTGGGGCATGTGGCGGTGAATCTGGGAGGGGTGGACTGGACGCGGCGCGCCCAGGGTCAGCCGGGGCGGCCCTACACCCCCATTCCGGCAGAGAAGCAGCGCCGGGCCATGGACTATCTGGATCGCCAGGTCTTCCAGACCCCGGAGTGGATGCTGGATGGAGAGATCCTCTGGCGGATCCAGAACGAGGGGACGCCGGACCGCATCCGTCAGCTCCAGGTGTCGGCCCTCAACCAGGTCCTGAACGTGGATCGGATGAAGCGGGTCATCGAGCAGGAGGCCCTTCTCGGGGGCGAGGCCTACCCCCTGGCCGAGGTGTTGGAGGACCTCCGGACCGCCACATGGCGGGAGCTCGCCGGGGGGAACCGAATCGATCCCTTCCGTCGCAACCTCCAGCGGGCCTACGTGGAGCGGATGGAGTGGCTCATGGACCACGAAGAGGCGCGGCGCACTGACATCGCGCCCCAGGCCCGGGGCCAGCTGGTGGCCCTGCGGAGCCAGATCCGTGGGGCGGTGGGGCGGACGGGCGACCCGGCCAGCCGCCTCCACCTCGAGGACATGGCGGCCCGCATCGACGCCATCCTGGAGCCCTGAGTGGCGGGCCCTGGGTGGCGGGTTGGAAAGGGGGATGTCCGGGGGGACGGAAGGCAGGGGGGCAGGGGGTGCAGACTTTCCACACTCCAGCGAGGAGTGGTGCACCATCTTCCCGGATCCAGCCCGCCATCCCCGCCCCCGCGGGAGAGTAGGGTCGACGGCCGACTGACGATGGGACCCGGTGTCCTGGAGGCCGGGGGAGAAGCCACCGAGATCCGCCTCATAGCCTCCGACGCGACGGGGGAGATCCATGAGATCTCCTTCGAGGCGGGAAGCGGTCTGGCCGCGCGGGTGACGAGCCACGGCCCCCTGGTCCTCCTGGTGGATCCGTCCGAGACCGATCCAGGGCGGTGGGAGATCACCCTGCGCGGTGAGCAGGGGACCGTCTGCACGGGCACGCTGACGGTGGACGGATGACCGGTGCGAACGAGGGGAATTGACGGATCACACCGCGAGGGCCGGGCTGGGAGCCGATCCCACCAGGGGGATCACCTCCTCGGCGAAGCGTTCCATCTCCTCGAGTTGGGGACTGAACTGGAGCAGTAGGAGTCCCACGCCGGCGGCCTCGAAGGCGCGGATCTGATCCGCCACCTGTTCCGGCGTGCCCACCAGCCCACTCCGGAGTCCCCGGTTCGAGACGGAGTAGTCCGCGAGGCTCACCTTCCGGTCCATCTTCGTGTTTCCGATCCAGTCCTGGTAGTTGGCGTAGCCCCGGGCCGACTGGCGGACGTCGGTGATCCGCTCCACCTCCCGGAGGGCCTCGGACTCGGTGGACCGGACGATGGCGTACCCGGCGGCGCCATACTCCATGGGGGGGAGTTCCAGGGTCTCCCTGCGCTCCCGCATGTCCGCCACCTTCCCCCCGACCTCCTCGGGGGGGCCGCCATGGGTGAGCCATGCGTCACACTTCTCGGCGATGAGAGATTTCCCTGCCGGGGATTCCCCACCGGCGTAGAGGGTGGGGCGGGGCCGCTGCAGCGGCTTGGGCTCCAGGATCGCCTCCTCCACCTGGTAGAACTCTCCGTCGAAGGAGAAGGTGGGCTCCGTCCACATCCCGTTCACCACCTCCAACCATTCGCCGGTGCGGTGGTAGCGCCGGTCGTGCTCGTCGAAGGTGACGCCGTACTTGCGGGCCTCCGTGGCCCACCACGAGGAGACCACGTTCAGCGACAGGCGCCCCCCGCTGATCCGGTCGATGTTGGCGGCCTGTTTCGCCAGGAGGGCAGGGGGGTGGAAGGTGGGGCGCACCGCCACCATGAGTTCCAGGCGCCGGGTCACCGCCGCCAGCGCCGCCGCCGTGCTCCAGGCGTCCAGGGAGGGGGCGTCCATCCCCTTGATGTCATTGAGGTTGAGCTCGGCCAGGAGGGTCAGGTCAAAGCCGATTTCCTCACTTCTGCGCGCCAGTCGGCTCACGTATTCCCACGACGCTTCCATCTCCTCTTCGTCCACGTTCCGGAGCCAACCGCCGAACATGGGGAGCCAGTATCCGAATCGCATCAGGCCACCTCCCCCACCACGACCGGTTCCGAATCCGTCCCGGTTCGGTGTGGGGACCCTCCCGCCGGGATCCCGGGTGCGGTCAACGCCGCCTGTTCGGCCTCCAGCCAGTCCACCAGGAGGGCGAAGGCGTCGAAGCCCACCACCCGGGGGGCATCGGCCACGAAATTGGAGAGGGCGTTCACGTCGTAGTAGTAGAGCTGCCCGTCCCGGTCATCGATGAGGTATTCCACCCCTCCGATCTCGATCCCCGCGGCGGCGGTGATGGCTTCCACCGCTGCCTTCACCTCTTCCGGGGGTTCGTAGCCCTCCACCCGGAGGTCGTTCTGGGGGGCGTCCACCGGGCAGGCGCTCCGCTCCAGGGCCGCCCCGTCCACCCCCTGGCACACGTCGGCGGGGCAGAGGTTGAACTGGTCTCCGGGGGTGTAGATCCGGATGGCATAGAGGAACCGGCCGTTCAGGACCTCGACTCGGACGATCCGCCCGTCCCGGGCGGGGATGAACTCCTGGACGAGGGCGGTGCCGTCGATCCCCAGCTCCAGCGCCCCCGCCTCGGCGGCTGCAGCAAGCGCCTCCGGCGTTTCGAAACGAACCACCCCGGCGCCGCTCCCTCCCACGTTCGGCTTCACCACCACCGGGAAACGGAGTCCCGCAGCGGCCCGGGGAGCGTGGGCTCCGTCATGGATGACCCGGGCCCGGGGATAGGGGAGCCCCAACTCCTCCAGGAGTGTCAGCTGAGCCGCCTTCGAGATCTCCAGGCTCCAGGCCGCAGATCCGTTGATGACCCGGACGCCCAGTCGCTCCAGGTGGCGGAGGTACTGGGAGGTATAGTGGATGGCCGTGGTTCCGCCCCTGAGGTAGGCGGAGGGACTCATCCGGTTCAGGAGGAGGGAAAAGGGAGGAATGGCCTCCGAGGGGTCGAAGTGCTGGTCGCCTGCAGGGAGTCTGCGGTAGGCAATACCCCTCCGGTCCAGCTCGGCGAAGAGCGGACGGAACCAGTCGTTGTGCTCGTAGAAGATGCCGATGGGGGTCGGGGCGGGCTCGGTGGTGCGGGGATCGGTGATGACGGGGGCAGACATGGATTCTTCCTTCCTTGCCGGGGGGACGCCGCAGGGGAACGGGTATACGAAAAAACCCCCTCTCCGTGGGGAGAGGAGGTCGGGGACATCGGGAGTGACCCGGAAGGGCCTAGGTCATGACTCCCTCAAGCGCACGAAGACGCCCCGCCGCCTCTCCCAGGGGAGAGTCGGACACATGCAACAACACATGGAGGGGGCGAGGCTCGGTACCACCTGAGCGCACTTCCTGGCATTTTTCATCGTAGGACGACGCTAACCCGGGGGATCCCGGTTCGTCAACCCGGCCCCTCGCCCCGATGCGAAGCGCGAGGGGTCCACCCCGAGAGACTCCCTGCAGACTCCCTGCAGACTCCTTGGGGACTCCTTCAGACTCTTCAGCGAGGTACCCCATGGCGTTCGATGTCCAGGACTTTCAGGAGGAAGTGATCCGGGCCAGTCACGAGACCCCGGTGGTGGTGGACTTCTGGGCGGAGTGGTGTGGTCCCTGTCGCATCCTGGGCCCGGTCCTGGAGCGTATGGCGGCCGGGGCCGAGGGTCGGTGGAAGCTGGCCAAGGTGGATACCGAGGCCCATCCTGATCTGGCGGCGGCCTATGGCATCCGCGGCATCCCCGATGTAAGGCTGTTCGTGGATGGAGAGTCGGTGGATGGCTTCATGGGAGCACTCCCCGAATCGGCGATCCAGCGCTGGTTGGACGAGGCCCTGCCGCAGGAGGGGGACCGGGAGCGGGCGGCTGGACTTGCCAGGGTGGAGGAACTCATCGCCCAGGGAGAGGAGGAGGCGGCGGCCGCTGCGCTGGAAGTGCTCCTTGACGGAACCCCGGGGGATCCGGGGCTCCGGTTCCGGCTGGCCCGGCTTCTCGTCTTCTCGGAACCGGAACGGGCCATGACGCTTACGGAGAGGCTGGAGCCCAGGGGAGTCCCCCCGGAGGCGGTGCAGGCGGTCCGGAGCCTCGGGCGCCTCTTCCAGGAAGACCCCTCGCAGGAAGAACCCTCGCCGGGGGAGGATGGGACGGAGGCTCCCCACTCTCTTGCGGCTGCGGTGCAACTCCTGCAGGAGAGGGACTTCCAGGGGGCGCTGGAGGCACTCATCTCCATCCTCCGGGAGGAGGGGGCGAAGGCCGACCCCCGGGTGCGGGAGGCCTGTGTGGCGATCTTCCATCACCTGGGGCAGGACCACCCCCTGGTGGCCCGGTTTCGTGGAGAGGTCAGCCGGGCGCTCTACGTCTAGAACCGTCTCCCCCTGGTCGGGGAAGCTGGTATCGAAATTGCAAGCTGCGAGGTACGTCGAGCCTGGCGTTTCGTCCGCCCATCCCCCATCCCGGATCCCCGAGGTGTTTCCCATGTCCCATGGCGGACTGGTGGAGATCTCTGAAGCCATGGGAGACTTGCGACTCCAGTCCGTCCTCGATGTCGTCTACCGAGCCTCGGGGGAGGCTCCCATGGGCCTCGCCCTCCCCTGGAAACTCCGGTGGCGGGTGAATCGGCTCCTGGACCCCACCGTGCGGCGGTGTGGGATCGGGGGGGGATCCGGACTCTTTCCGGGGGTCCACTACCTGGACGTGGAAGGCGACGCGGCCGTGGAGTGGGCTGCGGCGGCTCCCCTGGTCATCACCTGCACCGAC
>SL_3KL_010_SEDDRAFT_10005315_pt1 | contig 11570 bp, 6 predicted proteins | sample SodLakKL_010_SED_2_FD_10381 | JGI IMG/M metagenome (IMG submission 10381)
TGCCGCAATTTTCATATTCAAAGTTGAAATAAAACTGCCAAAAGAGAAGGTCTTCATCAGAAGCATACCTGCCACAATGCTCCGCCGACAGGAAATAGGGTGTGCCATCTTCTGCTGTATTGTTTACCAGGGAGCCGGTACACAAGGAATAGTTGTTGCCGACACGCATAAGCATGCGTGCGACACCCCGCTTCTCCCTTTGCCAACCAAATCCTTCAGAGCAATTGATGTTGACCATGCAGTCGCCTGCATTGCCTATGGTTTTGTCGCTGCCCTCAAAGCCGCTCAGATAGGGTTCGCTGATGTGGATGATGCTTTCAATCTCCATCTGAGAAAAGTCAATCCTTTCTTCCTTGCCGGGATAATATGGTTCCTGGTATTCAATAATAAGGTACTCTCCCGGGATGACTGCCGTAGAAAACGCACCTTCCGCATGGCTTTTTTTGCTGAAAGCACCGCGGATAATAACCTTTTCCGGATCGTAAACAAACATCTTCGCATCCTTGCCCGGTTCAAAAACGGAGAAGTTAACACCTATCGCCTCCGCCTCCGGAGAATGAATTACCGTGCGCCAAATGTGTATGCTGTCGTGCAATACGTCCCATTTGCCGCGCAGGTCATCCTGGTCTAATGGCAATGCCAGTCCCGCAAATGGGGCTTCGCCTGGCTTGTGTATTCCTGATAATGAATCCCGCCGCGCCTTCATATCGTCATCTAAAACGACCTGCGTAATATGCTTTGCGGAATAGGGCAGCTCATAATGCACGGCCGCAGGTTGCCCGCCATCCTCTATCTGCGATAAGACGGCCTTGTCTGGCAATAAAAAAAGGGAAAGTATAAAAAGGCTTATGAAAAAAAATTTTGATGCAGTTTTTGGGTGGTATGTTGTCATATTGATCATATTTTATTAATTTTACCGTTCGTTCCGTTCGTTGGAATACCAAAAGTAAAAGAAAAATGCCTGAATGGCAATATGTATGTTTGTGCGGGTTAAATATTTCACCACGTCATTTTTTTTGTATAGCTTTGAACATGACAAGCAACAAGCATTCTCGTAAAGATCCGTTATTTGAAAAAAAACATTTTTATTTTTTTGTAATAAAAATAATTTCTATATTAGCGGACGAAAAAAGTGTTATGAATAAAGTGTAACTACTTGTTAATTATATCTTTACAATCAACCTTTTGTTTAATTAAAAAAAACAGTATCATGAAGAAACTTTTACAAACAATTACTTTGGGACTGATGGTAAGCTTCCTTTTTACCACAGTTGGCTTTGGCCAGGCTTTAGTTGAGCAGTCTAATAAAGCTCCTGCACAGGCGGAAATGCAATCAAAGGATGCCGAACTCCTTTGGGGTGAAAACTGGCAGGACCCCGCAGAGAGCACAAACGGAATTGTATCCACCTATTTTGGTGCGCTGGATCCACCTTTAACTATTTCGGCAGATGACTTTTTGATTCCTGCAGGGGAAACCTGGGATATTACCAGTGTATGGACCCGCGGGTTTTTATCACGTGATGATGACGGGGTGCCATGCAGAAGCTGATGGATATGCTTTCAGGATATATGCCGACGACGATGGCCAGCCCGGCGATATGCTGCACGAGGTAGAATTTGAACAAGATTTTGAAGAGGGCATTGTGGAAATGGACCTTGCTGAGCCCATAACCTTAACGGAAGGGGCTTACTGGATCTCTACTTATGGTCTTTTTTTCAATTCCTCAAATTCCGAAGAAGGCCGCTGGAACCAGTATATGTGGAATCCGCTTCCCGAAGGCCCCATGGAAGAGCCCATGCTGAGGGATTATGCAGGTTTATTTGGTATGGCCGATGATGGTTGGGTTAAATTCTCAGACATAGGCCTTAACTTTGAAGCACTTGATTTCGCTATTTGGGGCGTTTTAGGCGATCCAGATGCAGAATATCACACTGTGACCTTTAATGTGGACATGACTGATGCGGTAGCCGAAGGCGATGTGGAGTTCAACCCGGAGGTCCACCACGTATGGATAACCGGTACGTTTGCTGACTGGGCCGAGCCTGGCTCCAACGATGATTTTATGCTTGCTCCATTACCGCCTGCAAAGGACAGTGAAATTGTTCTCTTTTACGAAGACTTTGGTCCCGGAAATGAAAGTGGTGAACTACCGGAAGGATGGGAAGTAAAAAAAGCAGATAATTATGAAGGAAACGATCTTCAGGATGTAGGGGATTTAGGAGATGAAGCACAGTGGTTCAGGTATTCGGAAACATATGACCCGTTAAACTTCGATGATCAATATGTCAGAACAGGTGAATCTTCAATGTGGGTAACCTGGAACGTAAGTGGAGTTCAAAACGCATATGCACTTTCTCCTGAGATAAATATCCCTGCAGGCTCTGAAGATGTTATGCTTGAGTTCTGGAAACACTTTGATGGCTGGGTTGACCCTGACAGCGGAGATGAGTGGTTTACCCATTTTATTTTGCTGATTCATAGTGGTGGCGAATGGCAGATTCTGGATGAATTCATTGGCAACGAGGATACCCAGAACCACTTCGATGAACCCGTTATTATGAATCTTACCGCTTATGCAGGAGAGGAAATTCGTCTCGGCTTTGTTAAGTCTTGGAATGATGGTATTCAAATGGCCATTGATGACATCAAGATAACCGCTCTTGTTGATGATGATCCTGTAGAATCAGAATTCTATACCATTACGCTTGATGTTGAAGAAGGTGATCACGAATATAAGTATTTCCTGGTCGAAGATAGTCCCACATGGGGTATTGGCGAATGGGAAGGCGACCCCAACCGACAAATCACTGTTACTGCAGATATGGAACAACACGATATATTCGGTGTACTGGGTGATGTATCAATTCTTGAGCCTGCCGAAATTGTCACAAACATCTATCCGAATCCCGCATCATCTGTGATTAATGTTGTGACCGAGCAAAGCATAGAAAACATTAGAGTGTTTGACCTGAGTGGCCGTATGATCATGAACATGGATGTTCAGGATGCACAGCATGCTTTTGATGTATCTTCACTCCTTAATGGCATGTATATTATGCAGGTACGTACAGCAGAAGGCGTTCAATCAAGCCGCTTCACCGTGGCAAAATAACGTTGGCTAAGCTTTAACAAAAGTGCAGCAAAAATTGTCTGCTGCCGTAAGCGAAAAAAGAAGGCCCCGGAAACTAATCCGGGGCCTTCTTTTTGTGTGACTTCCGCGTAGTTTTCTGTGTGCTTAGCGTGTAACCTTTTCTTTCAAATCAAACTAAAAGCATTTGCTTTGGTTCACTGGCTTTTAGTGCCATGCTAAGGCCGCTAGGGTTAAAACACGCGAAGAGCGCAAAGAATGACGGTGTACCACCCGGATGCTCGTTTAAATCCATGTTAACAAAACAACCCAGCGGATTTCATCATTAGCACATCAGTCACTGGATGGACTTCGCCCATATTATTCGCTCAGATAACATTTTTTGCAAACAACACACTTGCAGTGATTTGCAAATTTGTTATATGAAAGTCTTATGAGTTTGGGGTTTGACACCCAGGATTTAAAGATGGTTACGGGTGATTCTACTCATTTAGGGTTTCCAGGTACTCTATAACCATGATCAAGTCGTCCTCATTGTTGAAGTCAATATCGTTACGACGGACAAAACGCCGCAAATCCCCGCGATGGTCTGAAAACGCACTTGTCAGGGCGCGCCGGTTATGTATCTTTATTGGGACACCGTCCTGTAGGATGTGAAAGTCTGAAGTCCTGGTCAGGGAAATACGCATCTCCTGTCCGCCGGGGTTACTCACCGACAAGGCGGCATGGCTTGCCATATCATCCACATCCCTGCTGCTGAATGACCTCGCGATTTCAATGGACGCTGTTTGATCTGTGGTGCCATATGCACCTACCGAAACATATTCTGAGAAAATATCTATGGTGTGTTTTCTATGTAATGGCAGAAACGTAGTGTCAGTGATTTTTTCAAAATAGCCATCTTCAGGAAGCAAAACAAATAAATAGGAATCGATCTTTATGGAATCCGTTTCAGACGGACTGACCCATTCTTGATTTCCCCTTCGGTCAGTTGTGAAAAACAGGTCGAATAGCAGGTTGTAGTTAAGCTCCTTGCTGGTGGTCTCCCCATCAGAATAGATCGTTGCTTGCATAGGTCCGGGTAACAAAATCTGAATTTCGCGGGAAGCCAGTTCACTAATCTGTACCTGGCGCTGACTTGTGCGGAATGATTCCTGTTTTGCCTGTGCCGATACATCTATTATATTGAGTAAAAGAAGGCTAATAAATACTATGGTAAGGATGCCTGAATTCTTCATTGTATGGCTGATTTATGTTTAACAATAACTTATTGTGTCAAATATACTAAATTTTGTGGCTTTTTCTATTAGAATAAATTTTCACAAATTTTGTGACTTTTGTTTGTTTTCGCTCTTTTTTGTTGCGTTTTCATATCTTTTTTATAGTGGCTTTTGTTTTTAGTTTACTGGCACTTGACTGGTAAAACATTGATTTTTAGTGGGTGATTTGTTAAATTCCCGAATAGTTAATTTAATTTTTTTTATTGTTTATTAAGAAAATATTAATAAATTTGTTGGTCAGTATTAGGTGGAAGCCAATCCACAACTAAAACCAATTATTAATTAAAAACAAAAACAACATGAAACGAGTTCTCATTTTACTTGGTGTGTTGCTCTTTATTGGGTCAAACCTTTGGGGACAACAACTCCAGATTTCCGGAACTGTCACTTCTGCAGTAGACGGTAATACCCTTCCGGGTGTGACTGTTCTGGTTCAAGGTACAAGTGTCGGTACTGTGACGGATATTGATGGCCGTTATGAGATCAGTGCACCTGCTGATGCGGTACTGGTATTTACTTTTGTTGGGATGCATACAAAAGAGGTAGCCGTTGACGGACGTCAAGAAATCAACGTAGCCATGGAGTCTGAGCTGGTAGGCCTGGAAGAGGTTATCGTTGTTGCTTATGGTACACAGCGTCGTGAGACCTTTACCGGATCGGCCGCAACAGTCGGATCAGAGCAGATCGAAAGGATTCCGGTAACCTCTATTGAGCAGGCGCTCGAAGGGGCTGCGGCAGGTGTACAGATCGGTACACTCTCCGGCCAGCCGGGTTCTTTTGTTCAGATGCGGATCAGGGGTGTAGGCTCCATTTCCTCATCCAATGAGCCCCTTTATGTGATCGATGGTATTCCTGTAACCGGTGGTAGCATGACACAAAACCCATCAGGCAGTAGCAGTGCGCTTGCTTCACTGAATCCAAGCGACATTGAAAGTGTTTCTATCCTTAAGGATGCCGCAGCTGCCTCACTCTATGGTAGCCGTGCTGCCAATGGCGTGGTGCTTATTACCACCAAATCTGGCCAGGCGGGCGAAACACGCTTCAGGGTGAGATCCTCAGTAGGCTTTAACGACTTCGCAGTGCCTTATTATGAAGTTGCAAGCCAGGAACAAAACCATACGTTGAAGCGTGAAGGTTTTGTTAACCACGCACTTTACTATCAGGGCCTTGATGCTAATGACGCAGATGAATATGCTACCCAGCAGATGGATCTGCGCTTTCCTGATTATGACCCTAATCGTCCGTTTGCTGATTATGATTGGGAAGGTGAGCTTTTCCGCACTGGTGTGCAGCAAACTCATGAATTTTCTGCCACAGGCGGTACAGAAGCTACACAGTATTTTACCTCATTCAGCTATATGCAGCAAGACGGTTACTCTATCCGTAATGACTATGAGCGTTTTACTGGTCGTTTAAACCTGGATCACCAGGCGAATGAATACATTGAATTTGGTGTCAACACCTCAATATCTATTTCTGATCAAAACGTAATTCCCGACAGGGCGTTCTATTTTGTTAATCCTGTTTTTGCTCGTCAGCAATATCTGAGCCCGCTGTTTCCCATCTGGGATGTTGACGGTGAATATAACCAGAACATCGGGGGAGGTCAGTATCCCAACCTGGTGAGAGACCTGCCTTTAAACAAGCAAACTACCCAAGTGTTCCGCAGCATGAACAAAGGTTATGCACAGGTAAATCTTACAGAAGGCCTTAGCCTCAGATCTACAGTGGGACTGGATGCGCTTTTGCAAAACGAAGACAGGTACTGGTCACCGGTATCAAGTGATGGTGAAACACACGGTGGCTACGGACACAAGAGACATCGTATTTTCAACACGCTCACATTGACCAACATTGCAACTTACGAAACCTCATTTGCTGACTTCCACAATGTGGATCTGCTTGCAGGATTTGAGATCGAAGATGTATATGATGAAAAAACAACCGCTGACGGTCATGAGTATCCAAACGCGATACTTCGTTCCCTTGCAGTGGCAGCTGAGCCTTATGGCGCCTCTAACTGGTGGGATGAAAGAAGGATGATGTCTTACCTCTCAAGGATGAATTATAACTATGACAACACCTACTATCTGTCAGGTAGCTTCCGTAGAGATGGCAGCTCCCAGTTAGGTGAAAATGAAATGTGGGGTAACTTCTGGTCTGTATCAGGTTCTGTTCGTCTTACCCAACTCGATATGCTCCAGGGCACAGGAGATTGGCTGTCAGACTGGAAATTCAGGGCTTCTTTCGGTACAAATGGTACCCTGCCTTCGGCATGGTATGGTCACCTGGCCCTCTATGGCTATGGCTTTGACTACAACATGATGCCCGGTATGGCGATCACCCAGGTTTACAATCCTAACCTCCGTTGGGAGAGAAGTGAAAACCTGAATATTGGTACTGACTTTACACTGTTTGACAGGCTTACTGTTGACCTGGAATATTATCAGCGTAAAACCGCCGACCTTCTGCTGAACGTACCTGTGTCTAGAGTTTCCGGATTCTCCACCGTGCTGCAAAACATTGGTGAGATGCAGAATACCGGTTTCGAAATGACCATCAACTCTACTAATATCATGACAGAAGACTTTGTCTGGACAACTAACCTGAACATTTCCAGGAACGTTAATGAGATCTTAAAACTTTATGAAGGTGAAGACATTATTCAAGGTGCCTTTATCCTGAGCGAAGGTCATTCATTTAACACACTGTATTTGCGCGAATGGGCCGGCGTTGATCCTGATGACGGTATGGGTATGTGGTATACTCATGATGAAGATGGCAACAGAACTGGTACAACCAAAGAAAGAACAGAAGCGGAGCCTCAAATGCTTGACGCAACTGATCCTGCTTTTACAGGTGGCATATACAATTCATTCTCTTATAGGAATTTCGATGTGTCATTACTTTTTAACTTCAGCGTCGGTGGCTTGATTTACTCTACTCCCCACTACTTCTTTAACGATGATGGTATGAACTGGCACAGTTCAGTCACCAAATATCAGTATGAGAATCGCTGGCAGCAGCCTGGGGATGAAACGATTAACCCACGTTACGTATTTACGAACCCACAGCAGACAAACTTTATGTCATCTGTCAGGGTATTTGATGGTGATTACTTAAGGCTTAAGAGCTTGAATGTTGGCTATACACTGCCTCCCAGACTTACCAACCAGGTAGGTATTTCCGGCCTGCGTCTTTTTATGTCCGGAAGAAACCTTCTGACGTTCTCAAGCGTAGAATTTATGGATCCTGAGGTTGATGCCAGAGGAACGTATTATTCAGAGCTTCCACCCATGAAGACAATCACCTTTGGTGTTGAAGTTAATTTTTAATGACCTAAAAAACGCATAGAAAATGAAAAAATATCTGTATATATTAGCAAGCATCATCATTTTTTCAGCATGTGATGATGATTGGATTAAAACGGAGCCATCGACGTCGCTTACGCCAGCCATGGCATTTCAGTCGTTCGATGATGCCGAGGTAGCAGTTCGGGGTGTATATAATATGCTCTGGACAAGCACATCCGGCGCCACTTATTATGGTGCTGATCTTTACACATATGGCGATGTTAAAGCAGATGATGTAAGGTCATGGGAGCCTGGAAAACGTACCAACGCGCAGTATCAGTTTACTGAATCTGCCGAAGCAAGTGTTTCCGGTTTCTGGACAAGACCTTATGTTGGGTTAATGAACGCAAATGCCATTCTGGCCGAAATTGACCAACTTCCTGCAGAAACAGCAGCTCAAATCGAGAGGAAAGAAAGAATTCAGGGACAGGCTTTTGCACTTCGTGCATTATTCCATTTCGACCTGGTTCGTATCTATGGACCTATGCCTGCTAACGGTGACCCGACGAGTGACCTTGGCGTACCACTGGCAGTAGAAGTAATACCTCCCGATGCAAACCGTCCGCGTAACACCGTGGCCGAAATTTACGGGCAGGTTATTACTGACTTCGAAAATGCAATCCCATTGTTGTCTGATGCACGTCTGACCGACGGTTCGATCAACAGCTGGGCAGCAAAGGCTCTTCTCAGCAGGGTTCATCTTTACAACCAGGATTATGCAGCCGCACTTCCGCTTGCAGAAGACGTGATCAACAATGGGCCATATGACCTTTTGGAGTATGAAGATTATGTCGCTTCATGGGGTACTGGCTTTGCCGATGAAGGCATTTTTGAAATTCCTTTTACCTCTTCGCAGAACTCAGACCGTGAAGGTCTTGGATACCTCTGGGATACCGAAGGATATGGTGCTGTTACACTTACTGACAACTTCATTGACATGATGATGGCAGATGCTGATGATATCCGTTCGCATCTGATCCACGAAGATCCACGCGACGGAAGGATGGGATTCCTTGCCAAGTATCCAGGGAAAGACGGCGCCGGTAGTCGTATCAATAATCCTAAGGTCATTCGCCTGGCCGAGGTATACCTGATCGCAGCAGAAGCGGCGTTGGAAACAGGAAACCAGGGCGCTGCTAATGACTATATCAAGACCTTGTACGACATTCGTACCAACAGGGATAATGATGTAGGAAATGTTGACCTCGATCGCATTCTCCTGGAGAGAAGAAAAGAGCTGGTAGGCGAAGGCCATCGTTTCTTTGACCTGATGAGAAATGGTCTGACCGTTGAACGTACAGGTGGCGATCACTATTCGCTTATCCTGGAACTGCCTGCTGACCATTTCAGGGCGATTCACCCCATACCTCAGTTTGAGATCAATGCTAATGACAACATGGTCCAGAACCCAGGGTATGGTGCAAACTAATAATCACTTTGCACGATATTAGTTATTCTTGATAATTGGGGAGGTAAAATTTTTACCTCCCCAATTGTTAATATGCCCTTTTCTGACTTAATTCAATAAGCACCGTTGTCGTTTATTACGAGCGCAAAATTATAGTAACGACAGGGCTTGACCTGTCAAACGGAAACACAAACAAATGAACCGACGTATACTCATTCTGCTGGCTATTGTTTTAATTGCTTCATTACAGCATTCATGCCGTGACCGGGAAGGTGATCCAGGCTTGAACAAGAAAGAATTGATAGATGAATTTATTCCTGTGACCCAATATCATACAGGATTACTTCATGGCAATAAGTTTGGGCGGTTATCTAATATCTGGATGCAACAACTGGCAGGCGTCAGAGGATCATATGTGCATCTGGAGGTGTATGACGTACCCTTAGAATATATGGATGAACCCTGGGAAATAATTTACCTTCATACCAATTATCGTCTGAATACCTTAATAGATTATTCCATGGAGCTGGAACTCCCCGCGCATGCTGGTATTGCCATGGTTACAAAGGCAATGATGTTTTCTATGGCTACGGATGCTTTTGGTGATATACCCTTCGTTCATGCATCAGAATTTTATTTGGGTGGCTTTCCTGAATATGATGACCAGGAGCTGGTGTACGAGCAGGTAAATAATTTGCTTTCCGATGGTATACAGCTTCTAAGATCTGCACAAAATACAAATGCACCCACCCCCGGTCCGGAAACAGACTTCATTTACCAGGGAAATCTTAACAACTGGATAAAAGCTGCCAATTTGCTACGATTAAGAAACTCATTGCGGATTTCCCATGAGGATCAGAATTATAACCATTCTTTAATTTATATCCAGGAAGAAGATGATTATTTTACAGGCAACCTGGATAATATGCTTTTCCCTTTTGATATACATGCAGACCTGCCTAATCCCTACTATGAATTTGATCAGAACATCAGGCATGTGAGGGTTGGTGAACAGACTGTATCCATGCTTCTGGGTACGGATGACCCGCGACTGCCCGTATTTGTAAGGCGTAATGCCGACAATGCCTATGTGGGTAGTGCTCCGGGTGCATTCAACCAGTCGGCTTCTTATTTAGGTGCCGGCGTGGCCAGCCAGGAGTCTCCCATTTTTATGCTTACCTATGCCGAGCAATTGTTGATCAAAGCTGAGGTGTATTTACGTACAGGCAACGTTTCTGCGGCTGCAGAAGCGTACAATGACGCTTTGATTGCATCTTTAGATCAGTATGACGTGTTTGACGAAGCTTGGCTGGCTGAGCATCAGCTTGATGATAACCTAGAACTGCAGGATATTATGCATGCCAAGTACCTTGCATTGTTTTTACATCCTGAGGTATGGTCAGACTGGAGGCGTACCGGATATCCTGAGCTTAATCTGGCGGAGGGCAGTGCATTGGATGAGATTCCCAGGCGTTATCCTTACCCCCAGACAGAACATCTTCACAACTCTCAGAATGTGCCCGAGGATGTGACAATCACTGACCGGATCTGGTGGGATGCAGAATAAGCATTGCGTAGGGATATCGCTTCCATTGTATGCCCATGCAGTATGGCAGGCTAATGCATGGCTCCGCTCATAATTCTATGAAATGATCCGAGAAGGTTATGTTTCCCCGGGAATCAATGCCCTGTAAAATTACTCTGACGTTTCTTACATAAGCATCTATAGAAAAGGAAGTAATGATCTCCCCATGTTCGTTGGCTGACATGGCGGGTTCCCAGTGTAGGGTACGGTCGATATTGTGCTGTTTGTGCTTTCCTGCTTCAATCCGCGACTCAAAGGTCTCGGCTGGTATATGATATCCTATCATGGAAAACTCATATGATCCATGAAATCTGCTGTCGCCGGTTAAGGTATACAAGATCAGGGCACCACCCGATCCTCTGCTTCCCAGCATGGCATCAGCACCGGTAATGACCTCGAGCCTGTCGACCTCCCCCATGCCCACATTCAGAAAAGCGTTACGGTCAACTATCTGCTCATCAATCATAAAAAGGGGTTGATTACTGTGGTAAAAGCTCGTTTGTCCTCTCAGAATGATCTCGTTGCCGACTACTCTCAAGCCTCTGACGCGTGCCCGTAATACAGAGATTATGTTGTTATGCTCCGTTCTGATGTCATCAAAATGAATGACCTGATTAGGAGGTCCGAATTTTGAGCGCCTCTGCCTGGATGGTTCGAAGAGTTCTTGTTTTTCTAACATAGGCTCGGGTTGTGGAACCCTCTCCCAATTATCTCCCCGGGAGGTAGTGGTAAGCAGCCGGGTGTTGAAGCTGGGCTCATATTCCACATGGTCGAAGCCTCTCGTGTCCAGTTCCACTTGCAATGATCGCCTGCCATAACTTTCATTGGCCCGTATCATAGCAGTAAACTCCCCCT
>SL_3KL_010_SEDDRAFT_10005316_pt1 | contig 11567 bp, 10 predicted proteins | sample SodLakKL_010_SED_2_FD_10381 | JGI IMG/M metagenome (IMG submission 10381)
GTGCCCGTCGAGGGCGAGACCGTCGTCGAGCTGCCCGTCAGCGACGACTGGGGCGTCGGCGCGTACGTCACCGCCAGCCTCATCCGCCCCAGCGACGGTCCCGAGCACCTGCCCACCCGCAGCCTCGGGCTGGCCCACGCCACGCTTCAACCCGGCGACCGGGCGCTCGACACGCTGCTGTCGGTGCCCGCCGAGACGAGATCGCGCGAGCGCCTCGAGGTGGTGCTGGAGCTGCCAGACGCCCCCGATGGGCCCGCCTACGCCACCGTCGCGGCGATCGACCTCGGGGCGTTGACGCTGACCGGCTTCGCCTCGCCCGACCCGACGGCGCACTACTTCGGGCAAAGGCGCCTGGGCGTCGCCATCCGTGACATCTTCGGGCGGCTGATCGATGCCAGAGCGGGCGCGCTGGGCGAGGTGCGCTCCGGCGGTGGCCTCGAGACCGACGAGGCCCCCCGCGACGGACCCCTCCCGATCGAGGAGGTCCTGGCGTTCTTCAGTGGCCCGGTGGCCGTCGAGGACGGCCGCGCGGTGGTGGGCTTCGACCTGCCGGCCTTCAACGGCACCGTGCGCGTCATGGCGGTCACCTGGACCGATCACGCCGTCGGCGAGGCCGAGGCCGACGTGCTGGTGCGCGACCCGGTGGTGGTGCAACCCAGCCTGCCGCGCTTCATGACCCCGGGCGACGTGAGCCGCCTGCGGCTCGAGTTGACCCACGTCACGGGCGCCGCCGGCACCATGGCGCTGGAGGTCGTCGGTCACGGCGTGGAGGAGGTGCCGGCCAGCGTCACGCTCGCAGACGGCGGGCGCGCCGTGCTCGACCTGCCGCTCGCACCCACCGAGGTGGGCGACCACACCTATCGCGTCGCGCTGACCACGCCCGACGGAGAGGTGCTGACGCGCGAGCTGCGCCTCAGCGTTCAGCACACCGACCCAGAGAGCGCGCGCTCGTCGCAGTTCGTGCTGTCGCCCGGCGAGAGCTTCCGCTTCGACGAGGACGCGCTCGCCGGGTTCCGACCCGGCACCGCCTGGGCGACGCTGATCGCCGGTGGCGGCGCCGCGCTCGACCCGCCCGGCCTCGTCCAACGGCTGCTCCGCTACCCCTACGGCTGCACCGAGCAGATCGCCTCGGGCCTCCAGCCGCTGCTACTGACGCCGGGGCTGGTCGTCGAGCTCGGGTTCTTGAGCGAGGCCGAGGTGCACGAGCAGCTCCAGGTCGGGATCGACCGCATCCTCACGCGCCAGCGGCGCACCGGCGGCTTCGGGGTGTGGGGGACGACCGGGTACGACCTGTGGCTCGACGCTTACGTCACCGACGTGCTGCTGCGCGCCGAGGCGCGCGGCGCGACCTTACCCGAGCACGTGCTGCGCCTCGCGCTCGACAACCTGCGCAACCAGCTGGCGATGGCCGGCGCCATGCACGACGGCGCGGCGGCCTACGCCTACGCCCTCTACGTGCTCGCGCGCGCCGGCGAGGCCGCCATCGGCGACCTGCGCTACTACGCCGACACCCTGCCCGAGCGCTTCGACACGCCCCTGGCGGCGGCGCAGCTCGGGGCCGCGCTGGCGGCGTACGGCGAGCGCGCCCGCGCCGACGCGATGTTCACCCAAGCGCGCGACCTGGCGCTGGGGGGCGTCGACCAGAGCGGCTGGCGCGACGACTACGGCACCGCGCTGCGCGACCGGGCCGGCCTGCTGGCGCTCGCGATCGAGGCCGGCAGCGGCGTCATCGATCGCCGACAGCTCGCCAGCCTGCTGGTGCGACGCGCGCCGGCATACCAGCTCTCCACGCAGGAAGCCACCTGGGCGCTGCACGCGGCCGTGGCGATGGGCGCCGAGGCGCAGGGTCTCATCCTCGACGGCCAGCCCGTCCCGGGCGACGTCGTGCGGCTCTTCGACGGCACGCCCGCCACCATCCGCAACGCCGGCAACGCCGACGTGACGGTGACCCTCACCGCCTTCGGCGTGCCGGAGGTCGCCCCCGAGGCCGGCGGCATCGGCTACACCATCCACCGCAGCCACTACGCGATCGACGGCACGGCGGCCGACCTGAGCGGCGTGCGCGTCGGCGACCGGGTGGTGGTCTCGCTCGAGGTCCGCCCGGACCGCGGCGTCCCCGGCGGTCGATTGCTGATCGACGCGGCGCTGCCGGCGGGCTTCGAGATCGACAACCCCAACCTGTTGCGCGAGGGTGACGTCCGCGCCCTCGACTGGCTCGCGTCGTACGTCGAGACGCAGATGACCGAGGCGCGCTCGGATCGCTTCCTGGCAGCGGTCGACTGGATGGCCGACACCTCGCTGCGGCTGGCCTTCGTGATGCGCGCGGTCTCGCCGGGTGACTTCCACTACCCGGCCGCGGCGGTCGAGGACATGTACCGCCCCACCAACCGCGCGCAGAGCGAGACGGGCCGGGTGACCATCGGCCCATGAGACTCGGCCCATGAGACGGCGTGCGTCCCCAGCCAGCGGGCCTGACGCGCCTCGGGCGGCGCGGACGCCTCACGCGCTCCGTGCGCGCCGGGCAGCGCGGGCGGCCCTCGCGCTCCTGGCACTCGCGTTGGCCCTGTGGCTCGGCGCCGAGCGCTGGGTGGCCACGACCGAGCTGCCACCGCTGGCGAGCGAGACGTCGACCCAGGTGCTGGCCAGCGACGGCCAGCTCCTGCGCGCCTTCACCGTCGGGGACGGGCGCTGGCGGCTGGCGCTCGAGTTGGATCGCGTCGATCCCGGCTACCTGGCGATGCTGATCGCCTACGAGGACAAGCGCTTCTTCGAGCATCGCGGCGTGGACCCGCTGGCGCTGGCGCGCGCGCTCGGGCAAGCGCTGATGCAAGGGCGCCTGGTGTCTGGCGGATCGACGCTCACCATGCAGGTCGCTCGGCTCCTCGAGGACGGCGCCACCGGCAGCTGGTCCGGGAAGCTGCGCCAGATTCGGCTCGCGCTGGCGCTCGAGCGGGCGCTGTCGAAGGACGAGATCCTGACGCTGTACCTACACCACGCGCCGATGGGCGGCAACCTCGAGGGCGTGCGGGCAGGCAGCCTCGCGTGGTTCGGCAAGGAACCCGGACGCCTGACCGAGGCGGAGGCGGCGCTGCTCGTAGCCCTGCCGCAGGCGCCGAGCCTGCGCAGCCCCGAACTGCACCCCGAGGAAGCCCGCGCGGCGCGCGACCGGGTGCTGACCCGCGCGGAGGCCGTGGGCGTGATCAACGCCGACGCCGCCCGAGCAGCGCGGCGCGAAGCGCCGCCCGTCGCGCGCCGCCCCTTCCCCGCCCTCGCTCCCCACCTGGCCGATCGCCTACGAGCGGCCGAGCCCGACCGGCTCGTCCACCGCACGACCCTAGACGCGGACCTGCAAGCGGCGCTGGAAGCGCTCACCCGCGACGCCCTCAGCCATCTCCCGAGGCACGTGACGGTGGCGATCCTGGTCGCCCACCAGGACAGCGGCCGGATCCTGGCCAGCGTGGGCTCGGCCGACTACACCAGCGACGCCCGGCGCGGCTTCGTCGACATGACCCAGGCGCTGCGCTCGCCCGGCTCGACGCTCAAGCCCTTGGTCTACGGGCTCGCGTTCGCTGACGGCCTGGCGCACCCGGAGACGCTCCTCAACGACCGGCCCGCCACCTTCGCCGGCTACGCGCCGCGCAACTTCGACAACACCTTCCGCGGACCCGTCAGCGCCCGCGAAGCGTTGCAGGCCTCGCTCAACCTCCCGGTCGTGGCGTTGACGCACGCGCTGGGCCCGCCACGGGTGATCGCGGCGCTGCGGCAGTCGGGAATCACCGCCGAGGTGCAAGGTGACGTCCCAGGCTTGGCGGTCACCTTGGGCGGCCTCGGCATGAGCCTCGAAGGGCTGGTGCAGCTGTACGCAGCCATCGCTCGCGGCGGCGAGGCGCTCGCGCTCACCGTGATCGAAGATGCAGCCCAACCGCGCACGCAGCTGATGACGCCCGCGGCCGCCTGGCACGTGGGCGACATCCTCGCCGGCGCGCCGCTCGCGGCGCGGCTGCCGGACTGGCCGCTAGCCTTCAAGACCGGCACCTCCCACGGGCACCGCGACGCGCTGACGATCGGCTTCGACGGGGCGCACGTGGTGGGGGTGTGGGCGGGCCGCGCCGACGGCGCCCCCGTGCCGGGCATGTACGGCGTTGAGGTCGCGGCCCCGCTCCTGTTCGAGGTCTTCGCGCGCTTGGGTGCGCGGCCCGTGGCGCTGCCGCCCGCGCCACCCGGCACGCTCCACGCCGCCAACGCCGACCTGCCCGCGCACTTACGGCAGTTCGGCGAGAGGTTGGTTCAGACCGAGGACGCGCCGCGTTTGACGTTCCCCCCCGACGGCGCGGCGCTCGAGCCACTGGCTGGCGGGATCCTGGCACGCGTCGAGCGCGGCCGCGCGCCCTTCACCTGGTTCGCCAACGGCGCGCCGGTGGCGCGCCTGCGCTACGAGCGCGAGGAGCGGCTCGAACTCGAGGGGCCAGGCTTCGTCACGCTCGCGGTGGTGGATGCCGAGGGCCGCTCCTCGCGGGTACAGGTCGAGCTGCGGTAGGCATCAGCCTTGGAGCCTCGACGTCTGGAGCGCGTGCGCATTGCCAGGGACTACCCTAGATCAGGACCGCCGCAGCGAGGCAGTTCGCGCGCGCCGAGGACCCACGGGCCTCAATGCGTCGGGTTGAAGCGGATGTCCTCGATGACGCCCCTGAAGTACTCGTAGTCGCCGCTCTCGGGATGCCAGCAGATACGTACCTTCTGGGGGATGAGCAGGTCGCTGGTGTGCTGGTAGCTCTCGACGGCCGCCGAGAAGCGCACCTTCGAGTATCCTCCCCTGCCGTGATCGAAGTAGCGGTCATCCGTTTCGAAGCGCTCGAACAGGCCGTCCTCGTTGAAGCGGAAGAGCCCTCCGACGCTGACGCCGTGATCTTCCAGGCGCGCGCTGACCGTCGCCTCATCCACGGCCTCCCACTGCACGTAGCGCTGAAGCGCGTAGGTCGGGAGCATCAGGAACTCGCAGAAGACCGTGATGAGGGCCGATTGCGTCACCTCGCGCCCACTACCGTCGATGATCGTGAAGAGGTTGAACAGCTTCCCCTTGATCTCGCCGCGGCCGTCTCGGTAGATGTCCCTGCCAGAAACCGGCATCCCTACGAACCGCATGTGCGCGATCCGAGCCAGTGGGTCGACGGAGTTGAACTGCCGCGTCCGCAATCTCGACCATGGCCTGCCTGGCCCTAGCCTCAGCTCGCTCTCGCTCCACAGCACGTCGGCATTCGCCATGACGGGCTTCCCGAGGTACTTCGACACGTGGAAGTACCGGATCAAGGGCGCCGGAAGATGAGCGATCGCCGAGCCATCGAGCACGCGTCCGTCAAGCCGTATGCGGTTCTGTGCGATCAGCTCCGAACGCTCTCGGTCGTAGACCTTCTTCATCCGCCCCGCCAGGCTTCGCGCACGAGGGCCGGCCAGCGTCGACCGCACCTCACCCGCGCGGCACCCGCCCGAGCGGGCGCATCGGCGCGAGCGCGCCGCCGAAGCGCACCTGGTGCCGGACGATGCCGGCGACATGCACGACGAGCAAGGCGCTGAACAGGTACGCGCCCAGCTGGTGCCCGGCCCGCGCCTGGTCCTCGGGCAGCACCGCGGGCGGCGCCTCCCCTGCCTGGATGAGCGGCAGGAGGTCGTTCTGCAGCATCGTCGCCATCCCCGAGACGGCGAGGAGCAACGGGAAGGCCGCGATCGCCCAATGCACGCCACGGAACAGCGTCCGGTTCCAGGTCTTCAGGCCGCCCGGCGGCGCCACGGGCTGGCGCACGCGCAGCACCAGCCGCCACACGGAGAGGGCCACGGCGGTCCAGCCGAGCCCCAGGTGCACGCGGTACAGGTCGAGGCGAAGCGCGTCGTCGAGCGTGCGGGCCATCACCAGGCCCGTCGCGATCATCGCCAGGACCAGCGCGGCGATGAGCCAATGCAACCATGCACGGGCACGACCGTAGGAGCGCTCGATGCCTGCGGCGTTCATGCGCGGAGTGTAGCAGAGCGTGCCTTCAGGTCGGCGGCACGAGCGAGCCGTCAGGTCGGCGGCACCAGCACGAACGAGCCGACGTGCCGCTTCTCGCCGAACGCCCGCTGCGCGGAGGCGATGTCCGCAAGCACGAAGGTCCCGGCCACCAGCGGCCGAATGGCACCGCGTTCGATGGACCCGATCAGGCTCGGGAACACCGGCTCGTCCCAGGCCGTGCCGCCGATCAGTCGCACGTCGCGAAGGTAGACGTCGCGCAGGTCCATGGTCACGATCGGCCCGGCGATCGCACCCGACGAGGCGTAGCGGCCGCCGCGGGCGAGGAGCTTCAGGAGGCGTCCGAAGCCGTCGCCGGCAACGTTGTCGATGACGACATCGACACTCGCTTCACCGAGCTCGGCGACGAGGTCGCTCCCTCGAGCGACGATCCGGTCGACCCCGAGCGCCTTGACGGCCTCGGTCTTGGGCCGCCCGACGACCGCCGTCACGTGCGCGCCGCGCCGCCTCGCCAGCTGAACGGCCGCCGACCCCACGCCGCCCGACGCGCCCGTCACCAGCACGCGATCGCCAGCGCCGACCTCGCTGCGCCCGAGCAGGTTCTCGGCCGTCCCGTAGGAGCAGGGAATGGTCGCGAGCTCGACGTCACTCCAGTCGCACGCGACCTCGAACGCCTCGCTGGCCGGAACGCACACGTACTGCGCGAAGGCGCCGTCGAAGTCCGATCCCAGCCACACGTTGTCCAGCGAGCCGAACCCGTGCGTGCGCATGCAGGCGCGCACCAGCACCCGCGCGCCGAGCGGCGGACGCGCAACGTCGCCGGCGCGCGCCACCACCTCGCCGCAGCAGTCGGTCCCCTGGATGAACGGGAACGGCGTGCGCCTGTCCCAGCCGCCGTCCTCCAGGTCCGCGCCCGACGTCGCAGCGAGCGCCTCCGTCCCACCCGACACCGACGAGGCGTACCAGCCGAGCCGGGTGTTGACGTCGGTGTTGTTCACGCCCGCCGCGAGCACCCTGAGCAGCACCTCGCCCGGCCCCGGTTCGGGGATCGGGACGTCGCGATAGTCGAGCCGGTCGTAACCACCGTGACCCGTGGTCACCACGGCCTTCATGGTTGGCCATCCTGGCTTCGGCTCCAGCCGCTTCAGGTCGTTGTCAGCCAAGAGGTTCATCGTTGGCGCCCCTACTCACACGCGCAGATCCTGCGCTCCTGAATCGACGTGCGGCGCCCAGAACGTCACGCTCTCGGCGATGTGGGGGATGACCTCGCGGTCATTCGGCTCCCGCTCGCGGAAGCTCAGTTCGAGGCAGATCTCGTTGTCCGCGCCTCCGCCGGCTCGGATCGCCTCGAGCAGCGGTGCAGGGTGGACGCGTCCCCGCGCGTTGAACGCCGCCGTGAAGGGCCGGTGCCCGCCCTTGTCCATCAGCGACTGCTTGACGTGGATGATCGGCGACGCGCTCGCGACCGCCCGCACCCAGGCGTAGGGGTCGTAGTCATCTGGGTTGGCGCTCGTGACGTCGCCGTGGTCGACGTCTGCCATCATCCGCATCGGCACCGCCATCTCCGCCGCGGTCAGGCGCTCCTGCAGCGCGAGGCAGGCGTCGATGGTCTCGCCGAACTCCCGGCCGATGCTCATCGGCTCCCAGAAGAGATAGTGCAACCCAGCGCCCCTGGCGTGCTCGGCGACCTCGGCCCACGCGTCGATGGCGGTGCGGACCCGCTCCTCGCGCCGCACCGGGTCATCGTGGTCGCGGTAGGTGAGGATCGCGAACGCCGTGCCGACCGACGCACCGCCCAGGTCCGCGATGATCTCGGCGTACGCCTTGAACCAGTCGACGTAGTAGCGGCGCACGTCGGCATCGGGATGGCCAAAGGCGTTGAGCCGACCGTAGGGCCCCGTCATCCCCGAGGTGATCCGCACTCCCGTCCGCTCACAGGCGGCACGCAGCTCACGCGTCAGGCGCCGGGTCACGTGGGCGGGCCAGCTCGGGTTGACGAACTCGTGCGTCAACTGGAGGTCGCGGACGCGCAGATGGCGGGCCACGATTTCGATCAGGTCGCCTGGCTCGGCGAAGCGGTTGACCAGCGGGTTGGTGTTCAGAGAGAGCGTGAAGGGCATCGGCCTCCTCCGCACCAGGCACGGCATCGTGGACGTCGGCACGGGCGCCCCTAGTGTCGCACGGGGCCGGCCGCCAGGCATCGTGGTCGTCTGCGAGTCGTTGGGCCTCGGCCAGCGTCGCCCGCCTCAGCGATCGCTGCGGACGGCCGGGGGAAGAGCCCGCACGTCCTCCCGCCTCACACGCGAGCAGCGGCACCCGATCACGCCGGAGCCGCAACGGCCCGGTCGGCAACCCAGTCGTGCGCATCGTCGTCCCACGCTTCACGCCAGCGCCAACCAGCCTGCTCGAGCGCCTGCACCGTGTCCAACGCGACGTCATCCACCACCATCGACCCGTCCTCGGCCAGGCGCGCACCCGAGCGCTGGCGGGATCGTGTCTGCCGGCCCAGCCGTCGAACGAAGCATGTCGTGTGCCGTCCATCGGTGCAGCGTGCATCGCCCGGCGCACCGTGCCACGACCCACGCTAGCGGAGGCGCTCGCGCACCATCGACGCAGCGCGTGGTTCGACGCCGTGGTTCGTCCGGAACAGGCTCTCGGGATCGTACGTCGTCTTGAGGTCGACGAGCCGCTCGCGGTTCTGCCCGAAGAGCGCTTCCGACGCCACGCCCTCGTCGTCGGGAAAGCCAGGGAAGTTCAGGTAGATGCCCCCGCCGAAGCGCTGCATCCTCTTCAGCCAGGTGCGACCCCAGCGGAGGTTCTCCTCGTCCATGGCCGGGTCGTCCCAGTTCGCCTCGATGCCGAGCAGGTACGGTGCGCTCCGGGGCCCGAAGGCCGTGGCGCCTGGCTCGACCCGGCGAACGGCGCCGCCCATGGGCCACACGTCCACCGTCGACAACCGTGACGGCGCCTCCTCGGCGCTCTCGATGAGATCAGCGATCACCGCATCATCGAGGCCGTGGAGGTAGGTGGACGTCCAGTAGTAGCGCCGACCGTTCGGGTAGTCCTGGTCCAAGACGCGCTGCGCCTGGGTGTACGGCATCACGTCGCTTGCGTCGAGGAGCGACTCTCCGAATGCACGCAAGGGTTCCAGGGCCCGCCGACCGTCCTCCGGGTCGCCGGCGTACATGGCGGCGAGCATGACGTGCGGCGCATGGTGGAACGCCTCTGGGAAGCTCGGCTCGTCAGGCACCATGCCCAGGGCAGCGATCGAGCTGACCTCGTCGGGTGCGCGCTCCACGTAGTCGCGGTAGGCGCGCAGGATCTCGGTCGCCCGCTCCCTCGGGTACAGCACGAACGCGAACATCACATCCGGGCCGAGCGCGTGCAGTCGATACTCGAGCGCCGTGACCACCCCGAAGGCGCCGCCCCCACCGCGCAGCCCCCACAGCAGGTCGCTGTTCTCCGTCTCGCTGGCGCGCACGCGCTGACCGTCGGAGGTGACCACGTCCGCCGCGATCAGAGCGTCGCAGCTGAGGCCGTGCTTGTTGCGCAACCAACCGATGCCGCCCGAGAGCGTCAGGCCGGCGATCCCGGTTTCGGACACGACCCCCATCGGCACGGCGTAGCCGAAGGCTTGGGTCTCGTGATCGAGGTCGCCGATCGTCGCTCCGCCCTCGGCCCGTACGACGCGCCTCTCGGGATCGACGTGCACGCCGTTCATCTCGGACAGGTCGATGACGATTCCGTCGTCGATACTGGCCAGGCCGGCGACGTTGTGCCCGCCACCGCGCACGGCGACGGCGAGGCCATGCGTTCGCGCGAAGCGCACCGCGGCGATGACGTCGGCCGTGCCCTTGCAGCGAGCGATGAGCCTTGGGCGCTTGTCGATCATGCCGTTCCAGAGCCGACGTGCGTCGTCGTAGCCGTCGCGCTGCGGTTGCAGCAGCCGGCCTCGCAGGCGGGCCTCGAAGGCCTCCACGGCGTCACGATCCAGACGAATCCCGGCGTTCGCGGCTAGCGTTCCGTGGTCGAGCTCGGTGATCAGCATCGGTCCTCCTCACGATCGCCGATGCGCGCATCGGCGTTCACCGTGACGATGCCAAGCGAGGCGCTACCACGCCCCTACCAACCCAGCGACACGTTCGAAGGGCACGCGATCGTGGCCACGCTGCTGAACGGGGGATCCGCCTGGTCCGTCCTGGCGCGCCTCGCGCGTCGCGGGTTCAGCGGTGGGATCGTGCACGACGCCGCCCGCGGCGTTCGCCGCAACGATTACAGTGCCGAACGGTTTGCGGCTACCGTGGGCGTTCAGCGCAACGAGGTGACGAACGCCAGCAGCGTCTCGGCGGCCTGGCGCTGCTGCTCCTCGCGGTCGATGCTCGCCACACCATCACCGGCTTGGGGTCCGTAGTTGCCGAAGCCGGCGTGGTTGCCGCCCTCGATCACCACCAGGTCGGTGCCGGGCGGCAAACGCGCCAGCGAGGCNTCGAAGCCCTCGGGCGGCGTGAGCCCGTTCTCGGTCCCGTAGGTCGATACTGCTCCGATCGCCAGCCCGGAGAGGTCGCTCGACTCGGCCGGGTACGAAGCCAGCAGCGCCAGACCCGCGACGGTTTCGGGGTTGGCCTTCACGAACTCCGAGGCCATCGCGCCGCCAAGAGAGTGCCCGGCGATGGTCCAGGGCTGCACCTCGGGGAACGCGCCGAACACGTCGCGCGCGCGGTTGATCCCGAACACGGCCAGTTCGAGCGGCATCGGCACCAGCACGGTGAGCACGCCACCGTCGGCGAGGCGCTGCATCAGCGGCGCGTACGCTTGCGCATCGACCAGACCACCGGGTAGAACACCAGCCCGGCGATCGGCTCCTGGTCGGGCGCGAACACGTACCAGCCGCCCACGCGCTCGGCGCCCTGCGCCACCGCCACCGCTTCGGGGAAGGCGGCGTAGCGGGCCACGCGCGTCCAACCGTAGAAGGCAGCCGGCACCAGCACCACGAGCACGGCCAACGTCAGCCCGACGATCTTGATCACCCTGCGCATCGACACCTCGTCCCGCGGCGCACGCGCCGCGTCGGCGTGAGTCTACCGGTGGAAGCCGGTGCGGCACGGTGACGCCGGGCGCTGTCGAGCCGTCGTCGCGGCAGAGTGGGTGCTGGCCGCCGGTCACGCCGTAGAGGGCGGCGGTATGATTAAGGAATGCGAAGCATCGTGATCGCCCTGCTCCTCCTCGGCCTCGCCGCCTGCGTCCCCGTCGTCGACGGTGTCGGCGACGAAGCCGTCATCCCCGGCGCGCGGGTCGCGTCGGCGCCCTTCGGGGACTTCACGACCGGCTACGAGGTGCTCGGCTCGGGCCCGCCCGTGGTCATGGTGCACGGCATCGGCGGCGGCTCCAGCGTGTTCCAGTACCGCCTCAACGCCCCCGCCGTGGCCGCCGCCGGCTACCGCGTCTACGCCCTCGACCTGCTCGGCTTCGGCCGCTCGTCGCGCCCCGAGCAGCGCAGCACCCAGGACGACCTCGTCGCGCAGGTGACGTCGTTCCTCGAGGACGTCGTCGGCGAAAGCGCCGTCCT
>SL_3KL_010_SEDDRAFT_10005317_pt1 | contig 11566 bp, 10 predicted proteins | sample SodLakKL_010_SED_2_FD_10381 | JGI IMG/M metagenome (IMG submission 10381)
TGACCGATAACCGCGGTGACGGGGGCGGTCCGGGTCTTTTCGACATTGCCCTCGATCAGCGCAGGCAGAAGCTTCGCCTTGGCCTCGGCGCTTTTCACGAAAACGATGCGCGCCGGGCTGCAGTTGGCGCTGGTCGGCGCCCAGCGCAGTACGTCGAAGAGTTCCCGCAGCAATTCGTCGCTGACCGGACGATCCTGCCACTCGTTGTGGGTTCGGGCGTCGAAAAAAAGCTGGTCCAGGCAGTGCGCGTCGATGGGTTCACTCATGTATAGGTTCCTTGCGTTTCGTGGGTGGGTGGCTGGGTGCGAGTCGGATGTCCCGCCGTTAGATCGCCGAGAGGGCTCGCCTCCCACAGGGTACATGCATGCGTTCGCCGAGAGGGCTCGCCTCCCACAGGGGTATGGGCATGCGTTCGCCGAGAGGGCTCGCCTCCCACAGGGGGATGGGCATGCGTTCGCCGAGAGGGCCGGCCTTCCTGAGGGTATGGGCAGGCGTTGAGAATGCGGTGCGCACGAGCGGGTTCCCTACGGAGCTTCCGTGAAAATCAGGTCTCCTGTTGCCGTTGCATGATGTAGCGGTGGAGAAAGCGATCCAGCTGATTGGCAAAGGCCTGGCGATCGCGCTGGTTCAGCGCCGCCGGGCCACCGGTATCGACACCGGAGGCGCGCAGGGTTTCCATGAAATCCCTGACGTCGAGGCGTGATCGGATGGTGTCGGCCGTGTACATTTCACCGCGCGGATTGAGGGCGTGTCCACCCTTGTCGATCACCTCGGCGGCCAGGGGAATGTCGGCGGTGACGACCAGGTCGCCGGGCTCCAGGCGGGCAACGATCTCGTTATCGGCCACATCGAAGCCCGAGCCCACCTGGATCATCCGGACATAGCGGGATGGAGGCACCCTGACCGGCTGATTCGCCACCAGCGTCACGTGTACCTGGGCGCGTTCGGCGGCGCGGAACAGGATCTCCTTGATGACTACCGGACAGGCGTCGGCATCGACCCAGATCTTCATGGCAGCACTCGACAGAACGCCACCGAAACAGACCGCCTCATCCGGGCCAGGGGGAGGCCCGGCGCGCAGAAACGGGTTGCAACGCCGGGGCGGGCTCGCCCGCCCCGGCGCGTACGCTCAGTCCTTGTCAAAGACGAAGGTAAAGCTCACCGGGGCATTGTTCGTGATGTTGTCCAGGTTCACGATCGCGCGCAGCGCCTCGACACCACTGGCCAGACCAAAGTCATCCGCCCGGACGACGATCGGCTTCAGGCTGCTGACCTGGACGCCGTTCTGCAACCCGACCACGACCAGGCTGGCGCCGATCTCCCTGGTGGTGCCATGCAGCGTGAGTTCGGTGGCTACGTCTTCCATGACCATCCGCGCACCCGGCTCCATACCTTCCAGGACGGCGGGATCGAACGTGACACTGATGGTCGCTGCGGGGAACTGGTCGGTATTAAAGAACATTTCCCGCATCCGTTCGTCCCGGATCTCGACGACGGTGTCGACACTCGTCAGGTCGATGCTCACATTCGCGGCACCATCCGCGCCGATGCCGCCCGAGAGCTGGTTGAACGTGTTCATCTCGGTGATGTGTATGTTCTTGGTTGTCAGGTAATACAGCGAGGACTCGTCGTTGTTGAGCGTCCAGTCTGCCGTTGCGGCCCCTGCCAGCAGCCCGATGGTCAGTGCAAGCGTGGTCTTTCTCATGAACATGTGATTTCCTCCTTGGGTGGGTCCCTCCCGAAACGGGGGAGCCGCGTTATGACGTTCGTTGAACGTCTGATTTTTTCCACTCAACGGTCAAAGGTACGGCGGTGCCTGATCGCGCGTCAAGCGGACTGCGGCCCCCTCCAGCCGCGCAGCACCGTCGTGCTACCATCGAAACCACATCGGATCGGAAGGTCGGGATCAGGACATGGCGGGCTCACTCAAGGACCAACTGCTGAAGGCCGGCATTGCCAGCAAGAAACAGGCGAAGGAAATCGAGCTCGAAAAACGCAAGAAGCAGAAACAGGGCAAGCCTGCGCTCAGCCAGGAAGACCGNGAGAGAGCCGCGGCCATCGAAGCGGCCCGCCTTGCAAAGATCGAGAAAGACCGGCGCCTGAACGAAGAACGCAGGCAGCAGCAGACGGAACGCTCCACCCGGGCGGAAATACGGCAACTGGCCGATCAGCATCGCGTTGTTCCACCGCCGAATGCCGACCTCCGCTACAACTTCGTTTGGGACGGCAAGGTCCGGTCGCTGTGGATCGATGCCGATCTCCAGAGGCAACTCGCCTCCGGTGCGTTGCGCCTGATCGCGATCGAACAGGCCTTTGTCCTCGTTCCCCCGCCCATCGCGGAACGCATCGTCCAGCGCGACCCTGCGGCCGTGGTACAGGACGACGAGGAGCGCAAGCGCGCGATGGCTTCCGAAGAGCAGGCGTACGCGGACTTCCCGATTCCGGACGACCTGCACTGGTAGTTGCGACTGCACGGCGCGCCCGTCGACGCGCTGTAGAAGCCAGCAGAGGGCGCCCGCCCGAGTCATCGTTTCCCGGGTCAGCCGACGGAACAGCGGTTGCGGCCCTGCGCCTTGGCCCGGTATAGCGCGGCATCGGCTCGAGAGAACACCTGCTCGGCACTGTCACCCTCTTGGAACTGGCTGAGGCCGCAGGAGGTGGTGATCGGTACCGGCGCGCCATGAAAATGAAAGCCGCAGGACTCGACCCGCTTGCGCATCAGTTCAGCCATCACGAGGGCATTTTCCATCTGGGTTTCCGGCAATAACACGACGAACTCCTCGCCCCCATAACGAGCCACGAAATCGGTCTCGCGCACGTGGTCGCGAAACAGCCGGGCGATCAGCTTCAGCGCCTTGTCACCAGCCTGGTGGCCGTACTCATCGTTCACATTCTTGAAACGGTCGATATCCCAGATGGACAGGACCAACGGTGACTGATAACGCCGCCAGCGTGCCACCTCGAGCTGCAGCCGTTCGTTGTACGCGAAGCGGTTGGGAATACCGGTGAGGGTATCGACGAGCGCCAGGTTTCGCTCCTCCTGGAGCCGCCGGCGCAGGCTGGCGGACTCTTCCTGGACGCTCTGCAGGCGCTGGTTGAGTTGATCCACTTCCCTTTCCGCACGCTCGATACGCCGCTCTTCGTTGCTGCGGTATTGCTGCATGTGCGTACGAATGACGTCGATGCGCCGCTGCAGCGCCAACTTGAGCGGCTCGAGGTCTTCGGCCTGGCTGACCGACTCCTCGATTTCCTGGACCTGGACGTTGACCGTCTTGTCCAGTTCCACGCCCTCCTCGTAGGCCTCGCGCTGACTGATCACGCTCTGTTGAAAGCCGCTGTCGATCTCCCCGAGGCGCTCAGCGATCTGTTTCAGAAAGGTCTCGATCTCGCCCTTCTGGCGCTCCACCCGGATGTGAATTTCGCTGACCAGGTCGGCGATCCCCAGGATCGCCCTGTCCAGCGTTGCTGGGCCCGGCCTTTCCGTGAGCAGGCTCCGGATCGCGTCGCGGCGATCCACCAGTTCGATGGATACATCAATGCGATCCAGCAGGTGCAGCAGAACGTCGGTGACCTCCGCTGGTCCGGCGGCTGCGGTCTGCCGACGACCCTGCCCGACATGCGGGCGCAGCAGCGTCACCAGGTCGTGGCCCAGGTTGAGGAGCTGGATCTCATCCGCAATGGAATCGACCCGTTGGAGCATCCGCTCGCGTTGCTCCGGCGGTGTGGCCAGCTCGTCGATCATCTCCTGCAACAGCTTCCGGGCCAACGTCAGCGGTCCGCGCTCTTTCTGACCTGGAGCCGCAGCGGCCGCGGCGGCCGCCTTGCTGCCGAAGAGCCTCCCCCAGAAGCGGGTTTCGACGCGAGGTGGCGGCTCCACCCGATCGTCGAACTGCAGGATCGACTCGGAGATTTCCTCCAGCAGACTGCGCAGCGGCTCACCCGTCGCCCCGCTACGGAGCAAGGTCCGCAGCGTCTCCAGCTGTCCGGCCAGAACCGTGTGGGATCGATCTGCGGCGAGCGTCAGTCGGCTCAGACCCTGGCGCAGGACCCGCTCGGTCTCCGTCCAGGACCGGGTGCGGGCATCCAGTTCCTCCAGGGTATCAAGGTACCTGCGCCTCCAGTCTTCCAGTCCCGCGTCACCTTCAACCATCGTCTCCCCCGCTTCAGCAACTCGCGATCCCGCTACTCGGGCCGTTCTGCGTCATGCAGTTCCAGGTCCACCATCAACGCATTCGCAATGGCCTCGAGGTCGTCCTGCAGGGTCGCCAGCGCGATCTCCGCCGGGACGCCGAGCTCGGCATGGGCCCGGAACAGCAGACCGCCCGACATCGCCGCAGGCTCGCACCCGGTCTCCAGCACGTCGATGGAGACGCCGTGGCCTGCAAGCACGGCCGAGATTTCCTGCACGATACCGGGATGGTCGTGGCCCACGAGGTCAAGCTGGACCCGATGCAGGACGGGAGCCGCGACGTCCCGGCCGCGTTCGATGGTCACGTGCAGCCCCTCGGCCTCCAGCGCAAGCAGCATGGCCTCCAGATGGCTTGCCGCCTCCGGGTCGACTTCCAGCCGCACCACGCCGGCGAACTGACCCGCCAACTGGGCCATGCGGCTCTCCATCCAGTTGGCTCCAGCGGCGGTCGCCCGGGCCGCCACCGCGCTCACCAGCCCCGGGCGATCGGGTCCGAGGAGTGTCAGAATCAGCGATGTGTTCATTCGTGTTTTCCTTTTTGATCGGTAGCTGGGGGGCCATGGTACGGCAAGTGCGTTAAATCCCTCTTGCTGCAGCGCGAACCCCGATGCGTGGCATCCCGGATGCTTCGACTCCCATGCAAGACGCCCGCTGCCTCAGTCGCGTTCCAGCTCCGCCCGAAGATCGAGAAAGCGAAGCAGGTCCTTCAATACCAGGATACCGACGAGCCGCTCGCCCTTGGTCACCATCAGGCGTCCCGTCCGAGCCTGCTGCATGCGGGTCAGCGCCTCGTTGGCATCCGCATCGGCCGCCACGGTATTCTCCTCGGCAACACCCTGGCAGACGTCCTCGATGCGCGTCCGCTCCCAGTCTTCGCGCGGCACTTCCTTCGCCTCCGGTAGCCCAGCAGCGCCCAGCAGCCGGTCGCCCCTGACGACCGGAAAGCGGTCGAAATTGTGATGGTAGAGATACTGGTCCACGAACTCACGCACCGAGGTCCCGGCGGGGACGGTCACCGGATCGGTGGTCATGAATCGCGATACCGTTCGGCCCTGCAGCGCCTGCTGGGTCAGCAGTTGCTGATAACCGGCGGTGGCTGCAGCATGCACGAACAGTCCGATCAGGAACCACCACATCCCCCCGACGAAGTTGCCGGCAATGAAGGCCGCAAGTCCCAGCGCCACTAGCAGCAGCCCGAAACCCTGCCCCACGCGCGAGGCCCAGCGGGTTGCCATGCGGATATTGCCCGTCCACTGCCATAGGGCGGCGCGCAGCACGCGGCCGCCATCCAGCGGGAACCCCGGAACCATGTTGAAGATCGCGAGCAACAGATTGATGAACCCGAGGTAGCGGGGCACACCGGCGACGTGTTCGGGCACACCGACCGCAACCATGAAGTGCGCCAGCAGGTAAAAGGCCGCACCGAGCACCACGCTCGCAATGGGTCCCGCGATGGCCATCCAGAACTCGATTCGCGGTTCCTTGGGCTCGGCCTCCATCTCGGCAACACCGCCGAAGAGGAACAGGGTGATCCGACGCACCGGCAGTCCGTACGACCGCGCGACCACCGAATGGGCGAGCTCGTGGAACAGCAGGGAAAAAAACAGACCCAGCATCCCCACGAGAGCCATCGCCCAGTAGGTGGAGGGATCGAGATCCGGGTAGACGAAGGGGAAAAAACCCGCCGCCAGTGACCAGGTAACCAGCAGCGCAAGGAACAGCCAGGTGACGTTCGCCCGGATCTCGAAGCCAAGGACCCGGAACAGGATGAAGCTTTCACCAAACATGGCGCGTCCCCTTTGGCAGCGGGGCAGCACGGGTCCCGCCATCGTCCGCCATCATGCCAGTATCTCTGCCCCCCGGCACTTCTGTCGCCAGGCGACCGTCGATTCAGGCCGTCACGTATTGCGGGCCATGCGGGATGCGCGAAGACCTCCGCCGTCAGGCGATCGTGATGTCTTTCGACAGGAACACGTCCTGGATCGCGTTCAGCAAATCGACGCCCTCGGCCATCGGCCGCTGAAAGGCCTTGCGGCCCGAGATCAGGCCCATGCCGCCCGCGCGCTTGTTGATGACGGCCGTCCGCACCGCCTGTTGCAGATCGTTCTCGCCGGACGGCCCGCCCGAGTTGATCAGACCGATCCGGCCCATGTAGCAGTTCGCCACCTGGTAACGGACCAGATCGATCGGGTGCTCCGAGGTCAGCATGTCATAGACCCCGGGATGCGTCTTGCCAAAGCCGACGGCCTTGTAGCCGCCGTTGTTGGTGGCCTGCTTCTGCTTCACGATATCCGCACCGATGGTCGCAGCCAGGTGGTTCCCCTGTCCGGTCAGGTCGGCGGACTCGTGATAGTCGACCCCACCCTTTTTGAAGGCATCGTTGCGCAGATAGGCCCACAGCACCGTGACCATGCCCAGTTCGTGGGCGCGGGCGAAGGCCTCGCTGACTTCCTCGATCTGCCGGCGCGACGCCTCCGAACCGAAGTAGATCGTGGTACCCACGGCGACGGCGCCCAGGTCGAAGGCCTGCTCCACCGACGCGAACAGCGTCTGGTCCGCGATCGCGGGGTAGGTCAGAAGCTCGTTGTGGTTGAGCTTGACCAGGAACGGAATTCGGTGCGCGTACCGGCGGGATACCGAGCCGAGCACGCCGAGCGTCGACGCCACCGCGCTACAGCCGCCTTCGATCGCCAGCCTGACCAGATTGTCGGGGTCGAAATAGATCGGGTTGGGCGCGAACGAGGCGCCCGCCGAGTGCTCCACCCCCTGGTCCACCGGAAGAATGGAGAGATAGCCGCTGCCAGCAAGCCTTCCGGTATTGAACAGCATCTGCAGATTGCGCAGCACCACCGGCGAGCGGTCCGTGAGCGAAAACACCCGATCCACGAAGTCCGGCCCCGGGACCTGTAGCAGATCCCTCGGAATCCCCCTGCACTCGTGCTGCAGGAGTGGCTCCACCTCGTCACCCAGCAGTTCCAACACATCCATCGCCATGACCTCCCGGTACGCCCTCGACAACCCCGAGCATACATCCCCAACGGGGTCGGACCAAGCCAAGCCTTTGTTCTCAAATCATAAAAGACTCAAAAATACCGGTCAAAACCGCCTTGAGGGGCCATTTTTGTGGCAAAAAACAGTCCCCTAAGGGGAAACAGCCGCCAGCTGAGAACAAACGCTTGGCAGTGACTGGCTGGCCGTCGTTTGCTCCGACAGGGCCCGCGCAACCCGCTCATCGCTACGGTAGATATCCGGCCTGAAGTGGACGTTTCCATCGGCATCGGCGTCTGCCGTCCAGTAGGCCAGAAGGATGGGAATGGGCCGCGCAAGATGGAAATTACGCGTGCGACTCTCGGCAACCAGTCTCCCGGCATGACCCGGCCCGGCATCGCTGCCGTCCGCCATCAGCAGATCCACGAGCTCCATGGGTCGCTCGACGCGCACGCAGCCGGAACTGACGGCACGCCGGTCTGCCGCAAAAAACCGTTGGCTGGGCGTATCGTGCAGATACACGTGGAACGGGTTGGGAAACCGAATGGCGACGCGGCCCAGGGCATTATCCGGGCCCGGGTCCTGCCGCAGCATGAAGCCGCTGGGGTTGTCCCAGTCGATCTCCTCGGGATCGAGCCTGTTGCCGGCGTAGTCGAGCACCCGGAGCCGGTTTCGTTCCAGGTATCCGATGTCCTCCCGAATAACCGGTAGCTTATCGTTGCGCAGGATCGTGGGCGGCACGGTCCACGTCGGGTTGAAGGTCAGGTGGGTGATTTCCGAACGCAGCCGGGGCGTCGGCCGCGACGGGCGCCCCACCTGGGTTCGGGCGCTCCAGACCATCGTACCTGCGCGGACATAGCTGATCTCCGCGCCGGCAATATCCACCAGCACGAAGTTGTCCTCTGTTTCCCGCGCCAGCCAACGCAGGCGTTCCAGATTGACCCGGATCTGAGCCAGCCTGTCGGCAAAGGGCACATTCAGCGCGGCCAGCGTCTCGGGACCGACGATTCCGTCGACCTGCAGGTGATGGGAACGCTGGAAGGCCTTCACAGCCTCGAACAGATCCGCGTCGTACGCGGAGTCGTGCCCGGAATCGGCAGGCATCGGCACCGCCTGGGTCGCCGGAGAAGCGGCCAGGCGCTCGCGCAGCAGCGGCACCCGGGGATCACTCATCCCCTCACGTAGCAGTGGACCCGCCGGAATCCGCGGCCAGTCGGTGACCGGCGCCCGGGCTTCCAGTCGTGCATAGGCGCTGCGCAGGTCCCGGTACTGCCGGAGATCCGGCCGGACGCGCTCAAACGCGCCCGCGGGATCATCCAGCATGTCCCCCGCCAGCATGATGACCCGAAGCCGCTGGGCATCCAGCGGCGGCGCGTTGCCAGAGCGCCATATCGGATCCACCTGCGCCGGGTCCAGCTGCCCCAGTGCCAGGTGCAGCAATGCGTTCAGATAGGCTCGTGTGGCCAGCATGTCATTGCAGGCGACCGCATCCGCACCCTGCGCACCCTCTGCCGCATGGCTGCGAAGTTCGTCAAGGCCGTAGAGATCCAGGTTCAGGCCGTCCTGTGCGAGGCCTTCGAGGGCCGCCAACAGGCGCTCCAGGCGCTCTTTCCCGTCCCAGGCCGGGGCGAAACCGCGGTCGGCATAGAACCAGGCCTTGGCATCTAGGGTGCCGAAGAGCGCGGGTGCAGGCTTGCCGAGCGCAGCGCTTTGGCCGTCCAGCGCCGTTTCAATGAGCCGCTCGACCGCAGCGTGGCCACGGTCGTCCGCCAGGACTGCGCCCGAAGAGACGCAGGCAACCAGCAGGATGATGATCCGGAATGCCGCCACCTGAGGTTTTTCTCCTGTTGCCAAGGTGTTAATATCGCGGCTTTGTTTTCTGCAATTGGTATCAGGTAACAAAGCTGCACCCGAGATCGGCCGCAGTCCGCACACGGCTCCCTGTTTACTGTGACCATGCGTGGCGGCGGCGCGTTCAGCACGGGATGACAACGGTACGCCTGCGCCAGCCCGACGACCGCAACGAGTCGTCGGAACGAGGGGGAAGAACGCGAATGTACAAGACAATTCGCCGGCTACTGCTGGCCATGGTAACCATCGGGCTATTTTCGTCGCCGGCGCAGGCCGAACCAACTCCCAATCCTGCGCTGTTGAAGAAACTGGCTTCAGAAGCGCCGGCCCTGCAGAAGGACGCGCTGACGAAGGCGGTCGCGGCGATGAACTGCGCGGTGAGCAGCGGGATGGAACCCGCCGATCGCCTGGCCGTCATCGACTTCTCCCTGCCGTCCTCGGAACCACGCCTGTGGATCTTCGATCTGCGCGACCAAACCCTGTTGCTGGAGGATTTTGTCGCCCACGGGCAGAATTCCGGCGACAACTTCGCCACTCAGTTTTCCAACATCCGGGGCAGTCACCAGTCGAGTATCGGCCTCTTCCGGACTCAGGAGAGTTACTACGGACGGCATGGCTATTCCCTGCGGATGGATGGGCTGGAGCCGGGTATCAACGACAGAGCACGCGAGCGCGCGATCGTGATCCACTCGGCAGATTATGTCGACCCGACCTGGATCGAGCGCCAGGGCCGCATTGGCCGTAGCCAGGGATGCCCCGCCGTGCGGCCGGAAATCGCGGAGATGGTGGTGGACAGCCTGAAGGGCGGCCAATTCATGTTCAAGTACTACCCGGACCAGGAATGGCTAGCCTCCTCGGCCTACCTAAACTGCCAGCCGAGCCAGGTGGCGAGCCTCATCGGCCGCTGAATGCAGGGGATCCAGGCTCCGCCCGCAGCCTGGCCTCACGCAGGAGGCCAGCACCGGCTGCGCAGGCCACACGCGCCGGAACTGGCTGGCCGCGCCAAGACGTGGCATCCTCTTCCGCCATGCGAATCCTGATCCGGTATTTCTTCCGCGCGCTGCGCGTGGTGCTGACGCCCTTCCTGTTGCTGGGAGACAAGTTGACGACACCGAAAGGCATGCAGCGCGATCCGGCCGAGCAGGCGCGGGTCGACGCCGAAACCGAGCATCTTGCCCTCTACCAGTTCCCCGCCTGTCCGTTCTGTATCAAGGCGCGGCGGACCATCCAACGACTGGGCCTGAACATCGAGCTGCGTAATGCCCAGCCCACGGGAGACCACCGCAAGGCCCTGCAGGAAGAAGGCGGCAAACTCCAGGTTCCCTGCCTGCGCATCACCCACCCGGACGGGCGTGTGGAGTGGATGTACGAGTCCTCGGACATCGTCCGCTACCTTGAAGACCGCTTCGGCGCGCCCGAGGCCAGCAAGGCGTCCTAATCCCAGCGAGACGGCCCCCGCAGCACTCGTCTGTTTTCAGGATCGAGGGAAGCTCGGCACCCGCGAGGCTTGCCCACGGGTCATCGGCGGGCCTGATCCAGCGCCATGCCGGCTCAGAGCCAGCCGAGAACAACCCCTGGGAAGACCCCGACCAGCAGCACTGCCGCTAGCGTCAGTAGCGCAGCCGTGGCCGCGAATCCGGTCGCCGGTTGCGTGCGGATCTGGGCGGGTGCCGGGCTCATGAACATGTACTGGATCACGCGCAGGTAGAGGTAGATGCCAAGATAACTCGCGACCAGGCCAACCACGGCGACGGTGACCAGCCCGGCCTCCATCACGGTTCGGAAGATCAGGAACTTGGCGACGAAGCCAGGGAACGGCGGAATACCGGCCAGCGACAGCATCGCGACCGCGATCAGGATCGCGGCGCGCGGATCCCGGTGATAAAGCCCCTTCAGACTGTCCAGGCGGTCGCGCAGCCAGTCCTCGCCTTTCGGCAGGCAGGCAAACGCCAACATATTGGTCAGGCCGTAGACGATCACGTAGAAGGTCACGGCCTCGAAGCGTCCCTCGGGTGCGCCCAGCAGCGCGAAGAAGAGGTACCCCGCGTGCGCGATGGAGGAATAGGCAATCAGGCGTCGGAAACCCTGCTGCCGCATCGCCGCTAGATTGCCCCAGACCATGGACAGCAGCGGCAGCGCCACCAGCACCGCGAGGAGTTCCGGGCCGGCGCCCGCATCCCCAAAGAGCCGGACCAGGGCGAGGATCACCGCACCCTTCACGATCGTCGCCATGTAGGCGGTCACCGGCACACTGGCGCCCTCGTAGGCATCGGGCGCCCAGGCGTGGAACGGTACCACCGCCGCCTTCAGCATGAATGCCGCGACCACCAGCACGACCGCGCCCCGGGCCAGGAAGTCGTCGCCGGCCAGCGCGGCACGGAAATCCTCTACGGACAGACCGCCTGTGGAGCCCAGGGTCAGCGAAATCCCCATCAACAGCACCGCGGTGCCGACGCCCCCCAGCACCAGGTATTTCATCGCCGCCTCGGCGCTCTCCGGACGCCGGAACGCCAGCACCACCAGCGCATACAGCGGCAG
>SL_3KL_010_SEDDRAFT_10005318_pt1 | contig 11566 bp, 6 predicted proteins | sample SodLakKL_010_SED_2_FD_10381 | JGI IMG/M metagenome (IMG submission 10381)
GCAGCATGCTGCTGATCAAATAGTGTCGTATGATCTCATTAATCCAAAATTTTAAACATATGAATACAGATAAAAAAGTGGGCAATACAAGCCAGAAATTTGACGTTGCTGGTCATCGTACTTTCGGTTCATTTGCCATACTTCTGTTGGCAATGACTCTGCTCGCAATGACTGCTTCCGAAACCAGGGGGCAGGAAGTCATCTCCTTTAATGGTGATTTCTCTCTTAACGAAATCGGCGACACTCCGCATGATGAAGTTCCCGGTTGGGCTTTCGGAAGTTGGCTGGAGGAGTACGAAAATGACGAGCTACGAAATGATTTCGTAATAGTCGAGGCCCCGGAGGAGGTTGGGGGGAAAGCACTCCAAAACCATATATTTGAACCACACGATGGAACTGCCGAGTGGACAATGACGGCCAGTCACGAAGATATCCCGACAGAACCCGGTGGCGTTTATCTGGCGTCCTTCTGGGCCAGGTCAGATAGTGAGGATGCACGCATTCAACACAGAGTACGTTATTACCCGCATGGCAATCACAGCATTCAATCTGAAAGATGGGTAGTTGGTACGGAATGGAAGCGATATGGCTTCATTTTTACCCCTCATCGTGATGATGAGTTTTGGATAAGGGGTGTGTTCAATTACAATCAACCGGAAAATGCCGGGAAAAAAGTTCTGATTGCAAACTACGAGGTTATCGAGCTGTCCGGTCCACCCGAACCGATTGAACCTGGCGAACCCGTCAACGAAAACGGCGGATTTGAAGTAGCTGCCACCGAAGACATCCCGAATTTTATTTATGGATGGGAATTCGACGGACACGGTGATCTCGGCGAGTTTTCTGTAGTCACTGATCCGGTATTTGAAGGAAATCAAGCATTGCGGCTGGATATCCTTGACGGATTTCAAAACCCCTGGAACCTGGAGGCAAAAAACAATCTTGTACGCGTAGAACCAGGGAAAACCTATACCCTTTCAGTCGGGTTGAAAACCGATCAACCCGGAACGGAAGTGAGGGTTCTTGCTCAAAACTTGAGATTTGACTGGTACGAAGCACAGCGTGTGGAACTGACGGATGAATGGGAGGAAATACAATTTAATTTTACGATAACCGACAATTCATTCGATATTCTGGCCGCCCTGCAATTTGGCTTTGAAGGCAATGAAAATACCACTGTTTATGTGGACGCATTGACCATTCGCGAATTTATCATTGATCCCGGCACACCAATCAATGTGAACGCCGGCTTTGAGGATAATCCTCCCGGACATACACCCGCCGACAGCATCAACGGCTGGTCTTTCAACGGCCATGAAGAAAACCTTGCCACTTTCCAGACCGTTTCCGAGCCGGTTTACGAAGGTGAATCCGCTCTGGAAATCGACATCTCGGGCATCGGGGAGGTTCCCTGGAGTGTGGAAGCAGCCAGTGAAAATATCCCGGTCACTCCCGGCTACACCTACCAGCTGACGGCCATGGTTCGCTCCGCCGTTCCCGGGGCCACCATGAACGTCTGGGTGCAGGACTTGGACTTCAGTGCCTATGCGCGGGTGAGTTCCGATGACATTAGCCTGACTACCGATTGGATGATGATCTACACCGAGTTCACCGTGGGCGATGACACCGAGTACGTGCGAGTACCATTCCACATGGGACTGGATGAGAATATCGGCAACAAGATATACCTGGACAACGTGATTGTCAGCCAGATCACAGAAGATAGCGAACCAACGGCATCCGATCCCTCAGCCCCGGAGAATCGCCATGAATTGCCCGAATCGATGACCCTGCACCAGAACTATCCCAACCCGTTCAATCCGGCCACACAGATCCGTTTTGANCTGGCNGAACCGGGACANGTTACACTTACCGTGTATGACATGCTGGGACAGCGCGTAGCCACCCTGGCTGATACTCCAATGTCTGCCGGACAGCACGAGGTGACCTTTGATGCCACCGGACTCTCTTCGGGGATCTACCTGTACCGTCTGTCATCCGGCAACCGGACTCTGACCCGCAGCATGCTGCTGATCAAATAAGGAAAGTTTTCCTGATAGTAAATAAGGAAAATTTTCCGGTAGGTCTTGCTTAATATTCCGATCACCAGACCTTTTCACTCAAGCAAGGTTACCGCAGAATCCTCAAACAACTTAAACGTTACTGCAAATCGAAATCAAACGGAACCGGATCCATCAGCAGATTGGGGTTGGCGGACGCGTCAGCTTCGGGATAGTGCATTAAGAACCTAGACTCCGTGATGGTAAGGGTCTCATTTGGAGGTCTAAGGGAATATGTTGTCGGATCATCGTTACTGTTATAAACTACCCAGGTCATCCGCTCCTGATTGTTTATGTAATCTATGGCTTCCTGTGGCCGCCAGTGGAAATATTTTAGCAATTCATACCAGTATTTCCCCTCAAAAGCAAATTCTCTGGCGCGCTCATGCAAAATGTCCCTATGGGTGATCGATTGCATAAACGGTACACCGGCGCGTTCTCTCAGTTTGTTGAAATAACGCATGGCTTCGCTGTCATTTGTTTCCTGGCTGTTGCCAAGGATTGCCTCAGCGTAAATCAGATAGACTTCTGCCAGACGAATCATATATGTGTTGATATCCGTGGTCATGAAATCAACTTTGCCGTCATTGTCATCGGCATGCCCGATAACATACTTCTTGATCGCTGTGGACCGGCTGCCGGACCGTTCAAAAGTGTACCCCCCCTGATTTTGCAGGATTTCGGGATAGTGATCGCCATGAGCCATGAACGTTGGTTTTCGCCGGTTGTCTCCCGATTGCGGGAAATCGAACAGACGGATCAGATACAATGAGGGCGATTTGGCGCCTCCCCATCCATCCCCTGCTCCGGTGATGCGGCCTTCGGGAGCAAATATCGCCTGGGTCATATTTTGCCGCCCCCAAAAATCACCCTCGGTAGTCCATTGCAGTGCAAAAATGCTTTCAGGGTTGTTGTTGTACTGTCGCTTGAACAAATCCGCGTAATCTTCCATAAGGTGGTGCGGGCTGTTGTAAATCACATCATGCGCATATTCCCTGGCCAGATCCAGGTGCTCCTGCACCAGCATCCCACCCTGGCTTTCATAATAGGCCAGGATCAGGTAAGCACGCGCCAACATGCTTTTTGCCGACCAGGTTGTCACACTGCCCGGTACATCCTCAAGAACCAGGTTTTCCTCTGCAAATTTCAGGTCATTAATGGCGAACTGGAAGACATCGTCTCTGAAGTTGCGGTAGACATTGGGATTATCGAGCAGCTTTTGCGTGTTATAAATTATCGGAACATGGCCCCATAGCTGAGCCAGATATAAGTAAGCGACCCCTCTCATGAATCGGGCTTCGGCAATCCGGTGGTCTTTGACCAGCCGGGCAATATCATCTGATGACCGCTCCTCTATGTTTTCAATAACCATATTGGCATTCATGATCACCTTGTAAAACGACTGCCAGGCATTTGCCAACCGGGGATTGTCGGCGGTTTCGATGAACGCAATCATTTCATACGTATTTCCGAGGGCGTTCATAAGCCCGCCCCGTGAATCTCCCAGTTCATATTTGATATTATCTATAAAATCATACCAGAAAATATTGTAAAGCGGAGCCGTGGCCATAAACAAGTCTTCTTCCGTCTTGTAGAATTCCTCCACAGTCAGAAGATTCCCCGGGGGTCTTACAAAAAAGTCATCCCCACATGCCGATATGAGCAACAGTACTGCGAGAATCAATGAGATCTTGTGCATAGTTCCAAATTTGTTTTTGAGCATTTTTGACAGCGTTACAGGGTTCATGCCGGCAGCCGGACCGTCAGTGCCAGTCGCCATCTTCATTGTACCTTTTGAGCTTCTGAGTTGCATATGTAATCTGTTTAAATGCCGGAGGTTTGTACGAAACGGATATTGTCAATGGCAAATCTGAGACGGTTGACCCGGGTCCCGGAGTCGTTCACATATATTATGGAAACGGGGGCTTTACCGTCTTCGCCAAGAAATTCGTTTATAAATCGCATAATACGGCCGTTTCCATAATCACCCCTCATGACCTGAAGCGGCAGCTCTACGGTCTCCCATCCTTCAGTCGAATAGGGTCCGGGATTATGGCGATCGTCCCAGGGAGCATAGGTCAATGCATAATCCCGGTTGACGCCGGTAAGCACAAGGATTTTCCCCCGATCCCAGGCCTCAGGGATATTTATGTCAAATTTTATGGCATACTGCCTTACGCTTACGCTTCTCGGATCAAGCATCTGTTCTGGACTGAACCATTGGATCGTATCAAGATGTATGGCATTGCCAACCTGTCCCCAGTCGTCCGGATCCGTGGATGATTCATAATCTTCTATATGCATGTAGGCGTACCGACCATTGGGTATGCCAGGGAACAGTTGCGGATCATCCGTAATGCCCGTGGCGCCGCCCAGATAGATATCAATGTCATCAAAATTGGTGATCATGCCGCGATCTGAATTGAATTCAGGATTTGCTCCCGGATTATTGGTTCCGCCATGGCCATGGACAAGGATCGGCCCACCCTCGGTCACACCTTCGGGAACGACGACATCAAGCCACTCCCCTTCTTTGTCAAAAATGAAATCCGTTGTTTCCACACCACCCGGAAATTCAACCAGGTAGATAAGGTAAAGCCTCAGCCCGGTCAGCCGAATGGTAGTCCCGGCTTGGGCGTATTCATGCGAAATCCGCCGGATAATGGGAAGACCCGGCGCAATATTGACAGGATGTCTCGCCTCACCATATCGGGTATGCACTGTGATGAATCCGATGTCCTCTGAGAAAGGATCCAGATCCCCCAGTTGCATATCATCCCGGCTGGTATTCAATATAATATCGGTATCTGTGGCAAGGTTAGGATTGAATTCCACGGGGACTCCGTTTATGAGCACCCTTCGGACCGTTCTCAGGTTTCTTCCATGGATCACGAAGCGATCTCCCGGAGAAATCTCCTCACGTTCAGCGTTTTCCATTTCGGGTTCAAAATAACGGATGGAGTGGATTTCGGGCGGGTTGCCAGTATCCGATGATCCGATCAGATCACAAGAGGTCACCCAAAAAACACTGAATGCCATCAGGATGAAAACCCTTGGGCTTTTGGATAAATAAAATCTTTTTATGTAACTCATCATTATTTCGATTCGGTGAAACAAAGTTGTTTTGGCCTCACAATCCGATATTGATTCCAAATGTATAAATCCTCTGGGAAGGATAGCGTCCGTCATCAACCCCCATCAGAAGTGTGTCCTGATTCAGTGCCCCAACTTCAGGATCAAATCCAGAGTAACCGGTTAGTGTCCAGAGGTTTTCCACGCTGGCATATATCCGGAATGAGCGTACGTTCAGCCAGTTCATCAGCATGGGCTGCATGTTGTATCCCAGCGTAACATTTTTTATCCGGATATAGCTTCCGTCTTCCACGAAGCGGTCCGAAACTCTCTGGTTGCCATTGGGGTCTGCGGCAACAATCCGGGGTATGCTGGTCTCGGGATTGACAACATGCAAGTTGCTCAGGTCATCGGGACCTTCGGGGTCGATTTTTTCCACCCTGGCGAAATCACTTACAACGGATAAGAGTCCGCGGCGCTCTCCGGGATTTTCAGCAAAACGCCGCACATTGTTGAATATGTCGTTTCCGTAACTGCCGTTTATGAAAACATTCAGGTCGAAATTCGAGAAGAAAAACCGATTGGAGATCCCGAAAGTAAAATCCGGATTGGGATCACCAATAACCACGCGGTCCCGCTCGTCAATCACACCGTCGCCGTTGATGTCCTTGAACATCAGGTCACCAAGCCACGACCCGTTGGCCCTGCTGATATCATCGGCCTGTCGGGCATGATTGAGCAGATCCTCTTCGGTCAGGAACATTCCCTCTACCACATAGCCGTAGAACTGACCGACCGGTTGGCCGATAATAGTGCGGGAAACAGGCGTGGAGCCATGGTCGATGGTTCGTTCAATAAAACTGGTCTCCTGATCCATTCGGGTAACCTGATTGCGGTTCACTGAAAAAACAATATCTGTTTCCCAGCGGAAATTTCCTTCCAGGTTTATGGTTTTCAGATCGATTTCGAATCCGCGGTTTTCAAGCGAACCTACATTGATGATGGGGGCACCGATACCGGCCGTGCCACGTACTCCGGCATAAAGCGGGAGCGGTTGTGCCAGCAGGAGATTATTGGTCCATTTCAGATATGCATCAAAAGACAATCTAATCCGGTTTCTGAGTATGGCGATATCNACACCTGCATTCACGGATTCCGTTGATTCCCATTTAAGATCCGGATTGGCAATATTGGCATGGCGCACACCACTGCCCCTTCCGGTCGGAACAACACCAAGTACGGCTCCATACATATAATTTCCGATGCTCTCGTTGCCGACAAAACCATATCCGAGCCGGAACTTCAGTTCATTGAAGGTATTGGGAAAAGGGAAAAAGGATTCATTGGACAGGGTCCATGCCCCAGCAACCGAAGGAAAATAACCCCAGCGGTTGTTTTCACCGAATCTGGAGGAAGCATCGGCACGAAAACTGCTGGTAAGAAGATACCGGCTGTCATAGTTGAGATTGATCCGTCCGAAAAAAGAGAGCATCGAATTGGAGCCGGACCAGTGGCTGATGGACGACGTCTGATCGTCTCCGGCGCTCAAGGCCCGCGCGGTATTGCCGGGGAATCGCTGGCGGGCACCGCTCAGGTTTTCGAACTCATTGACCCGTGTCTCAAAGCCGGCCATGTTGGTAGTCCGCAGTCTGGAGCCAAAATCCTGATTCACCGTAACAAACGATTTACCCTCCAGAAATGTGCGGGAAGTGCTCAGCCGGTCGGCAGCGTTGATATCACGAAAACGCGAGCCGAATTCAAACGTTGGTTCAAATTCATACCGGTCTGAAAAATACCTGCCGAAGATGAACTCCGAACGCCAGTTGATGTTCTCATTAAAATCCACGCTGGCAAACATGTTGCCGTTCAGCTGGGTACGTTTCCGGTCATCCTGGTTAATGCTTGCCAGGGCAACAGGGTTATCCAATTCAAACTCGGCCTGGTCGGGTCCGCCCCACCCTCCATCCGGCATCCGGACCGGGATATGCGGTGACTGGCGGATGGCCATGCGTATGACTCCCCGTTCCGATACGGTAATCGTTTCGGCGGCCTGGCTGATATTGAGGCGGGAACCCAACTGAAGCCATTCAACCGGGCTGTTATCAAGGTTCAGACGGAGAGAATAGCGCTCAAAGCCGGAACCAATAGCAATGCCTTCCTGATTGAAATAACCCATTGACATGCGATACCTGGTGTTTTCCGAGCCGCCGCTGAAGGAGAGGTTGTGTTCCATCATTGGCGCAGAGCGAAAGAGCTCCTCCTGCCAGTTTGTACCCTCGCCCAAAAGCTCCGGGTTCTGGTAGATCCAGGGGGACTCCCATCCAATTACCCGTTCCCTTTCCATCATGAAAAAACCCTGTTCACGAAGTGTCATGACATCAAGACGGGCCGGCAGCTCCTGCAGGCCGTAAAACATGTTATAGTCAACATTAAGTTGACCCGGCAGCCCGCTCTTTGTAGTAATTAATATGACCCCGTTGGCCGCACGGGCACCATAGATGGCGGAAGCGGAAGCATCTTTCAGAACTTCTACCGATTCAATATCTGAGGGATTGAGCGTTGCAAGCGCATTGGTGGAGCCCCCTTCATTTCCTGAGAAAGGTACACCATCAATAACATAGAGTGGTTCGGAATCGCCACTGAGGGTGTTGATCCCCCTTACCTGGACGGAGACACCGCCACCCGGCTGCCCGGTGTTGCGAGTTACCGTAAGGCCGGTCGCTCGTCCCTGCAGGACCTGGTCAAACGAGCTGGCTGTTGTGTTCTCAAAGGCATCGGCAGAAACAGAGGATACCGATCCCGTCAAATCTCTGCGCCGGACTCCGCCATATCCGATCACAACAAACTCCTCCCCGACAATGGTCAGAGGCTGCATCACCACCTCGATTCCGGTTTGGTCCCGGGGCAGCACCTCCTTGCGCTGATACCCGACAAAGGAAAACAGAAGAGTATCCCGGGGGGATGTCATCTGGATTGTGAAAGATCCCGTTCCGTCCGTGGTTGTTCCGATGTTGGTACCCTTGACCAGGATGTTCACACCGGGCATGGTCTCCTGGTTATCCCCGGATATTACGATACCCTCAACGGTTGGTCCATTTTGTGCGGCGAGGCCTTCGGGACGAAACAGTATGAGCGGAACGAGAACGAGAACAAGAACAAGATGCCACGGTTTACCGGCTCTTACCGGTAGTATTCTTTTATCCCTGAAGAAACCGGCTCCGCGTTTCAAGTTGTTTTTTGTGTTATCCTGGTATTTCATAATATCACATTTTTTATAAGCCATAAAACACGGCGCTATTGCACTTATTACTTGAACTCAGGTAGTAAGTGCAAGCGCTTCTGCGGTCAACATGATTGGAAAGTACATTTTCAATGTGTTTCTGGCGGTTGTCACAAATTCACAATGCTGACGCGGTATGAAACCTCATCAATGGCATCTGGTACAACATGTAAAAAACCAAGGTCAAAAACCGGTGTGCTGTTTATCCGAGTGTACTCATTGCCATCATGTGAGGCATAAACATTATATGCTACGACATCTTCGGTGGTCTGCTCCCATCTGACAAACTCCTTGCGTTCCCCGTTGTGTCCCTCGTAACGGGACACGTGTGAAATATGCGGTTGTTCACGATAGGAACCAGATTCGTCTCCAGCCTCTGAAATCACGATCATACTGACCGAAGAGGGTGTCATCAACAGATTTATCCGGTTATTCTCCAGGGATTCTTTCCTGTTCACAATAACGGGTTCCATGTGCCCGGCAAGGAATTCGTAAAGCTCACGGTCCAATTTTTCCGGTTTTCCGATATCGATCCAGGCACGATAGGGATTGGCATGGATATCGTCGATTCGGATGTGCGAAAAAACCGGGTTCCGTATACCCGTATGTTCCACCGTCAGATTGACCACCGCGCCGGCCGAATCATGCAGCCTTTTCTGTTCCGGTGTAATCACATGGTCAGAGTCGGCCCCTGAGCGTACCGGGCCAAATTCGGGCATATTCGAAACCAGCAGTACAATCTGACCATTTTCCTTTCTGGTCGGTATAACCGTGGTGAGTTCACGCTCTGACTCATATCCTTCAGTTTGAAAGCGTCTTCCGGGCATGTGTGCGAGCAGGGACATGGCATTGTGCACCGGCTTTTTGATCAGCCAGAAACGATCCTGGTTGCGGTTATTGGAAAACCGCGCAAGGGCCGTGCGCGTGTACCAGTCCCCAAGAAATCCCTTGTCATTGATCAATTTCCCATAATTGATATCAACGGCATCAATTATCAACCGATTGTGAACATCCACGGACTGAACAATGAACCCGGCGTACCAGGGTGTGGGGCGCCACCAGAAGGGTCTTCTCCATCCCCATGTCGGATCCGCCTCATTGTTCCAGAAACTGATATCCTGAAATCCCGGATAGTGCTCGCGTATGAAATCGAATGCTTCCATCTCACTTTGAACCATGTCATAGGGCAGGTTTTTATTGTGGACGGAAATGAAATCGATAACAGATCCCTGTTCCCCGGTTATCGCATTGGTCCCGTTGTAGGTGTGTTCGATTACCGCCTTGAATTCATCCGAAAGTATCAGGGCCGTGCCGGGACCGCCAAACAAGTAGTTTTCGTTTACCGCTTTTATGGCCTCACTGGTTGCATCCCAATAATTCAATAAGGCCGGAATACCCTGATTCCAGAACCACTCGGGCATATCCGGTTCATTGAAACATTCAAAATACCAGCTTTCCAGCTCTTCCCTGCCATATCGCTTTTCCAGTTCCGTGACAAGTTCGTATACAAAGTCATACCACAGGAGGATATACAAAGTCATACCACAGGAGATATTCTTCCCTCTCCTCAAAATCGGGTACCCACTGACTTCCGTCATCCTGTATGCCCTGGGCAAAGTCATCATATTCAACGGTAGTTGCCTTATCTGCAATTAACGGAAAGCCCATGATCTCAAACACGGGCTTCATGCCTCTGGAAACAAACTCGTCCAGTGCTTCAAAAAGCCTGTCAAAATTATACTCCGCCTGATCCGATCCGGGATTGCGGACCGTCACGAGATTCAGCAGCCAGTGAGGCCTGACATATCTCATTCCCTGATTGGGAATAGCTGCCTGGTAATCCAGCGTCAGTTGCATATCCTTTCGGAAAAGAAGATCCCCCGGTGTAAAACCGGTACCGTTCCAGTAATTGACAAACTCGACTCCTTCGCCCGAAAAATCTATCGAATAATTGCGTATCTCGTATTGCACCTGCGAATAGGCAAAACTGTAGAGTAATACCAGGATTGCTGTTGTAATCAAAGATTGCTTCATACTGAAATTCATTGGTTGTTCAATTTACTCAAAATGGGGATCGTTGACCGCAAGGTCGTACCTGCGGCTTTCGGGACGGTGTGCCGCCATGATCCAGAAATAGGTGCTTTTCACCCCGGGCATGCCGCAGGTGGGATGGTATCCTTCCGGTATGACTACACAATCTCCCGTAGAAACGGCATGGATGTGCTCAAATTCACCTGCTTTTCTGCTTGAATAATGAAATGCGGCCTGAGGTCCGGGAATGTCGAAAAAGCAGTATACTTCTTCCAGGTCTTTTGTGTGCTGGTGCGGTGGCCAGCTNGTCCACTTCCCTTCATCACCAACCGTTATACCGCAAATCAGCCTGGATGCCTCATCCTGTTGCGCAAGCGTCATGAATACTTCTCTCTTGTATGGTGGTTGCCCATGTATCTGGTGGATGTCGCCCGGAGGCAGGGAAAGATCATACTTCCTGGTAAAGAAATGTCCTTTGCCTTCGTTCAGGCTGCCACCGAAAAACAGTACAGAGTCCTGATGTGCTTTTATCTGCACTTTATCACCACCTGGCAGGAAGAATGAATCGCATTTGTCCAGCTCATACTCGTTGCTTCCATGTAAAAGCGCTACCCTTCCGGCAACAACGGCACCATTCAGTTCCATGTCGGGCTTGTGCACCTGATGGGCCTTGCCTTTGGGTAGGTTCAGCCGGTATACCCATGTCAGTCTGCAGGCTGAGTTATCAGGGGTGATGACTTCATGCCAACCGCTTTCTTCCGGACTCTCATATTTCCACTGTGAGGGATGTGATTTCTCTCTCATATTTTCGCTTTTCCGATTCTGTAAGTTTCTGTTTATTATAGCCAGTAGGCATGATATCCAAATGACATATGTTCCCGCTTTCGCACCATTTACACCGATGCGAGCAAACCGCCATCGACGTAGATCATCTGCCCGTTCACATAGCTGCTTGCCCTGGAGGATAAAAACAAGAGGGCACCAAGCAACTCCTCGGTCTCGCCCCACCTGTTGCTGGGCGTCCGGTTGCACAGCCAGGCATCAAATTCCGGGTTTTCATAGAGCGGTTTTGTGAGGTCGGTTTTGAAATACCCTGGACCGATACCATTGACCTGGATGTTGT
>SL_3KL_010_SEDDRAFT_10005319_pt1 | contig 11565 bp, 8 predicted proteins | sample SodLakKL_010_SED_2_FD_10381 | JGI IMG/M metagenome (IMG submission 10381)
TTGGCTGGAGTTATTCGGAGGGTGATGAGCAAAACGCTGAATGTATTGATTTACTTACGGGAAGGGCAGAAATCGAACTTGCCAAACGACTGGAACAATTTCCGGAAATCATCGAGTTATGCGCCAATAGCTATGAACCGCATCATATGGGGAGCTATCTAACGGATGTTGCGATGCTCTTTCACAAGTTTTATCACGCCCATCGTGTGATTACGGATGACCGGGGATTGTCGCTTGCCAGATTATCACTCTGCCTTGCGACAAAAACAGTTCTCGCGAACGGATTACGTACAATCGGTATTGGTGCACCCGAAAGGATGTAGGTTTTATGTAAGTACCGGTTTTTGCAAAAATCATCCGTTTTTATTAATTTCAGTTTCTGAGCTAATTGAAAGAAAAATACAAAAGGGCTAATATTCTCCGATAATTGATACCACGAAACACCTGTTTTAAATGATGAATGTCCTTGATTTTAGGGCATTTATTTAGTAAAATTAATAGTTTACAAACTTTTTAACAATGGTGAAGAGTGGTAGAAACCGCAATCAAAGGTGTTTATATACGCCGGCTGGAAATACACGAGGATAACCGTGGTTGGCTGAGCGAGATATTTCGAAATGATGAACTGCGTGAGGAGATAGTGCCGGCGATGTCTTACATATCGGTAACCCGGCCGGGTATTACCCGAGGACCGCACGAACATACATTCCAGACAGACCTGCTCGCATTTCCGGGAATATCATCATTTAGAATAATTCTCTGGGATAATCGGAAAGATTCCGCGACATACGGGCAAAAAATAGAGTTAGAATCAAGCGAGAGAGCGCCGCTATGTCTTGTAATCCCTCCCGGTGTTGTACACGCTTACACAAATACCGGCGATATTGACGGGGTAACCGTGAATAGCCCGAACCGGCTTTACAGAGGGTCCGGAAAGAAAGAAGAGGTAGATGAGACACGGTATGAGGAACAACCGGAGAACTCATTTAAGATGTAAGTATGAAGATAAGATCGATGGAACCGGTTTTTTTACACATAGTAACTAAGTAGTTCTCACTGAAAAACTAATAATCATCCCTCGACTCCGCTCGGGATGACATTTTTATCAGGCTGAGTGATAGATTGTCATACTTCGACTCCGCTTAGTGTGACAATTTATTGTAACAATGACAAAATGCAAAAGTGCGTAAGGTGTCAGGCTGAGCGGAGTCGAAGCCTGCAAGCGATGGCGTCTGAGCTTTCGTGTCATTGGCAGCGGAGTCGAAGCCTGACTTTTTCAGAGAGAACTAAGTATCCCTTATAATAGTGGATAGGAATGATTCAGGTTTTTCACAAGGACTACATTGAAGTATGTATAGAAGATTTATTATTGCTGTTCAGGAGGAAACAATGAAGAAGAGAAGAGTCAGGTTACACACGATTGCCTTATTTTTCTTTTTACTCGGTATTATTCTGCATTCTACAGTTGTATTGTACGGCCAGGATACGAGACGCGACCGTGGTTTGTTTGACCGCCGAGTCGAGCAGGAGAGGGAACGAACAACGACAGATCTGACGTTTCCCGCTCTCGGTGAAGTTGTCGATTCGAGAGAGTATATCATGGGCCCATTTGATATCCTGAGTGTCAATATCTGGGTAGACCCGCCGTTGAGCTTTACCATTCCCGTTACACCGGAAGGCACCGTCATCGTGCCGACAGTCGGTGAGTTCAGAGTTGCCGGCTCAACACTGGATGAGGCGAAAAAGAATATTGTGTCCGGTATTAAGGAATATTATTTAGTCGGTAATCCGACCGTAACGCTTTTAAGACCGAGACAGGTTGCCGTAACCGTTACGGGAAATGTAAGGAACCCCGGCACCTATGTTTTACACGCTACCGACAGAGTAGAAACCGCAATCGAAAGGGCGAACCGCGAAGAGAGAGACATCAATCCATTGTTAGAGATCGATGGTTCAACACGTAATATTATGGTAACCCGTCGGGGAGAATCCGCAATTCGGGCGGATATTCAAATGTATTATGCCACAAAAAACAATGCATTAAATCCATTTTTGAGAGAAGGCGACATAATCTTTGTGCCTCAGTTTGAGAAAAACAGAGACGGAAGAGGCGGAGGGAACGTCATCGGAGTATACGGTGGAGTGAAAGCACCCGACCAGTATGAATTTGTTCCGGGTGATAGCCTGCTCGATGCAATCCGGATCGCCTTCGGGTTTACGGGAAAAGCTATACGCGATAGTGTAATACACTCCCGTTTGAGTACCGACGGATCGGAAATTTTCAATCAAAATGTAAATGTACCCACCATTGAAGCGGGGCTCATTCCGGATATTCCCCTTCAGCCGGGAGACCGGATTATTGTCAAGGAGATGTTCGACAGGCGTGAGGATTACAGGGTCAGAGTGGACGGTGAGGTCGTTCGCCCCGGAGTATATCCGATTACGCGCGACAGAACGCGTCTGTCCGAGATTATTGAAATGGCGGGAGGGTTTACCGATCTTGCGTCGCTGCATAACGCAGAAGTACGACGCCGGTCGGTATCACAAAGAGAGATAGAGCTGGAACGTCTGCTGAGTCAGAGAGGCGGTGTCTCGGATTACGATAGCACATATTATTATTTAGAAACCGAATTACGTATTGAACGAGAGTTGGTAAATGTTAATTTCCCGAAGTTGTTTGACAATAATGACCGGTCGCAGGATATATTTTTAAGATCGGGAGATATAATAATTATTCCCTCGGATCGAAAAACTATATACGTATACGGACAGGTCGCCCTGCCGGGTAACGTCCCGTTTGTCGAAGGACGCTCATTTAATTACTATGTCCAGAATGCTGGCGGATTCACAGACCGTGCCCGGAAACGGGATCTTATGGTAATCAAACGATCAACGGGACAATGGTTAAAACCACAAGAGACGGTGATCGAAGACGGGGACTATGTCTGGGTTCCCAAAAAAGTAGAACGTACGTTTGAAGACTATTTAAGGATAACCAGTCAGGCGGCCTCCGTACTCGGAGTCGCGGTAAGTCTGTTTCTCCTGGTACTGCAAATTTCAAATTAATCACTATCAGTTCGGATAATGAATATGGATGATAATAAGAATAGTAAGGATGGCATGTTGTTTTACATTCATCTGCTCTTGAAGTGGCGATGGTTTATAGTCATCAATTTTTTAGTAGTTGTGCTCGTCACATACGGCATTACATTGTTGCTGCCGAAATGGTATTATAGTGAATCGGTAGTATTGCCGCCACGGGACAAAGGCGCAGGTTCACTGATGGGTATGGGAAACATAGCCCGTATGGTCGGATTGGGCGGTCCCGTGGGCTTGTTGGGTCATCAGGAATTATTTAGTTATATGTCGATTCTTAAAAGCAGAGTCGTTCAGGAACAGATTATCAATGAGTTCAACCTTCATGAAGTATACAAAATCGATGATGATTTGATGGAAGATGCGCTGAAAGAATTCAGAAGCAATCTTAAAATCAATATTGACGAAGAGGGTGCACTTGTCATCGGTATATACGATAAAGACCCTGTACGTGCTGCGGATATGACAAACAGGTTGGTAGAACTCCTTCATGATCAGCATGTTGAGCTCGGTGTGTACGAGGCACAATCGAGACGAATATTTTTAGAACGCCGCCTGGACCAGAATAAAGTTGAGCTTACCGAACTGGAGGAACGATTGCATGAGTTTCAGTCAAATCATGGCCTCATCGTGCTGCCTGATGAAACCGAGAAAGGTATTGCGGCCGTTGCCGAAATATATGCAATGCAGGCGATGAAAGAAATGGAGGTCGAAGTTTTGAGAGAAACGATGGGAGCTGATAATCCGATGTTCAGAAGGTCACAAATCGAACTGGGAGCGATCAACAGAAGGTTACAAAATGTACCCGACCAGATGATTGAATCGATCCGTTTATTACGCGATTTTTTCATCCAGCAAAAAATATTTGAATTGCTCATGCCGCTCCTCGAAGAGGCACGGCTTGAGGAACTTCGGGATACACCGACTGTTCTTGTGCTGGATTATGCCGTTCCTGCCGAGGAAAAATCGAGACCAAAACGGTTGCTCATTACCATTGCTATGGGAATTGTGAGTTTAATGGTCAGCATCGGGTATGTTGTTTCTTCCGATCGCGTAGAATCTATAAAAGCGTCGGATCCCGAAAAATACAAAACCATCGAAGAAATAGGCAGAATTATCAGAAAGCCGTTTATACGAACATAATGCAACAATCTGTATCACATATTTTTCATCCACCCGATAATGCATTCATGCCATGGTGGTATATTCTACCTCTCTATGCAATCATTCTCGGTGGTATTCTTTTTTTACATCATTCGATATCTCCGTTACTAATCGTTGCGGGGATGATACTCTTTTTTCTTACTGTGTATTTCCCTGAAATACCGCTCGTTGCATTCGTATTCATAGGCGTTACCAAACCATGGATAGATGAAAATATTGCGATATTTCAAACCATAGATTACACCGTTTTCCTTGCGCTTTATATTTGCCTGTTGATATTTGTTACCCTTGTCCGCCGGCAAACGTACTTGTTGCCGTCGTTCTCGCATTTTCTTCCGTTACTATTCATTTTCTCGGTAATGTTGTTTATCGGGATCATATATTCATCTGCACCTTCATACGGGTTTGAAAAAGCTACCCGTTTTTTTCTTTTTAATATCCTCCTTTTTCTTGCTACCATAGTAATTGTAAAAGAGATAAGGGATATTGTGCGTATTTTAGGGATTATTGTGGGGCTTTCGTTTATATTCGCCGGCATAATGTTCTATGAGGGCATCCAAAGTCTGCTTGGAGGCGATGTAATTGGTGTGATAGTACGTATGACGATACTCGGCGCCAATCCGATATCCTCCGCACGAATATTCTCTCTGGCGTTTTTGATTGTGCTGATCGCGGCCTACTATGCGAGCCGTAAGAGTAATCAAATTATCCTTTATTCGCTATCGGCTTATTTTCTTGTTGCATTGATTGTAACGAACACAAGAGGACCTCTTCTCAGCACAATTGCAGCGGTATTTGTATTTGCTTTACTTCTATCGAATATGAAATATAAAACACTGGCAATCTATTTCGGTTTATTTATTGCTGCTATTGTATCGGCCTTATTGTTTTTACCTGATTTTGTCANAAGCCGTTACGAAGCATTGGTGGCGGCGGGTGCTGCACAACAAACCATATACGGCGGAGAGGTCGATACCGTCGGTTCAAGATTGATGATGTGGTCGATGGCATTTTCAGGTGCATTTGAATCGGTATGGACTTTCTTGTTCGGGCACGGAACCGGGAGTTTTGCTTCGCACTTTCATTTTAGCGATATACGATGGTATCCGCACAACATTTTTGCGGAAGTAATATATGAACTTGGTATTATCGGGTTGGTAATTATAGTATTGCACCTCGGGCAGATAACCGGATATAGCAGTTTAATCTGGAAAAAAACGAGTCACATCGGGGATTTGCGTCTCATTGCGGCGATAATTCTTGTCATCACTATTGGATCTTTTATGGCATCTCTGGTGAGCGGCGATTTAACCGATAATCGCTATTTATGGTTTCAATTCGGATTGATCGTGGCATTTTGGCGAGTAATTGATAATCGATCAAAGGCTAGTACGTATTGAGCATCGATAGATATCCAAAAGAACGGGATTCCGTCGGGAAGAGTATAGTATTTACGTATTTCTTCTCGGTTTTATCAGCTATTACCGGTTTCTTGATTGTTGTAATATTTTCATGGTTATTGTCTCCCGAAGAATGGGGGGCATTTACCGTCGCAAAACGTACGGGTACATTGATAGCAACTATTGCGGTGCTCGGTATTCCCGTTGCCATAAGCCGTTATATTCCGATGGAGCGGGCAAGGCGATCTGTACATGCCTCCTATTACGGTTCCAATGCCGTTTATATTGTGGTGATTTCGACATTGAGTGCGGCTATTGTATGGTTGCTCGGATTGTCGGTCATCCCGCGTTCATTCTTGGGCGACGGAGCGTTGTTGCTGCCGCTTTTTGCTGCTACCTTGTTTTTTGGTGCCCTGATATGGCAGTATTTTCTTACGAGCTTTTTGCGAGCTGAGGGTTACATCAGGCGTTATAATCTGATGATTCTGACGGGTCAATTGCTGCAGCTTGTATTCGGATGTGCAGCAATTGTTTTTTTTGGTCGGGTTGCTACGTATGCAATTGCGGGGGCGTCGGTCGGTATCTTCGGCGTTGTTCTTATTTCATTCTTATTGTTAAGAAATCTCGGGATTCTACTCTTTCGAAAAGAATATCTAAAAAGAGGTATTCAACGGGAGATTATCTCGTACGGTTTACCGCGGATGGGTATGGGCATTTTGGATATTCTTCTGCTCGGTTTTTCAATGCTCTTGCTCGGTTTTACCGGTAATACATTTGAAGCGGGATTATTTGCAATCGCCCTTCAATTTGTTGCAATAATAGTGTTAATTTTTCAACCGATTGCCATTGTTATGCTGCCCGAATTTTCAAAATTACACGGGATGGAGGATAGCGAGAATATAGAAAATAAAATCCAGGTGTTAATTCAAGGGTGGCTGTATATTATACTATTCATACTAATAATGGTGTTGGTATTTATAGAACCTGTTTTCCGGTACATTTTTAAAGCCGATTATATAGATGCAATGGATTATATTAAAATATTACTGGTAGGTATTATACCGTTTTCTTTTTATTTAACCACCTATAGTTATATAAATGCAGTTCTGAAAAAACCTGTTGTACTGTATTTCATGTTGTTTGGCCTTNTTGTGAATATTGGAGTATTTGTGCTGCTTGTCCCGCGTTTCGGCGGCGACGGTGCGGCGATTGCAACAACCGCCGGGATGATGGCAGTCGGTATATGTATGGTTGTGCTCCTGTTAAAATTTCAATCGCGGGCATTTCATGCGACTTCAATGTTCGATTTAGTGATTTGTTTTATTCCTCTTGCAGGTTTATTGACAGCGAGCTTATTCATTACTCATATAGTAATCTTGCTCGCTGTTACGGGATTATTCGTGAGTACGTATGTATACTTGTTGAAGAAAAGAAAAGTTTCCTGGTTTACTATTATTGAAAATAATTACCTGAGGAAAAAAGTACCAATAAATGATTTAATATAAAAAATATGTAAACTATGTTATGAAGCTGGATCAAAAACCAATAGTGATGTTCACGACGATGCATACGGCGAATGATCATCGCATATATTACAAGGAAGCACGTTCGCTCAATAAAAAATATCCGGTGGTTGTCGTTGCTCCGCTCAGAAATAATGGACGGGTGACCGATATGCCTCATAAACGGATCAGTTATATTCCGAACAGGCTTCTTCGTTTTATCACAAATATTCGTCATATACCGACTCTTTGGAAAATGAAACCTCGCGTCGTGCATATACACGATCCTGAGTTGTTGCCGATAGCGTTGCTTATTAAAATAATTACACGGGCGAAAATTATCTATGATGCACACGAAAACCAGCATCTTGATATTCTTCAAAAGGATTGGCTGGCGGCTCCTGTTCGGAAAATTATATTAACGATATATAGAGCACTGGAATACATCGTATTGAAGAACTCCGACGGTATAATTCTGGCTGAAGATTCATTTATTCATACCTATAAAAATTATAAGAATGTTGAAATTATCAGAAATTACCCGATTGTCGATGTACCGTATAAATCTGATGAAGCGGTGCCAGTATCACCAGATATAATACGATTGGGGTATATAGGTTCCGTACAACGAATACGCGGTGCGCTTGAAATGCTGCACGCCGTCGCCAACATAAAAAATACGTTCGGGAGAAAAACGCATCTCGACATTATCGGTGCCTTTGAAAACGACGATTTACGACGAGAAGCCGAACAGTTGATTACGTCGCTGGATATTGAAGATTGTGTGCAATTGCACGGTATACTGCCGCACGAATCGGCGATGAAATTATTGAAAAAAGTACACATTGGTTTTGCACTATTCCATCCGCTGCCTACCCTTGAACGTATACTCCCGGTCAAGTTGTATGAGTATATGATTATGAGCAAGCCCATTGTTGCAAGCGATATACATTTATGGCATTCCGTCATCGGCGAATCAAATTGCGGCATATTCGTTGATCCGTTTGATGCAAAACAAATTGCTCAAGCGATAGTTTCTCTTTATGAAAATCCTTCTCAGATAGAAAAAATGGGAAGAAATGGATTTACTGCGGTTATGGAAACATTTAATTGGGAAAGTCAGGAACGGTTGCTTTTTAATTTTTATGAGAAAATAATTTAACAAATATTCATTAAACAAAAAACTGTGTAAAGCTTGTGGTCGAATATATAGTAGCATTTTTATTTTGGCTGTCAATCGGATGTATAGTATATACGTATGTTCTGTACCCGATAATTCTTCTTGTATGGTATAGATTATTATCCAATAAACCGGCGGTTCCAGCAGATTACCTGCCAACCGTATCTTTGCTGATTGCTGCACATAATGAAGAGAGCACAATAGAGGCAAAAATACAAAATGTATTGGATATTGATTATCCCGTCGATAAAATTGAAGTATTAATCGGTTTGGATGGCTGCACCGACACAACGTTACAAATTTTAGAAAAACATACATATAGCCATATCAAGGTTATTGAATTCACCGAACGGCGCGGTAAGTCTGCCGTGATTAATGATCTTGCCGGGAGAGCTGAAAACGATATACTCGTCTTTTCCGATGCGAATACAACCTATAACCGTGAAACGGTACGGAAACTTGTTCGAAATTTCAAGAATGCAAAAATCGGTGGGGTATGTGGAAAATTGAGGCTGATCCCGTATAATAGGAATGCCAGTAGTGTGGGGGAGAGTGTGTATTGGCAATACGAAAATATGATCAAACACATGGAAGGCACTATCCATACCACGATCGGTGCGACGGGAGCAATTTATGCAATTCGGCGCCCACTCTATAGAAATCTACCCGTCGACAAGATAGTCATGGACGATTTTCTTATACCTTTAGCCGTTGTCGACCAGGGAGCACGGGTAGTATACGATGATGAGGCAGGAGGATACGAAAAAACAACCGGAACTATGCAACACGAATTTTCCCGTAAAGTCAGGATAGGGACTGCTAATTTTGTCGGATTGAATGAGATAAAACATTTGCTTTCTCCCCGATGGAAGTTTGTGGCATTCGCATTATGGTCTCATAAGGTTATCCGGTGGATCGTTCCGATGCTTATGCTTCTGGGATTGGCTGCAAATATCGGTCTCGTATTAATTTCTCCCCCGGCCATCTATACCGTCTTTCTGTTCTTGCAGATTGTATTTTATGGGCTTGCTGTGATCGGGTATATGTTCGATCGGTTTAATGTGTCGTTAGGTGCATTCGGATATCCATTTTTTTTCGTAAGTATGCATTATGCGCTGTTACTCGGTTTTATTAAGTTTTTACAAAATAAAAAACAACCTATGTGGAAGGTCTATAGGTAATAACTCAGGCAGGTATTTATGGACGCGAAGAAAAAATATATAATCGGATCTATCGCACTCGGTGCACTTATTTTATTATTCATTATTATTAAATCAATGGTACATCAGGTTCCATCTGTGCAGGATACGGGACCCAATCAAGAATACGAAAATGAAGTTCAATTGTACGTAGATGGTCAACTTACGTATGAAATTATCCCGGCGCCTAATAACACATACGGTTATAATATTAAGACGAACGGACGAATATTAATACATCAGCCCAATATTCCCGCGCTTCCGGGTAATGAAGGTTTTAATACAGAAGAGGCTGCGATATCGGTAGCGGAAATGGTTATTGCTAAAATTCGTCAGAATATATTTCCACCGAGTGTCTCCGTTAATGAATTGGACTCATTAGGTGTCTTGGGACAATGACTTCACGTGGAGGGGAAAATGATGATTTTATTAAAAGTATATTTTCTATTTATATTTGTAAGTTTTTCTACGATTTATGCAAATGAAGTCTGGTCGCGAAAGGCCGACTTCGGCGGAACTGCCGTTAGCGACGCGGTAGCTTTTACGATAGGGAATAAAGGGTATGTGGGGACGGGTTTCGCATATGAAGGTTCTTACACAAATATTTACAGTGTTGATTTATGGGAATACGATCCCTCAGAAGATGTATGGACCCAGAAAGCTGATTTCGGAGGTACGGGAAGAGCGTCCGCCATTGGTTTTTCTATAGGTGATAAAGGGTATATTGGAACAGGTTATTACTATGATGAAGGGTGGCAATTACTCTCGGATTTTTGGGAATATAACCCGCAATTGAATATCTGGACACAAAGAGCAGATTTTGCCGGCACGGCACGATTTAATGCTTTTGGTCTCTCAATTGAAAATAAAGGATATATCGGAACCGGGAACGTCGATTGGGATTTCGGACCGTGGTTCAAAGATTTTTGGGAGTATGATCCTGACACTGATAGCTGGGAGCAAAAAGCGGATTTCCCTGGCGAAAGTAGACACGGCGCGGCGGGCTTCACGATCAATAATAAAGGTTATCTGGGAACAGGGTACGGAGATGGCGAAAACTATAAGGATTTCTGGGAATATGATCCTGATTCCGACCAATGGATTCGGAAAGCCGATTTTGGCGGTGCAGCCAGATCTGAAGCGGTAGGATTTACAATTGATGGAAAAGGGTATATCGGAACAGGACGCGGAATGAATCTCCACCGGGATTTTTGGGAGTATGATCCGCAAACTGATACATGGAACAGGAAGCCCGATTTCAATGGAGTGGAAAGATGGAATGCCGTTGGTTTCGCAATCGGAAATAGAGGATACGTAGGAACCGGTGGCTTGATAGATTTCTGGGAGTTTGATCCGGATAAAGAGATATTCTCACGCCCCGAGTTGATCGCACCTGAAAATGCAAGTCTGGATATCTCAAATGAAAACATACATATGAAATGGCACTCCATCTCCGGTGCAGAATATTATCATCTACAAATCTCGTCAGACCGGGGATTCTATCCTTTATCGATAAATGAGGAGAGCGTTTCCGATACAGTATTTATTGTTAATGTATTATCTCCCGAAACAAGGTATTACTGGAGAGTAAAAGCGAAGAGTGAAAGCGGCGAAAGCGATTGGTCGGACATATTCGAATTCACAACAGGTAATAATCCGTGGATGCGGGTCGCGGATTATGGCGGTTCGTCAAGACAATTTGCAGTAGGATTTGCAATAGGTGAAAAAGGGTACGTTGGAACGGGACTTTCTTCAGAAGGATATCACAATGATTTTTGGGAATATGATCCTGATAATAACACATGGACTCAAAAAGCCGATTTTGGCGGTGAGGCGAGAATGATGGCCGTGGGTTTTTCCCTTGAAGGTAAGGGATATGTTGGAACGGGCAGAGGAGGCAACAATCGATTCAATGATTTTTGGGAGTATGACCCCGCATTAAATGTTTGGACGCAACGAGCAGACTTTGCCGGCTCCGCAAGAGAAAGTGCTGTGGGTTTCTCTATCAATGATAAAGGATATTT
>SL_3KL_010_SEDDRAFT_10005320_pt1 | contig 11565 bp, 4 predicted proteins | sample SodLakKL_010_SED_2_FD_10381 | JGI IMG/M metagenome (IMG submission 10381)
CTTTCGCTGTTCAGGGAATCATTGGAAAGGGAATGGTATGAAAAGGTTCATGAAGAATTAAACTTATCAGCCAACTACTTCAGGCATTTTGCCAGTGTTGCCATGGCAAATTATCATAATCCCTTATGGACCAACCGGGTAGGGTACGCGGACTGGAAAAAGAATTTCGAATATGTTTTGTATGATATAAGAGCCAATGGAGGCAGGTTTAACCTGTCTTCTATGGCACCTACTGAAGGGGGAACAATACTGGAAGCTAAAGAGGCAGATTTCCAGGTGTCTGTATTAAAATCAAATGTTAATGGATTTACCGGGGAAGGATACCTGGGAACGAATAACTTCAATGCACACCACCAGGTGAAATGGACCTATAATGCCGAAGAATCAGGAGAATATATTCTTGAATTCAGATATACCCTTACTCATACTCATCGAGAGGTTTTCACATCGCCGCTTTTAATAAATGGCAAAAATGCCGGTGAATTTGAATTCTGGAGTAGCGGAAATCCCGGCGTCTGGGTTTGGGATCGTGTTGCCGTAAACCTTGAGAAGGGGGAAAACACCATTGAAGTTTCACCAATAGGCAGAGTATTGCTGGATCATTTAAATGTAATCAAATATTGAATCATATAATACCAACTTCAAAATACATTCTTATAACTAAATTAAATTTATCGCAAAATTAAAAACATTGAGTCATGAAAAACAAAGTAAGTTATGAAAACTATCTTCAAGGTTTTCTGAAACAAGTAAAACAAACGAAACTTTTGTCGCATACATTTTTTTTACTAATTGGGTTAAGCCTGATTGTTTTGGCGAATGCATGTACCGAACCAACTCTAACACAAAGATGGGATGGAATAACCGTTGATGTAAGTGCTGATAAGCCAGTTGAAATCTCGCAAACAATTACCAGAGATGATGATGGTTTTCAAAGACTTGACATAACACTTTCCAATACAGGCAATGAAATGGTTTATATTGATAGTATTGAAATTCGCATCCCAATTTCCGAAACCCTGACAAACGATGTGAAAGTTGCCTACGGTAGCAGTTGTATGGGGCAACGGCCTGTGCTTATTCATACAATAGATAACCCACAGGAAGATCGCTATAGCTACATGTATAGCATGCTCCAGCTGGACGATAGTCAGTACATATTTATTGGTTCCCTGAGCTGGCGTATTTTCATTCCAACCTTTACCCAGGAAGATAATTCTTTTGTTATTCGTTCAGGTGGCAAGGGGCGGCATTCAGGAGGCACAGGCCGACAGCTTCAACCCGGCGAAAGTATTCATTATGAACAAATAGTGCTTAGCCGCTCATCTGACTGGCAGCAACTGCTGGATTCTTTTGGTTCTGCCATTGCAAGAGAGAATGATATCCAACAGGTAAAAGACGTCAATTTCATAGGGTGGTCGAGCTGGGACTACTATGGTTATGCCTTTGATGTAAATGACATTTACGAGAACGCTGATATGCTGAATAAAATTGCGCCCAATGCCAACCTGGTGCAGGTTGATGCCGGATGGTATTCACAGCGTGGAGATTTCGGCCAGACTCGACCTGACTTTCCCGGTGGTATGGCGGAAGTGAATCGGCAAATTGAAGCGAGAGGTTTGACTTTGGGCGTGTGGATTGACGGCTTTCGGGCAAATACTGATTCGGAAGTTTTCAAAAACCATCCGGAGTATTTTCTCAGTGACCAGAACGGAGATCCCATCGTGCGCCCGATGAGATTAAGGGCAGATGAGGGCGCTGACCCCGACAGGGTTTATTTCGACTTCTCTCACCCCGGTGCAAGGGCACACATGGCCGAGGCCATCCGTACGATCAGAGAGGACATGGGGATCACTTACTTCAAAGTGGATTTTATGCGCTTTGGACTCGAAGATGAAATTTTGAGATTCAACCCCGATGTAACGCGCGTTCAGGTTTATGACCCCTCCATTACAGATGTGGAAAGGATGCGCCTGGGTTTACAAGTAATGAGTGAAGCTGTAGGCCCTGAAAACTATCTGTTGGGATGTTCTGCAGTATTTGGCCCCTGCATTGGTTTTGTTGACGGTATGCGTACCGGAAACGATATTCACCCCAGATATGAAGCATTTGCTCCGCGCGTATTAGCCAACGCAGGCAATAGTTATTTGGGTGATAAGGTTTACAATGTTGACGCCGATTTTGTGGTCCTCCGCGAAGCCGAAGACGAGGATGATGATGTTTCGCAAGCCACCAATAAAAGTGGCGGCAGCCTGAGCCTTAACGAGGCTCAAATGTGGGCAGATTTTAATAAACTGTATGGTAGATTCCGCTTGAGTGGTGATAAGCTGTCAATCCTGCGTCCGGAACGCCAGGATATCTTGACCGAAGTATTCGACTTCCCGGTAATGAATGAAACCATTCCAATCGATTTTTGGCAACGTGCCAGAAATAACCAGGATGGTTACCAACTCCTTCTCGGACGCGCCGGAGAAGACATTTACCTCGGAATTTTCAATTGGAGCGATGAAGCAAAGACTTACGATTTGGCTGCATTTGGAGCTGGTCCGCAAACACTGGAAGCCAGACATTCAAAAGTATTGGAATACACAGGCAACCTTTCCTTTAGAGAATTAAGTAAAAGCCTTAGTCATAACCTGCGATAAAACAATAAATACTATTCCTAATTTGATATATTAAGCTATTTCTTATAATCTAACCCCTACAGGGTATAAGGAGAACAAATTGAACATCAAATGCTACAATAATTAATCAGGCAAAATCCATTTTTTACCGCGTAGCGGTTACACTTTAAATCATAATGTGTCAAAGTAGAACTATGCAAACTATAAATAAATAAAAATGAAAAAATCGAATTGCTTAAATCAGTTCATCCTGGCTATTGTTCTATTAATGGGGGCATTAGGAACGCTATCTGCACAATCGGCAGATATCAAGGGAGAAATGAAGGTATGGTATCCTGTTTCCGTAACAATCGATGGTCCATCTGTTGATGAATCGGAATCAACCTTTCGTAATTATCGCCTTGATGTAACCTTTACAAAGGGTGAACAAAGTTTTAAAGTTCCCGGATTTTTTGCTGCCGACGGAAATGCAGCCGAAACATCGGCTTCAAGCGGCAATAAATGGCGTGCTATTTTTACTCCAAATGAAGCTGGTACCTGGAATTATAGCGTATCCTTGCGAACAGGGCCCGATATAGCTATTAGTTTTGATCCTACAGAAGGAACTTCTGCAACCGGAGATGGTTTAAGTGGTTCGTTTACGGTTTTGCCATCCGGCCCTGATGAACCCGGATTCTTTGCTAAGGGTAAGTTGATTTATGTGGGTGAACATTATGCACAGTTTGCCGGCAATAAAGAGTGGTTTGTAAGAGCCGGCCCCGGAAGTCCGGAAGATTTTTTTGGCTATAAAGACTTTGACAATACTTTTGATTGGCCCGAACGCAGAACAAGCACCCAGGTAAGGGATATTTATTTGCGCGAACTTAATGGAGAGGGGTTACATTATTATACAACACATGAAAAGGATTGGAAACCCGGCGACCCAACCTGGAAGGGCGGTAAAGGCAAAGGCATTATCGGGGCTTTAAACTACTTAGCTTCCATAGGAGCGAACACCCTGTATATGATACCTTTTACGATAGAAGATGACGGAGATAATACCTGGCCATGGACAAGCAGAGAAGATCGTATGTCCTACGATGTTTCGAAACTTGCTCAATGGGATATTGTGTTCAGCCATATGGATAAGCTTGGAATTGCTCCCTTGTATTACTTAACCGAGTGCGATAATTCAAAACTTTTGGATAACGGTGATTTTGTCCTGGAATACCCAATCTACTACCGCGAAGTCATTGCTCGTTTTGGTTATCACCTGGGAATAAGGTTTAATCTGGGTGAAGAATTGCGGCAAACCTGCGAAGAACAAAAAGTAATGTCGAAATGGCTTAAAGATCTCGATCCATACAATACGCTTATTGTTGGACATAGTTCACATCGAAGAGAAAATCCTGATGATGGCAGAAGATATTTGCCATCTCAAATGGAAGTATTTCCCTGTCTGTTAGGTTGGCCATATTACGATGGGCCTAACTATCAGTTGCATCAATCCACCAATAGAGATCATCTGGATATTATAATGTGGAGAGACTTATCAGCTGAAGCCGGCAGAAAATGGGTTGTTGCCAATGATGAGTCCTGGGGCATTGGTGCAACTGAAAGAACTGAATTTTATGAGAGACGAATGCTTACTTACGCATGGCGAACCTTTATGGCCGGTGGTGAAGGAATGGTTCAGTATTGTGGCTATAAATATCCTGAAATTGGCGATATTACTTTGGAGAATTTCAGGTTGATTGAAAACACACAAAAAATACTAATTGCAGCCAAAGATCTTTTTCAGAAACAGGAAATCAATCCATTTTTGCCTCAAATGAGAAATGAGAATGCTCTGGTGGGAAATGAAGGCGGTAATGATGCACCATTTTGTTTTGCCAAGAAAGGAGATATTTATATTGTTTATCGCACATCGGATTCCAATCAAACCCCACTTGATCTTAGTGGAGAAACGGGTGCATTTACCGTGCAATGGTACGATGCTCTTAATGGAGGAGACTTTCAAAATGGTTCGGTAACAACTGTTGTTGGTGGAAGGAGTGTAGATTTAGGCAACCCTCCGGACAATCCATCAGGTCCGTGGGCTATACTCGTTTCCAAAGGTGGTATATGTGCTGAAGAAAAAACAATAACTGTTTCACTAGCCGGACATCCCGGAAGCACTGTAATGGGCGAAGGTCAATATTGCATTACCAATACTGCCACCGTAACCGCAACAGAAGCTCCCGATGCCGAATTTATAAATTGGACAGAGAACGGAAATATTGTTTCAACGAACAATCCATACAGTTTTATAGTTACAGCCGACCGTAATCTGGTTGCCAACTTCAGTAAAAGCGATGCAGTAACCTATACCATTACAACCTCCGGAAATCCGGAGACCAGTGGATCAACTTCTGGTGGCAGGCAATACAGAGAAGATCTGACAGTTACCGTTTCGGCTAATGCTTTTGATTGCTTTAAATTTGATAATTGGACAGAAAATGGGGTGGTTGTTTCAACAGATNCCAATTATACCTTTACCTCTTCTGCATCGAGAAATTTAATAGCAAACTTCTCAACAAAAATTTCACGGGTAATTGCAGAACCTGCTATAGGAGGAAACATTTCGGGTGACCTGGAGTATGCTTGTGGTGATTTGGTCAGGGTTAGTGCTACGCCAAATGAAGGTTACAGATTTGATGGATGGTATGCCGGAGATACTTTAATCTCTGATCAATTATCCGCAGATATCAATATAAGTAGTGATTTTCAGCTGAAAGCAAAGTTTTTGCCTTTAGATAAGTGAGAATTTTATCGAAGGCAGCCCCACAATTGTGGGTTTTCAGGTTGGGTTAACCTTATAATCTGTGCAAAATTTAAATCAAGTAGTTGAACTGCAATTTATCCATTCTGGACAAAAATTGTCCCCTCCAATATCACACAATAAGTATTTTTGATGGCATTAAAAGTTTTGGAGTAAGATATTTTCTTATCGGTTCAATTAAGAAAATGTTCAATAAATAATATTGATGCGTTAAATTTTTTAATTAAAAAATTATGAAAAGAATGGAGAAAATTCGATTTGGATGGATTGGTATTTTCTTGTTGTTATGTTTAGGTGGCTGCCAACCAGGCAAGAAGGATATTGTGGATGTTACAGTTTATGATCAAAATCAAACGATTGAATCAAAAGTAAGTATCGAGGAAGATGATGACAAAGGTCAGTACATTTCTATCGCCCTGACAAATCAAGGTGAAAACACAACTTATATTGATTCTTTGAAAATCGTCGTGAAAGCATATGGTGCTGGCATGGAAGCTCTTGATCTTGTTTTTGGTGGAACCTGTATGGGTCGTACACCAATACAACGAACCAGCGCCAGTGATAAAAGTGCAACAAGCGGAACTTTTCTTTTGGCAAAAAATACTGATGAAAGCTACACCCATTTAGGAGTCTTAACATGGAACATCTTTTTGCCTTATTTGTCATTTGAAGAAGAAACAGGCTTTGTGGTAAAGGTTGATGGAGAGCGCAAACCACTTGAGCCGGGAGAAACCATTTCTTTTGAAAAACTGGTGCTTGCAAAAGGCTCTTCATGGCAGGATTTGATGTTTAATCACGCCACGAATATTGCAAAAGAACATAATATAAAGGAAAAAGAACAGCCTCACTATAAGGGCTGGGCAACATGGGATTATTACGGGAGAAATTTCACCAAAGAAGATGTTATAAATAATATTGATCAGCTGAAAAAGGATGGATTTGATGCAAACCTTATTCAGATTGATGGTGGTTGGTGGACGCAACGTGGCGATTACCTGAGTGTGCGCAGTAACCTGAGTGGCGGAATGAAGGCTATTGCTGATTATATAAAAGCTAGTGGTTACACTGCTGGTATTCATATAGATGGTTTCAGAGCCGATAAAGCTTCTATGATTTATAAAGAGAATTCTCATTGGTTTTTAACTGACCAGGATGGTGAAACCATTTGCCAGGAAGTTCATCATGCCAATGATTTTTTGCAATTTATCTATTTTGATTATTCTAATCCGGAGGTTCGCGAGTATATCACAAGTGTCCTGGAAACCATGCGCAAAGATTGGGGTTTTGAGTACTTTAAGATTGATTTCATGCGGCATGGCCTTCTGGAAACAATCATGGAAATACATGGGCCAAACGGACGTGAAAATCTTAAAACAGTAACGGAGGTGAATTCCTATGACCCATCAATGACCAGCGTGGAGCGAACCAGGGCTGGTTTGAAGGCTATGCGGGAAGGTATTGGAGAAGACTTTTTTCTTGGATGCTCATCGATTTTCGGACCCACTCTGGGCATAGTGGATGGGTTAAGAACAGGTGGTGACATTCATCCTGAATTTGGAGCTTTTAAACAGCGCACTTTGCAAAATGCCGGAAACTTCTACTTGAATGGGATCGTCGTTTTAAATGATGCCGACTACCTGGTGGTACGTAGCAAAGAGGATGAAAGAGAGGAGGACGCATGGATTGGGCATAAGTTTGGCTTCGATACCAGTCTGAATGAGGCGAAAATGTGGAGTGACTATGTTGCTTTACAAGGAGGGCCTCAGCTTAGCAGCGATAATCTGATGATTCTGAGAGATAAAAGAAAAGATCTGGTGAGAGAAGTATTTTCATATAAAACGGCCGGTCGTTTTGTTCCTCTCGATTTGTGGAACCATGCTACAGATCGAAACGATGCTTTTAATGTAATGCTTGCAAAAAATGAAGATGGTGTTTTCCTGAGCGTGTTTAATTGGGACGATGATGAGAAAATATTTGAATTAAGCGGTTTGGGTAATGTTCAGATACTCGACCCAGATAGTAAGAACGCTTTTATACTCAGTGAAGATAAGCTGTCAATTGCCCTGGATAGTCGTAGTTCTAAAATATTGGAGATTAAGAATGGAGACTTTGATGTATTGCGTAATTCTATCGTGATTGATTAACAATAAAGTGGTGAAAAACGGAACTCAGAGCCTGAAACCAAATGAAGCTGACAGGCGAGTTCCATCATTCCATAAACATAAAAATTTAATTATGATGAAACCTCCATGATTAAGCATTAAACACACACGAGCATGATCATAAAGGAGGTTCCATCTGACCTATTTAATAAAATTTTGAACAGATGAAAAATTATTTAAAATTTTGGCGGCATTTTGCATGGATGCTGAGTGCTTTAACATTATTAAGTGCTAACCACACCTTTGCTCACGCAAATTTTAGTGATGAGAAAATAAAGGTCTTTGTTGTTTCTGATGCATCAGACCGTACCTTAATAGAGGCGCCGGTTGTTTGGGCTGTAGAAGAGTTGCAAAAATCGATTCAAGATAAAGGACTTACATCGCAACTACTGCATAATTTTTCAACAATTGCAGAACCAGCATTTAGGATTGTTATAACTCCGGGTCAATCATTACTGGCAGGTCAGATTGCTGAGGAAACAAATACACGCATACCTCAGACTTTTGAGTCTCTTGCCATCATCAATGGAACCATCCACGATCAAGACGTACTGGTTGTAACCGGTTCAGATGTGCGCGGACTGGTATATGGAATCCTTGAATTGGCTGACCGAATCAGATACAGTGATGATCCTGTTGCTGATTTGAAAGCAGTTGAAAATACAACAGAAAAAGCGGCTAACAGTATTCGTAGCCTGACACGCCTGTTTGTGAGCGAAATTGAAGATAAACCCTGGTTCTACGATAAAGAATTCTGGGAATCTTATTTGACAACGCTGGCGACCCATCGTTTTAACCGGTTTTCACTTACACTGGGCCTGGGATACGATTCTCCCATACGAGTAACCGATTCTTATTTTATTTTTGCTTATCCTTTTCTCGTTTCGGTGCCCGGTTATGAAGATGTTAGAGTAAGAGAATTACCTGAGGGTGAGAGAGAGAAAAACCTTGAAATGCTTCAGTTTATAAGTAGCGAAGCATCCCGCCGGGGTCTTCATTTTCAGCTGGCTTTATGGGGCCATGCTTACGACGCTGTAGATAGCCCGGATGTAAATTATACGATTGAAGGACTTAACGATGATAATCATGCTCAATATTGCCGCGACGCGGTAAGGACATTGCTTCAGGCTTGCCCCGATATTGATGGAATCACTTTCAGAGCACATTATGAAAGTGGGATACCCGATGGCTCAAAAAGTTTTTGGGAAACGGTATTTCAGGGAGTTGGCGAGGCCGGGCGACGGGTTGAAATAGATTTACATGCAAAGGGAATTTCTTATGATCAAATTAACATGGCACTNGAAACAGGTCAGCCGGTTGTCGTTTCACCCAAATTAACGGCGGAGCACATGGGGTTACCTGCCCATCAGGCAGCTATAAGGGAGGTTGAAAGAGTTAGTCGCCCAGATCATCCGAACCCCCGGAATAACCTTTCCCGTTATGGGTATTCCGATTTTTTATTCGTTGACCGCGATTTCGACATTGTGTATCGTATCTGGCCCGGTAAACAAAAAATCTTTTTATATGGTGATCCGGCCTTGGCATCGGGTTATGGACGGCATGCTGGTTTTTCCGGAAGCCAGGGTATTGAAGTATGTGATCTGCTTTCATTCAAAGGAAGGCAAGGTTCCGGGATCTCTGAAGAGCGACCGTTATATGCTGATGATTCCTTGATTCCTGAAGGGGGTGACTGGAAGAAATACCTTTACACTTACCGTCTTTGGGGGCGGCATTTGCATAACCCGGATACCGATCCGGAATCCTATCGTCGCTACCTCCGATATGAATTTGGAGAGGCAGCGCTCGCGGCTGAGAATGCCCTTGGCAATGCCAGCAGGATTATCCCTCTCATGACCTCTGCATATGTACCTGCCATATCTGCAATGCAGTATTGGCCTGAAATGTATGTTAACAATCCAATTACAGACGGCGTAGATAAGCCTTGGCACTATCCTAATCCACGTCCTTTTGGTGATGCTTTTACTCATGACCCGGTATTGTTCTCCACGCCAAACGAGTTTGTTGATGAATTTTTAAATAATCGTCCAAATGTACGCTATTCATCGGTGGATATAGCAAATTGGCTTGAGACGTTTGCAACGGTTTCTACCGAACAATTAGAAATCGCAAAGAATAAGGTTCCCGATGCAAACGATCCTTCATTCAGAAGGATGTACATCGATGTAGCTGCGCAAAGTGCATTAGGTATGTTTTTCGCCAATAAATACCGGGCTGCAGTAGCATACTCCATTTATCAGAATACTGAAGAAATAGATAACCTGAAAGATGCAGTCTATTTTTACAGGCTTGCTCGTGATTCATGGCAGGAACTGAGTGATATTACTGAAGGTGTCTATGTGGAAAATTTAGGATTTGGAGATCCTGTAAACCGGCCGCATTTAACTGGCCACTGGAAAGACCGGCTTCCGGCTATTGAGGATGATCTGGGTGTAATGGAAGATATGCTGAAGGACAGATTGGGGGAATCAGTATCCTTTCCCGGTTCTCCAGGTTCTGCTTCGGCACTTTGGTTGAAACCGAGACCACAAATGCCTCCATGCATGCATGAAGTACCAGAAAAATTCTATCCGGGCAAAACATTGGAAATCAAGCTAACTTCTGATAGCCCGCAGATTGAAACGGTTAAGTTGCATTATCGGCATGTAAACCATGCAGATGCTTACACCATTGAGCCTATGAGTAAAGAGAGAGATAACTGGAGTTTTACTATACCTGGCAATTTTACGGACTCCCGGTATCATATAAAGTACTTTTTTGAAATTAATGATTCTGACGGCAATGCATGGATCTATCCGGGTTTTGATGATGATCTGGCAAATCAACCCTATTTCCATGTAATGAGGGATCGTTAGACATTTAACAATAAAAAATGAAGCTATGATTAAAAAAATTATCAATTTTCGAACGGTATTAATTTGCATAACATTACTTGTTGGCGTTGCATGTTCAGAACAAAACAAACCTGATCTTTCTAAAATTGACCCTGGTAGTTATGATGATACCTGGTATAACCGAACCCCTCAGCGGTTTATGCAAACTAACTTACGGGAGATTGATGCACGTGATTTCGATGTTGACCAATACGTGCAATCGATCCTCGACGCCTCTATAAACATCGTCCTCTTAAGCGTGGGCGGGCAGGTGGCAAACTACCCAACTGAGTTGCCCTTTCACTATAAAAACCCATACATGGAAGGTGATTTGGTCGGTGATGTCGTAAGAGAACTCAATAAGCATGGCATCCGGGTTATGGCCCGCTTCGACTTTTCGAGATTACACGAATCCATTTCCCTGGAAAACAAGGATTGGCTATACGTCAGCCCACGGGGTGAACTTGCAGACGACAATGGCCACTATTTTGCGTGTATCAATGGCGATTATCAGCAGAAGCATCGTTTTGCGATTTTGGAAGAAGCTTTGACCGCTTACTCATTCGACGCGATATTCTTTAACGCTGCCGGCTACCAGGTGCGGGATTACAGCCGGAATTATTACGGGATTTGTCAATGCGAGAATTGTCAGGAACGTTTTCGGGAGGCGACCGGCGAGGAGCTCCCTACGGTTGAAGACAGAAGCGATCCCCTATTCAGACGGTATGACGCCTTCAGGACCGAGACCGAGTCCGAATTAAACCAAAGAGTGATCGAGTTTGTTCAGGAGTTGGACCAAGACCTGATCTTAGCTGTCTATCGGGCGGATGGGGGAATATGGCGTACGGAATCGGGCCACGGATTCTCATCGGGAAATTATTGGACATATCACGCATCCGAAAATAAGAAGCGCGTCCTCGGCTCTCATAAAGACAGGGCACCCTTCGACACATACAATCACTTATTGGGAATGGATTACCGGCATACGGCCACATCTCCTAATATTGGGCGAATCTTTGTTCCCCAGCAAATGTTACATGGTGGTTCCATGGGGATCTATTTCATCGGCCACTTGGACAATCAGTACG
>SL_3KL_010_SEDDRAFT_10005321_pt1 | contig 11564 bp, 6 predicted proteins | sample SodLakKL_010_SED_2_FD_10381 | JGI IMG/M metagenome (IMG submission 10381)
GCCGAGCTGATGCCCCGATTGAAGGTGGTCACCTGGTGACCCCGGGCCACCGCGTACCGAACCTGATGGGGACCGATGAACCCAGTCCCACCCAGCACCAGGATCCGGAGCGAACGGGGCGCAGATGGAACGTCCGGCAAACCCCGATAGGTCGTCGCCCTCGGACTCAAAGCCCCGAAGGAGGTGACCGACCCGAGGGAGCCGAAGGCCAGGCCCCCGGCAGCGGCGGAGGTGAGGCGGAGAAACGAGCGGCGGTCCGGGTTCATGCGGGGACCTCTCTGGGAGAACGTGGCGGGTACACCGACTCCGGAAAGGTATGTCGTAGATGGTCCCCCGGCCATTCCCCCCTTGGACGGACCATGTCCTCTCGGACGGGGCCTTGCGCCCCCACCGCATCGGTCCCCTTTCCATGGCCGATCCCCCTCGACCGGTCAATGGATACCCACTAGCCTTACCCTATCCTGCTTGACATCAACTGGGACCCGGAGCGTCGGTGTCACCAGATCCGTCCTGTCCNAGGGAGAGGCCCCTTGANTACGATTTGTGCCTGGTGTGGGAGGCCGATCACCTTCCCGGAGGGCTCCCCGGAGCAGCCGGCCGGNGATGGCTCGTTGCATCGACGGTCCANCGAGGGCTCGGGGTATGACGAGCCGTTCGGGGCAACCGATGACTCCCGTACCGGGGCGTCCGATCCCTCCTCCTCGGCGCCTGAGTCTCCCAGGGGCGGAATAGCCACGGCCGACTCCCACGGCATCTGTGCGCACTGCGTGGCGGATATGGGGATCTTCCCCATCGAGAATCTTGCCACCTACGAACGGAGCCGCTTCGATGAGCTGCCCTTCGGGATCATCGAGGTGGACCGGGACGGACGGGTTCTCACCTACAATCGCTGGGAAGAGGAGCTGGCCGGGCGAAGCCGCGACCGAACCCTGGGGCGCCTCTTCTTCTCCGAGGTTGCACCGTGTACCGGGGTGGCCGAATTCGAAGGCCGCTTTCGCGAGATGGTGGCTCGGAATGAGGCGGCGCAGGAGGAGCTGGACTTCGTCTTCCGCTTCCCGGGCGCGGAACGGCTGGTGAATATCAGACTGATCTGGGCTCCTCGATGGGAGCGGGGGTTCATCCTGGTTCGGACGTCGAAGTAGGTCCCGACGCATGGACCCATCCACTGCATCTCGCCATGCGCCATGCCCCCCCAATCCGCTATAGCTCCACCATCTCCAGGTCGTAGGTGAAGAGCTCCACCAGGAGGCGGGCAGGACCGTCGCGCTCGAAGTCGATCTGCCAGGCGCCGTCCACCCCGCGGTGTGGGAAGGAGAGGGGGATCACCGACGGGCTTCCCATCTCCGTCTCAAAGGTTTCGTCGAAGACGGTTCCGTCCGGGGCCGTGGCCACGATCCGGTAGCGACCGGGCTCGTCCTCCGCCCCCAGGTTCCAGACCGCGAAGCTCAGAGTCCCGTCGGCGGAGCCGCTGGCCACGTCAAAGGTGGACGACGACCTGCCGCTTCCGGGAACTCCGTCGCTGGAGCGCTCGCCGGGGCCCATGGCCATGTAACCCAGGCGAATCCGGTTCATGGCCCGCACCGGTCCCGCATAGCCGGTCCCGTGCTCCAGGACACGGAAGCCCAGCCGGAGCCGCTCCTCCTGGAACTCGGTGATCATCCCCATTCGGGCGTCGTAGACAAGGTCGATCCGGTCCTCGCCGGTGTAGGTGATCCAGGCCCGATCCCCTTCCACCCGGGTGACCTGGGCCACCACATCGCTCCCGTGGAAGTCGGACTCCCAGCTCCCCCCTTCTTCCAGGGGGAAGCGGAGGGCCTCGAAGTCGTCCCACATGACCCGCCAGGACAGCGTCGCCAGGTCCAGATCGCCGAGAGGCGGCACATGGACGAGCATGAAGTCGTGGTGGAAGTCCTGGGGGACGATCCCCAGGGTGGCTCTTCCTCCCTCCACCCCGGTGACCACCAACGTCGCCTCGAAGGTGGCGCCCACCAGCGCCGGGTCCACCTCCACCCGCCACCACTCCCCCACCTGCAAGTCGGGAGGCGCAGCGAGGGAGCGGGCTGAGCTTTCGAGGGATGCCTCACCCGGGTCCGAGGCATCGGCCCCGGTGCAACCCATGAGGAGGATAGGGGCCACCAGGATGGCGGCGGCCAGGGTCGCCGTGCGAAGGACCGGACGGGGAGGGGAGGCAGAGGGCATGGATCCGACCTGGCTCATGGCCTGGCTGAAGAGGGGGGTGAGGGATGGGCCGGAGAAAGTCCGTGGTAGATGTGCTCCCGTCAAGTCGGACGCGCGGGAGTAGCCCGGCCCGGCGGCGACCTCGGACGCCCGGCGGTAGCGCCGCCCTCTCCCGGATCCGGCACGGGCCGCTCCTTTCCCCGCTCCACCAGAAGATACAGCGACGGCGTGGTCACCAGGACGAAGAGGGTGGAGGCCAGGAGGCCTCCGATGAGGGCATAGGTCAGGGCGTTCCAGATGGTGGCGTCGGCCGTCCGGGTGAAGAGAACCAGAGGAAGGAGGCCAAGGACGGTGGTGGCGGTGGTCATGAGGATGGGGCGAACCCGATCCAGCGTCCCCCGCACCACCGCATCCACCAGGGAGAGCCCGCCACGTCCCCGGGTCCGGTTCACCTGATCCACCAGGAGGATGGCGTTGTTCACCACGATCCCCCCCATCATGATGACTCCGATCCGGGCCTCCCGGGTGAAGGAGGCCCCGGTGTAGAAGAAGATGAGGAAGACGCCGATGAGGGCCATGGGAACGGCCAGGAGGACCACGGCGGGCTGGCGAAGCGACTCGAACAAAGCGGCGGTGACCATGAAGACGAGCCCCAGCGCCACCAGGAGCACCAGCACCATCTGTTCCTCTTCCTGGCTCGATATCCGCCACGGCGTCCGCTCCTGCATGGAGTAGCCCACCGGAAGAACGGTGGCTGCAATGGCCTGGTCCCGCACCAGGTCCCCGAGCCGCCGCGGCCCCCGGAACTCGTAGGCCACCGTACGTTCGTACTGCTGATTCTCCCGGCGGATGGTGGTGGGGATCCGTCTCTCGTCCACCTGGATGAGGTCGCCCAGGGGGATGCGTGCTCCCAGGGAGGTGGTGATGATCTGCTCCGAAAGGCTCTCCACATCCGCCTCCCGGAACCCGGCCAGTTTCACCTCGTAGCGGACGGCCTCGCCCCCCACCCGCAGAAGCCCGGCCCCTTCCCCTCCCCGGAGGCCCGCATTCAATAGACCGGAGACCTCTGCCACTGTCACCTGATGCCGGTCCGCCGACGCCCGGTCGATACGGGCCACGAACTCGGTGGCCCGATCGCGACCGAAGCCTGCGGTGGCATTCGTGTCCATCTCGGCCACCCGAGGCTGGCGGGAGAGCCGCGCGCCCAGGTCCTCGGCGATCTCCCCCAGGCGTTCGTAGTTGTAGCCCAGGAGGGTGATCCGGTAATTGGGCGCCGCCCCCCCTCCACCCATGCCGAAGGCCGGCCCCATTCCAACCACTCGGATGCTTACCCCGGTGAACCCCAGGGAAAAGGCCCGGAGCTGCTCCTCGATGACCAGCGGGACCGCGGTGAATTCCAGATCCTGGGGGAAATAGACGGCCAGGGACCCGCTTGTCCCCTGCACCCGGGACACGTAGCGCTCCACCTCCGGCATCCGGGCGGCCCGGTCCTCGAAGCGGCGGAGGAAGTGATCCACCCGGTCCAGGTCGGCACCCCGAGGCAGGGTCACTGACACCTGGATCCACGAGCGCTGCGGGAAGGCCCCGCCACCCCACACCGCCTGGGTGTTCACATGGTTCGTGAAGAGCCACCATCCACCGGCGAAGCACCCCGCCGCCACCACCACCGTCACCCAGGGCGCCCGTAGCGTCGCCTCCAGCAGCCCGGCGTAGAAGCGCACATAGAAGGGCGGGCGGCGCCGGTCGTAGGTGGGGAGAAGGGATACCGTCGAGGTGCGTCCTTCCTCCCTCCTTCCCGGAGCCGGTCCGTCAGCCCCCGCCGCACCCCGGGGAAGGATCCTGGCCGCCAACGCCGGGATGAAGGTGAAGGCCACGAAGATGGATGCCACCAGGGTAAGGCCCACCACCACGGCCAGGGGGAGATAATAGATGCGGAGCTCTCCCTGCAGGTACAGGAAGGGGAGGAAGACGATGCAGGTGGTGGCGGTGGAAGCCAGAATGGGGAGAACCACCTCCCGGGCTCCTTCCTCGGCCGCCACCTCCGGCGCATCGCCTTCCTGCCACCTTCGGTAGATGTTCTCCAGCACCACGATGGAGTTGTCCACGATGAGCCCGAACCCCAACGCCAGACCCATGAGGGTGAGGAGGTTCAGCGACAGGCCCCCGAAGTACACCAGATTCAAGGCGATGAGGATGGAGAAGGCGATGGTGGTGAAGACGATGGCGGCGCTCCGAAGGGAGCGGAGGAAGGCGAAGAGGACGAAGAAGATGACCACCGCCGCCGCCCCGGCCCGGTTCCGGAGATCGGAGAGTTGAGTCCGTATCTGCTCGCTCTGATCCAGGTTCAGGATCATCTCGCTCCCGGTGGGGTGGAGCGTCTCCAGCGACTCGACCCGCTGCTTCACCCGGTCGGCGAGGCGGACGATGTTGGTGCCCCGGGCGTTCACCACCCGGAAGCTCACCGCCGGGGATCCATTGATGCGGAAGTAGGAGGAGGGTTCTTCGAAGGCATCCCGGACCGTGGCGACGTCGTCCACCCGGATGGGCACCCCCCAATCCCCCGGAAGGAGCGTGTTCCGGAGTTCGGCCACGTCGGCGGGCCGGGTCCGGATGGTCACCGCCCACTCGGCGTCCCCGGACCTCACGGCACCGGCGGCCCGCACCAGATCCAGCTCCTGGAGCGCCGCCATGACGGAGGCGGGCTGAAGCGCCAATGCCCCCACCGCTTCCGGGTCCAACTCCACCTCGAGGAGGCGTCGACGTCCCCCCTCCACCACCACCTGACGGACCCCGTCGATACGAAGGAGTTCGGGAACCACCACCCCTTCTAGGTGGAGGCGGAGCGCCTCCAGGATGAGGGGCCCGGTGAAGGTGTACTCCAGGAAGGGCCGACTTGCCTCGGTCTCGAACTCCCGGGGCACATACGGCGTCACCACCGGGGGACCGAGTCCAACGGGGAGGTCCGGTTCCAGCGCTGCCACCCGTTCGGTGAGTTCCAGGCGGACGAAGTCCATGTCCACGTCCCGGTTGAACTCCACCTGGATCCCGGCGCGCCCCTCCTGGGTGGTGGAGGTGATCCGCTCCACCCCCCGTACCCGCTGGATGGCCGCCTCCACCGGGGCGGTGGCCTGGGCCTCCATGGTCTCCGGCGAAGCGCCGGGCCACTGGAGGGAGACACTGAGCTGGGGGAAGCTGGCGTCAGGGAGGAGTTCCAGGGGAAGGTTCCGCCAGGCGGCGATCCCCAGGAGGGCCAGGGAGAGATAGACCATGGCCACGGCTACAGGCCGACGGATGGCCAGGCGGATCATGGTGACCCCGTCCCAAGAGCCCTTCCACCCACTGGCCGGACGGTGGGAGCAGGCACGTTCCGGTCCGAATACACCTCGGCTACGTCCGGCGCCCGCAGATCCTCCAGCACCGAGAAGAGGACCGGAACCACGATGAGGGTGAGGAGGGTGGCCACCAGGAGTCCACCGATGACGGCAATGGCCAGGGGGGCCCGCAGATCGGCACCCCGGCCGATCCCCAGGGCCATGGGGAGGAGTCCCAACGCCGTGGTCACCGTGGTCATGACGATGGGACGGAAGCGGACCCGACCCGCCTCCACCACCGCCTCCCGGACCCTCAGCCCCCGCGCCCGACCCCGGACAATGAAGTCCACCTTCACAATGGAGTCGTTCACCACGATCCCCACCAGGATGACCATGCCGATGAGGGACATGGTGTTCAGCCCCTCCCCCGTCACCAGGAGAGCCAGGACGGCGCCCACCAGCGCCAGGGGCACGGCGGCCAGGATGGTGAAGGGGTGGACGAGGGATTCGAACTGTCCCGCCAGGATCATGAAGACCAGGACCAGCGCCAGGGCGAAGGCCAGCCCCAGATCCCGGAACGACCGGCGCATCTCCTCGTTCTCACCGCCCACCTCCACCTGTAGCCCGGGGGGTGGGGAGCCGGCGGCCACCACCGCCTCCACCTGCTCAATGGCCCGTCCCAGTCCGCCGCCGGCCACATCCGCCAGGACGGTGACCACGCGACCCTGATCTTCCCGGCGGATCTGCGCCGGACCCAGGATCTCCTCGACCCGGATCAACTCCCGGAGGGGGATCCCGGCCACCTGCAGGCGCTCCAGCGTCGCCCGGTCGTGGCGGAGTTCATCCGGGAGCCGCACCATGACCCGCACCTTCCGGTCAAAGGTGATGAACTCTGTCGCCACCATCCCCCGCATCCCGTGCTCCACCCCGTCGGCTACATCCCGGGCCCGGAGGCCGAAGCGGGAGGCCTCGTCCCGGAGAATCTCCACGGCCAGTTGGGGATGGCCCCGTTCCGTCCCCACCCGGAGGTTGGTGAGGCGGTCCGCACCGGCCAGGCGCTCCACCAGCTCCTCGGCGTGGTCCATGGCCCGCTCCAGATCCGGTCCCCGGATGCGGACGGCGATGGCGGCCTCCCCACCCCCCAGGAGTTGCCCCAGGGCGGTGGCCTGGCCGGTGCGGAGGGTCACGTTCCCCCCGCCCGCGGATGCGGCCAGGGGACCGCGCAGCCGCGCCAGGACCGGCTCCGTGGGCGCCCCGTCCCGGAGGCGGACCTGGAACTCGGCGGTATGGAGCCCCGACGGATCTTCGGAGGAGGCCAGGCGCCGGGAATCCCTCCCCACATGGGCGAACACCGCCGCCACATCGGGATCGCCCAGGAGGAGCGCCTCCACCTCCCGGGCCACCTCGTCGGTCCGGTCCAGCGCCGTGCCCTCGGCCAGCTCCACCTGCACCTCGAAGGCACCCTGGTCCACCGGCGGAAGGAGGTCCCGGTCCAGCGTCAGGGCCACCACCAGGGTCACCACCAGCGCCGTCCCGGCCAGCCCCAGCACCAGGGGGCGGCGGTCCAGCGACCACTCCAGCGCTCCATGGTAGTGGCCGGCGACCCGCTGGAATCCCGTATCGAAGGCCCCCAGAGGGCGTCCGAAGAGGAAGCGACCCACGCGGCGGAGTCCGCTCCACCAGAAGGCCAGGAGCTGACGAACAACCCCGGGAGGCCTCCCCGACGAGGGGGAGTGGAACCGGGCGGCCCACGCCGGAAGGAGGGTGAGGGCCACCAGGAGCGAGGCCAGAAGGGAGAAAGCCACCGTGAGGGACAGATCGCGGAATAGCTCCCCGGCCACCCCTTCCACATACATGATGGGGAGAAAGACGGCGATGGTAGTGAGGGTGGAGGCGGTGATGGCTCCCGCCACCTCGCCTGCGCCCCGGGCCGATGCCTCCATGGGATCCTCCCCCACTGGGGCGATCTCCCCTTCCCGCCCGTGCCGGAAGATGTTCTCGAGGACGATGATGGAGTTGTCCACCAGCATCCCCACACCCAGGGCGAGGCCGCCGAGGCTCATGATGTTCAGCGAGACCCCCGCCACCCCCATGAGGATGAAGGTGCCCACCACCGAGATGGGGATGGCCAGAGCCACCGCCACCGGATAGCGGGGCTCCCGGAGGAAGAGGAAGAGGACCAGGAAGGCCAGCGCTCCCCCCAGGACCAGGGCCGAAACCACGTTGTCGATGGAGTCGGCGATGAAGCCGGCCTGGGAGTGGGCCACCTCCAGCGTGACCTGGGGAAACTCCGCCCGCAGGAGTTCCAGGACCTCGTCCACCAGCCGCGCCACCTGCACCGTGTTGGCCGCCGACTCCTTGAAGAGGAGGAGCCCCACTGCCTCCCGTCCGCCGTAGCGGGCCAGGGATTCCCGGTCGGCAAACCCGTCTGTGACCCGGGCCACGTCCCGGAGGTGCACCACCCGACTCCCGTCGCCCCCGGAAACGGGGGCACGCCCCACCACCACATCGGGGATCTCCGCCACGCTCCGGAACTCCCCCAGGGTACGCAGGGGGAAGCGGGACCGCCCCTCCAGGATCGTCCCCCCGGCGGCCTGATGGTTGGCCGCGGCCAGAGCTTCGCTCACCTGGGCAATGGAGATGCCCAACGCCTCAAGGCGCTCCGGATCCACCTCCACCAGGATCTCCCGCTCGAGCCCACCGGTCACCGCCGCCTGGGCCACGCCGTCCAGTTGCTCCAGGCGGCGACGCAGGACGTTCTCGGCCAGTTCCCGGAGCTCCCACAGGTCGTCACCGGCCACCGAGATGACCATGATGGGCTCGGAGTCGGGATCGACCCGGAGGATCTGGGGACGACCGGCCATCTCAGGCAACTCGCCCCGGACGTTGTCCAGTCTCTCCCGGGTGTTGAGCATGGCGAAATCCATGTCCGTGCCCCAGGCGAATCGGAGGTTCACCAGGCTCACCCCGTCCCGGGAGGTGGAGGTGACGGATTCCACGCCTGGCACAGAGGCCACCTGCCGCTCGATGGGCTCGGTGATCTGGCGCTCCATCTCCGACGGAGCCACCTCGGGGTAGGAGGTCACCACCACCAGCCGGGGATAGCTCACGTCGGGGAGCAGGTCCACCGGGAGGCGGCTGAAGGAAATGACCCCCAGGAGGATGACGGCGAGGAAGAACATGGCCACCGCAACGGGCCGCCGGACGGCGAGCCGGGAGAGGGACATGATCTACCTCCCGTCGTCGACCGGGCCCACCAGGAGGGGCGCGTCCAGAAGCGCCTCCAGCTCCCGACGACCCCGCTCCACCGAATACCGTGCCGCCAGGGCCTGACGCCGGGACTCCGCTGCCCGCCCCTGGGCCTCCCGGAGCTCAAGGTACGAGAGGCGCCCCAGACGGTATGCCTCCCGGGCCAGTTCCACCTGCTCCTCGGCCAGGGCGGTGCGCCGTTCCTGGGTTCGGAGGGTGCGGGCGGCACCCCGGAGTTCCCGCACCAGGGTGCGAATCTCCCGCTCCACCTCGGCTCGCACCTCCCGAAGGGCATCGTCCCGGTTGCGGAGATCCACCTCGCCTCGCCGCTGCTCGGTCCGGCGATTGAAGTAGAGCCCCACATCTGGCAAGCGGATGGAGAGGCTGAAGGCCCGATCCCAGCCGGCGTCGGGCCGGAGGTCGAAGAAGGCGTCGCCTCCCTGTACGAAGCCCTGTCGGGTGGTCCCGGCGGAGAGGGTCAGGGTGGGAAGCCACCGGGCCCGGTTGCGGGAGAGGGTACCGGCCGCGGCCCGCCGCTGGGCCTCGGCCTGGCGGATCCGGGGGCTGGCCTCCCGGGCCGAGCGGACCAGGGACTCCTCATCCAGTGTCTCGGCATCCATGGCGCGGAGTGGCTCGGGCTCCACCTGGAATTCTCCCAGCTCCGGATCGCCCATGAGGGTCTGGAGGGACAGGCGGGCGCTCTCCAGTTCGGTCCGACTCCGCTCCAGCGCATCTTCCTGCTCCGCCACCTCCAACTCCATGGAGACCAGGTCGATCCGGTCCCGGCGGGCCAGGGCGTAGAGTCGCCGGGCCAGATCCCGATTCTCCCGCGCCACCTGGAGGAGCTCTTCCTCCAGCTCCAGGGCCTGAGCCCGCTCCTGAACGTCCAGGAAGGCAGTGGCGACCTGAGCGTGGAGTTCCCTTCCCTGCGCCGTCACCCCAGCCTCCCGGATGAGGGCCGTCTCTTCCAGGCCCCGGAACTGGAAGAACTCCGCCAGATCCACCGTCACGAAGAGGCCCAGCCGCTGCTGGGTGCGGGAGGTGTGGATGGTGCCGGGGTCTTCCCGTTCCGTCACCTCGCCGAAGAACCCCTCTGCCACCCGCTGGCGGTTCCAGGCCATGGAGGTGGTGAGCAGGTCGACCTGAGGCTGGGGGAGCACCGAGAGCCACAGCTCGCGACGATCCAGGGCGCTGAGTTCCATCTCCCGGAGCGTCTGCCGGTAGCCCGGGTTCTGGGCCAGGGCTCGTGCCACTGCATCATCCAGAGTGAGGCGGACAGGCTCCTGGCTCGACCCGGGTTCCGGCCCGGAGACCGGTACCTGACCCATGCCCCGAAGGGGGCAGGCCACCAGGAGGAGGGAAGCCAGCAGAACGGTGCGGACCTTCACGGACGTTCCCTCGGATCCCCATCCAAATGGATCCGGGTCTGGTGAGCCAGGTAATGGTGCCCGTCCACCAACACCACCTCCCCCGGTTCCAAAAGGCTCGTCGTCTCGCTGGCCACGATTTCCACGTGGGTCTCATTCCGGAACCCGGTGGTCACGTACCGCCACTCGGCCTCCCCCTCACCCTGGTCGTTCAGCCCCGAGGCCATGAACACCACCTCCCTGCGATCCCGCTCCACCACGGCGGACCGCGGCACCAGGATCCGGTCCAGGTAGGGCCGGGCATCGACGGCGACCCGGGCGTACATCCCCGGGCGAATCCGGTGGTCGGGATTCGGGAGGCTGAGAGTCACCCGGGCGCTGCGGGTCTCCGGATCGACCAGGGGGTTCACGGACCGGACCACCCCCTCAAAGGTCTCTCCTGGGAAGGCAGCGAAGCTCACAGAGGCACGCCGCCCGGGCTCCAGGAGGGCCACCTCCGACTCCAGGGCGTTCACCTCCACCCGGATGGGATCCAGCTCAACCAGGGTCAGCACCTCGTCCCCGGTGGATAGGTAGGCACCCTCTACCGCCTGAAGATCTGCCACCCGACCCGGGAAGGGAGCCCGGATCCGGGTCCATTCCACCTGCATCCGGGCCTGCTCCATGTTCACTTCGGCCTGATTGAGCCCGCTGGAGGCGCGAACGATCCGCTCCCGCTCCCGCCGCCCCTCCTCATCGAGCAGATTCTCGACTCCCGAGAAGAGCATGCGTTCCTCGAACTCCACCTGCGCCGACAGGAGCTCGGATTCAGCCCGGGCCTGGTCCATGGCCACCTCGGAGGTGTCGAGCTGGACCAGGAGGGTGCCCCCGTCCACCAGGTCATTCTCCTGGACCCGGACGTCCTCGACCAACCCGGAGGTGCGGGTCGCCACCCGGCTCATGCGGTTCGCCACCGCCTGCCCTGACGTGGCCACGCGAACCCAAAGGGTGTCCCGGACCACGAGCTCTCCCCGCACCACCTGGGCTCCGGCAAACTGAAGGGCGCCCTCCGCCGTCACACCCTCCGTGTCGGGGAGCTCGGCGCGCTGCGTCCCGCCGTCGGGCTCGGCCGTGATGAGACGCCAGCCCACACCGGCCCCCAACCCCACAAGAATGAGGAGAACAGTGAGAAGACTGAGGACACTGCGGGAAAGGGCCATGAACCCTCCATGGTATCCGTGGGCGAATCTTCTGATTCATCAAACCACGGAATGAGGAAAATGGGTCCTGTCGCAACGTCAAAGTACGGGACCCCGGGTGCCCTCGCCATGGCTGGATGGGACATGGGCTCCCCCGTCCGTCGAAGGCCGCATACAGTTCCGGGCAGAGGCCGCATACAGTTCCGGGCAGAGAATGGTCAGGAAGGCTGTGGACATCCGGTAATCCTTCGCCCCCGACCGGCCTTCAGTCCGCCACCGCG
>SL_3KL_010_SEDDRAFT_10005324_pt1 | contig 11558 bp, 10 predicted proteins | sample SodLakKL_010_SED_2_FD_10381 | JGI IMG/M metagenome (IMG submission 10381)
AAATCAACAAATCAACAAATCAACAAATCAACAAATCAACAAATCAACAAATCAACAAATCAACAAATCAACAAATCAACAAATCAACAAATCAACATACAAACCTACCATCATGAAAAACATGATCAAGAGTTTTGCCAGTGATAACAATGCCCCTGTTCATGAAAGCGTGATACGCGCCATTGCAAAAGCCAACCAGGGAGATGCCATTGGTTATGGTGACGATATTTATACACTTGATGCAGAACAAAAATTCAAGGAGTTGTTTGGAAGGGATATTGCCGTTTATTTTGTCTGTACGGGAACCGGAGCCAATGTTTCCGTTTTGGATCACATCACAAGATCATACCACGCGGTGATTTGCTCAGACAAGGCCCACATGCATCAGGATGAATGCGGTGCTCCAGAAAAGTATGCAGGCTGTAAATTATTGCGCCTGCCATCAGAAGATGGCAAGGTACATGTTGATCAGATGCGCCCGCTTATGCTTTCTTTGGGCTTTCCTCACCACGCTCAGCCTAAAGTGATATCAATTACGCAGTCTACTGAAATGGGGCGCGTATACACCATAAAGGAAATCGAAGAGATTGCTGCATTTGCAAATGAGTTTGATCTTTATCTGCATATGGATGGTGCACGACTGGCCAATGCTGCCGCGAGCCTGAAAGTATCCCTGGCTGATCTGACAAAATATGCAGGTGTGGATGTTTTATCTTTTGGTGGCACAAAAAACGGGGCAATGGGTGCAGAAGCAGTTGTCTTTTTCAATCAGGACCTGGCGAAAGAATATGAATACACCCGAAAACAAAGCATGCAGCTGCTGTCAAAAATGCGTTATGTAAGCGCACAGTTTTCGGCTCTCCTGTCAAATGACCTCTGGCTGCACAACGCCCGTCATGCAAATGAGATGGCTGCCCTTTTGGCTGATAAAGTAAAAGACATCATGGGGGTTGAAATTACACAACAAGTTGAAACAAACGCGGTTTTTGCAATAGTTCCTCCGGAAGCAATAGAAAAGCTAAAACGAAAGTACTTTTTCTATATGTGGGACGCCACACGAAACGAAGTTCGCTGGATGACCGCCTTTAATACTACGGAAGAGGATATTGAGAATTTTGTTGAAGCCTTGAAGGAAGCACTTTAAAATGTTGAGTTGTTGAGTTGTTGAGTTGTTGAGTTGTTGAGTTGTTTAGTTGTTGAGTTGTTGAGTTGTTTAGTTGTTCAGTTGTTCAGTTGTTTGGTTGTTCAGTTGTTTGGTTGTGCAGCGTTATTTGGTTTGCCCGCTTACGTCTTATGGATCAGTGCACTGTTTGTGGTTTAGGTAACTCAAAGGCCGGATATAGCTTCTCTGAATCGTTTTCCTCTTTCTGCATAATTGTCAAACAGGTCAAAGCTCGGACAGGCCGGCGACAACAATACGACATCACCCGGCTGGCCCAGGTTGTAAGCAGCCTGCACGGCATTCATCATGTCGGTTGTTTCTAAAACCAGATCAATCTTGTCTTTAAAGTAGCCGATGATGTTGCTGTTTTCAGTGCCAAGGCATACCAATGCCCTAACCTTTTGATGAACGAGGCCGGCAAGAACATTGTAGTCATTTTGAGGATCTTGTCCTCCTGCAATCCAGATAACCGGACGGTGCATGCTTTCAAGAGCATACCAGGTAGCATTGACGTTTGTTGCTTTGCTGTCATTGATAAAGCTTATGCCTCTTACGTTTGCTACCTCCTCCAGTCTGTGTGCTGTGTTCCGGAAGCCGCTCAGACTGTCTTTTATGCCTTCCTTCCTGACATCATACAGCCTGGATGCAATGGTCTCCACCATGCTGCTGTAGATGCTTTCTTTGTTTTTCAAAACCTTCTCAAGGGTGTTCATATATATGTTTATTGATTGTTGAGCTTTTTTTATTTTTTTGATTATACTGTTATCTGACTTTTAATGTGATGACTGCCAGAACTGCTAATATGATTCCAACAATGAAGAACCTTTGTACGATCTTTGCCTCGTGCAATCCCTTTATTTGATAATGATGATGAAGGGGTGCCATTTTGAAGACACGCTTTCCGACGCCATATCGCCTTTTTGTAAATTTGAACCAGCTTACCTGAATAATAACCGACAAGCTTTCAATAAAAAAGATTCCGCACAAGATTGGTATCATCAGCTCTTTTCTGATGACAATCGCAAAGACGGCAATGATGCCTCCCAGTGTCAGGCTTCCCGTATCGCCCATAAAGACCTGGGCGGGAAAGGAGTTGTACCATAGGAAGCCAATACATGCGCCTACAAATGCAGCGATGAAGATTACAAGTTCCCCTGTGTGGGGGATGTACATGATGTTCAAATAATCAGCGAACACCATATTGCCGGAAACATAGGCCAGGATGCCAAGTGTTACGCCGATGATTGCGGATGTACCGGTGGCAAGCCCGTCGAGTCCATCCGTTATGTTGGCGCCGTTCGAAACGGCTGTGATGATCAGGATCACAATGGGGATAAATATGAGGAATGCCCATCGCTGATAACCTTCACCCATCCATCTGAGCAGAATGGAGTATTCAAACTCATTGTCTTTGAAGAACGGTATCGTCGTTTTTGTTGACTTAACCGACTCCATCGGGAAGGGCGAATCGCTTTTTGCGACACCTTCCATTTCAAGAATCTCCGTGGTGCTTATAAATTCCAGGGGAGTTTCTGTTCTTTCCCGGATCACCGCACCATCATGGAAAAATAATGTTGCTCCCACGATGATCCCAAGGAAGATCTGGCCCAGTATTTTGAATTTCCCATGCAGTCCCTTCTTATCCTTTCTGAATACCTTGATGTAATCATCGGTGAAACCAATTATTCCCAGCCAGATCGTGGATGTCAGCATCAGGACGATGTATATATTATTCAGGTTCGCAAACAACAGGGTTGGTATTAAAATGGCAGAAATAATTATAATGCCGCCCATGGTGGGTGTGCCTTGCTTGCCGATTTGTCCTTCAAGGCCAAGGTCTCTTACGGTTTCACCAACTTGCATTTTCTGTAGCATCCCTATAATCCATCTTCCGGAGATCATCGAGATAAACAGGGAGGCGATCAAAGCCATGCCCGCTCTGAAAGAGATATACTGGAATACTCCCGTCCCGGGAAGGTTAAAGTTTTGATCCAGAAATTCGAACAAGCTGTATAGCATAATTATCTGTTTAAAAATTCCTTTAAAAGAGCTTTGTCGTCAAAAGGAAACTTTTCTCCCCCAATCTCCTGGTATTTTTCATGTCCCTTGCCGGCAACGAGAATGATATCGCCCCCGCCGGCGGTGATGCAGGCCACTTTTATGGCTTCTTTCCGGTTTGTAACAGCTATGTATTTTTCCTGCAGGCCCGGGACCAACTCAAGGCCCTGTATCATGTCTTCAATAATAGCCTCCGGGTTTTCATTTCTTGGATTGTCACTGGTAAAGAATACCCTGTCACTGTGTTTTGCTGCGATAACAGCCATTGGCCCTCTTTTGCTTTTATCTCTGTCGCCGCCGCATCCGATTACAGTGATGATTTGCTGTCCGCTTTGCCTGATTTTTCTAGTAGTCTGCAATACATTTTCTAAGGCGTCCGGTGTGTGAGCATAATCTACAATACCGGTCACGTTTTTGGGTGAAACAAAAAAGTCAAAACGACCCTCCGGAGGCTTACAGTCGCTAATTGCCGTTAACAGTTCGTCTTTGCTTTTACCGAGCAACCGTCCTACACCATATACTGCAAGAATGTTATAGGCATTGAATGTGCCTGTCAATTTGCTCTGCAAATCCATTCCGTCAATGTTCAGATGCAATCCATGAAAGCTGTTTTCAAGCACTTTTGCTTTAAATGCTGCCATTGCCCTTAAGCTGAATGTGACTTTTCTGGCCTTTGAATTTTGTATGGCAATCATGCCATTTTTGTCGTCGAGGTTTGTCAGGGCAAAGGCTTCTTTATCCAATGCCTTAAAAAGCAGCTGTTTCGCTTTCAGGTATTCTCTGAAACTTTTATGGTAATCAAGATGATCGTGCGAAAGGTTTGTAAACACGGCACCGCAATAGTGAATGGCTTCAGTTCGATGCTGTACCAGCGCGTGAGAGCTCACTTCCATGAAAGCATAGGTGCACCCGGTTCCCACCATTTCATATAAGATCTTATTCAAACTCAACGCATCAGGGGTCGTATGTTTTGATGGCTGCTCATCACCTGCTATCCTGTTTCCTGTAGTTGCGATCAATCCGCACCGGTATCCAAGTGTTGTAAAAACATCATACAACATACTGGCAACGGTCGTTTTACCATTGGTGCCTGTAATGCCTATTAGCCGGAGCTTTTTGGATGGATGATTGTAATAGTTGGCAGCAATCATACCCAGATCTTTGGCTGAATCTTTTGTTTTAATATAAACAACACCATCAGCACAAACATCCGGCAACTTTGTGCATACGATGGCTTTGGCACCAAGTCCGACAGCCTGGGGGATATGCTTGTGACCATCGGTGTTCAATCCCTTGATGGCTACAAACAATGCTCCGGGTGTTACCTCCCTTGAGTCAGCTGTTATGCCTGTGATATCCACCCCGGGGTTTCCGACAGTTTCCGTGATTGGAATATGATGTATAATGTCTTTTAGTAACATATTTTTTTATGATAATTCAAGATAAACAACACTGCCTTCCCTGATGCGCGTACCTGGCCTGATGTTTTGCGTTCGTACAATTCCCCTGCCGGTAAAGCGCACCCTCAATCCGGCATTTTCCATAACATAAATTGCATCACTTATTCCCATACCCACGACATTTGGGACAAGGTTTTCAATGAATTCCCGCTCACTAAAATAAACGGTATCCGCGTTCAGCCTGGTTGCTACATACAGTCCGGCCGGTTTTTCGGGTATGTGCGCGTTAAAGACTGTATAAATATTCTCCAGATCAGCGATATGGGCACTTCTGAATGGGGGCAAATTTGCCATGATGTTTTCCTGATGTTTGGCTTCAGGGATGAACATCCGGTTTGCGTGTATCTTATCTGCAATTTCCCTGAAGACAGGCGCTGCAACGGTACTGCCATGAAAAATAAAACCCCTGGGGTTGTGTATGATCACGATGCAGCTGTATAATGGGTCGTCAGCGGGGAAGTAACCTGCAAAAGAGGCCTGGTAGCTGACACCACGTGCCGTTCGATAGCCGTATCGCGTTTGTGCCACCTGGGCCGTTCCGGTTTTACCGGCAATAGGATAGGCATCGGTTTGAATGTTTCGGGCCGTGCCATGTTCAACGGCATCAAGAAGCAGTTCTTGTGCATGTGCTATGGTGCGTGATGAGGCGATGGATCTATCCAGAACTGTTGGACTAAACTGTTCCATCAAACGGCCAGATTGCCTGACTTCTGTAACAAACATGGGCTTCATCATACGGCCCCCATTGGCCACGGCGTTGTAAAAGCTTAACAACTGCAAGGGAGTCAGAGAAACTTCATAACCGATGGCCATCCAGGGAAGGGATGTTCCCGACCAGCCTGAACTATTCACATCTCTGATAAATGGTGATCCTTCTCCACTGATTTCACTGCCCAGCGTCTCATGCAGCCGCATCCGCTTAAGGCCGTCCACAAAACGTTGAGGTTTCTCCTTGTATGCCTCATATATGATTCGAGACACCCCTACATTGGAGGATAAGGCAAATGCCTCCTGAACTGTCACTTTTCCATGACCTTCTTCATTAACGTCACGCATGATGCGGTCATAGTATCTGGTCCTGCCTTCTCCGGTATCAACAGAATCTTCGGGATGCACATATCCATCTTCAATGGCAACCATCAAAACCGGTAACTTAAACGTAGAGCCTGGTTCCGTGCTCTGCCCGACAGCAAAATTATAAGACTCCTCATAATTCATCCCATCACCGCTGCGCATGAGATTGGAAATTGCTTTTATTTTGCCTGTGGAAACTTCCATTACAACTGCTGTTCCATAATCAGCATTATACCTCCTGAGCTGCCTTATCAGGGCCTTCTCGGTGATATCCTGGATCTGAACGTTTATTGTAGTGATCAGGTCCATCCCGTTTTGCGGCTTTATTTCGTGCTGGTCGTTGACAGGCATCCAGGAACCGCCGCCGATACGTTGCATCAGCCGTTTGCCTTCAATACCTTCAAGATAATGTCTGTAGGCCCCTTCGAGTCCGACATATACCCCCTCGCGCTCGTAACCGATTGTGCGTGCTGCCAGTGTTCTGTATGGCATCTCCCTGCGTGTATGCTCCACAATGATTAATCCGCCCCGGAAGCGTCCCATACGAAAAATGGGGAATTGACGAAGGGTTCTTAATTCATTGTAGGAGACATTGCGTTTCACGAGGTAATAGCGCTCCTGGTTTTGCCGGGCACGCATCAACGATGACCTGTATTGTGCTGCACTCCTGTCACCAAACAGATATGCAAGGTTGAAAGCGAGCGAGTCAATGCCAGAGTGAAAAAGCTCATCCGAAACCACATCGCGGCTCAGATCCATGCGAACCTCATAAATAGGGATACTTGTAGCAAGCAGGCGTCCGTCATCGGCATAAATGTCGCCACGCACTGCATCAATATTTACATAACGCATGGTGGCAGTTCGTGCTCGCTCTCTCCAGAGATCACCCTGAACGAGCTGAATATACAACACTTTCCCAATAATCATAAGGGCAAATAGCGCCATCAGGAAATAAATCAGGCGCATGCGTTGCAGTATGTCATTCTTGTTATCCACCTTGATGTTCTTCGGTTGTTTTTGGTTTTATGAATTTGATTTACCGGAATAGCCGGCGAAGCAGATTTGGTTCCTCTTTTTTGTTGACAATCAGTCCGGGAGGCTCAACAGGCTCAATAAAATTGCGACTGCTTAGCCGGTTTGCAAGCTCTGACCTGTTGGTCAGATACATGTATTCTGATTTTGTATGGATGTAGTTGATCCTGAGTTCTGTCATTTCCCTCCGAAGTTGATCTGCTTCTCTTGCTTTTCGCTCTGCATAATAAGTGTTGAATATTAAAAAAAGTGCCAGGCATGACAGGTAAATGATAAACGGGAAGAGGTCCTGGGTCGTTTTACGAGTTAGCAAACTGCCGTCAAGCATTTCAGAAAAGAAACGACCGGCTGATCCCTTCGCAGGATCTTTGGTCTTTTTGTTGCTTTTTTTGAATTCGTTTGCAGGCATATCTTTATTGGTTTTTTTCTGCAATTCGTAACCTGGCACTTCTAGCCCTTTTGTTTTGTTTGATCTCTTCATCAGATGCTTTCTGCAGCTTGGAAACCAGCTTAAATGGACCTGAAACGTTTCCGAAAAAATCCTTCTCGATTTTTCCTTCAAAATTTCCTGAGCGCAGAAAGTTTTTTACCAGCCTGTCTTCCAAAGAATGGTAAGATATGATCACCAGACGACCACCGGGCTTTAATACCTCTACACTTTGCTCCAAAAGAGCCTTCAGAGCATCAAGTTCTCCATTGACCTCAATACGCAACGCCTGAAATACCTGTGCCATAAACTTCATTTCCCTGCCTCTTGCTGCGAGGGGGGTCAACAGCTCCACAAGCTGTCCGGTCGTTTCAATGGCCTGAGCCGACCTCCTTTTTTCGATGGCATTGGCAATCTTTTTGGCATTTTTCAATTCGCCATACAGGTACAGGACGTTGGCCAGTTCATCGGTGGTGTAATTGTTTACCACATTGGCAGCACTTTTGTCAGATTTGCGGTTCATTCGCATATCAAGGGGGCCGTCAAAGCGGGTTGAAAAACCTCTTTCCGATTTATCTATCTGGTGGGAAGATATCCCGAGGTCTGCCAGAATTCCGTCCACAGGAATCGATTCATGCCACTTCAGGAAGTTTTTCAGGAACCGGAAGTTGTGATTCAGAAAAACCAACCTCGGATCGTCAGGTAAATTCCTGATGGCATCTTCATCCTGGTCAAATGCGATCAGCCTGCCGTCATCCAGCTTATCAAGAATCGCGCGAGAATGACCACCCCCGCCAAATGTGGCATCAACATAGGTTCCGGCAGGTTTTACCGAAAGGCCGTTAATGGCAGCATCCAGCATAACAGCTTTATGATACATCTTCACCTCCTGACGATTGCATCGCTTTGCCCATTACCTCTTCTGCCAAAGATGAAAAGTCATCCGGCTCATTGTCGAGCATCGAAGCATAAGCTTCCCGGGCCCAGATTTCAATGCGGTTTCCATAAGCAAAAAGAACGATCTCTTTTCCAATACCACTGTAATCAATAAGAGACTTTGGCATTAAAAGCCTGCCTGCCGCATCAAGCCGTAATTCACTTGCGCCACGAAAAAAATAACGTACAAACTCACGGTTCTTTTTGTTGTAAAGATTCAGAGCATTCACCTCCTTTGATATCTGTTGCCATTCACTTTCAGGATAGAGGGTGAGGTTGCGCTCAAATCCGCGATTGACCACAAAGCGCTCCTGATCGCCCGGGCTGAGTTGTTTTTTCAAAGCAGCGGGCAACATAAAACGGCCTTTGGCATCTATTTTGCATTCATATTCGCCAAGTAAGTGTCTCATCGCTCCACGAATTGGTTTTGGAAGTGTAAATATAGTAATAAAATTACCACAAATTCCCACAATTTCCCACATTGTTGATAACTTTTTCACTTATTAACAATGTGTATTGTTTGGTATATGTGTTTTAAAAAACTGATAAACAGGATTTAAGAGTAGTTTTAATAGCTGTGATTTACAAGATTGGTTGTTGTGGTTTTTTTGATTATTGCATGATAGCGGGTAGCAGTGCCGGGCTTTTTTTGGGTAGTTGAAGTAAAAAAATGATGTCTTGTTTTGTTGTTTTTGTTATTTTTGAGAATTATAATGATATAGGAGCAGTGTATGAGTATGAATGACAATGGAGTACAGCTGATTGATGTGGATCGGGTTGTTCGATCGAAAGCAGGCAAAGCTTATAGATTTATTCCCCGTGCATTGATCCGTTATGTGGAAAGGATTGTGCATCAGGATGAGATGAATGAGGCATTGCTTGAGATGAAAGGGTTAACCGGATTGGATTTTGTAGAGGCGGCTTTGATTGATCGGTTTGGGTTGGATATTGAAGTGATCAATCCTGAAAACATTCCAGCTACCGGCCGTTACATTGTTGCTTCCAATCATCCGCTCGGGGGACTTGACGGCATGGCACTTATGCATGTCATTGGCAAGAAAAGGCCGGACCTTAAGTTCATATCGAACGATATATTGATGGAGTTGCATTCACTTAAAGATCTTTTTATCGGTGTCAACAAACACGGACGAACCAACATGGAGATGGTTCGCACACTTGAAGCCCATTTTGCATCTGATATCCTGATCATGATTTTTCCAGCAGGACTTGTTTCGCGACGCAAAAATGGAGTTATCAGAGATCTTGAGTGGAAGAAAACCTTCATTACAAAAGCCATACAGCACAAAAGAGACATTGTACCTGTATACATAGAAGGGCGCAATTCAAATTTTTTCTATAATTTAGCCAATTGGCGCAAGCGTCTGAGGATAAAAGTTAATCTTGAGATGTTGTATTTGCCGGATGAAATGTTTCGTCAGCAAAACAAGAAGTTGCGAATCATTTTTGGTAAGGCTGTACCGTATACAACCTTTACCAAAGAGTATACCCATAGCCAGTGGGCTCAAAAAATGAAGCAGCATGTTTATGATTTACCAGAAGGCGCAGATGCTTTTTAGTCCTGAGGTCAACATGACACGATGCAAAATTGAACTATGAATGGAGAAGGAAATGAAGCATAAGGATGAACCGATCATACCACCTGTCAACAGAGAGGTGATCAAGGAAGAGCTTAACAAAGACAGATTTTTTCGTGCCACCAACAATGCGAGAAATGAAATATATATTGTTGATGCACATAATGCACCAAACACCCTCAAAGAGATTGGGCGTTTGCGGGAGGTTTCTTTTCGACAATCGGGCGGTGGTACAGGGAAGCCGGCAGATATCGATTCGTTCGATACCGCGGATATTCCTTACAAGCAATTGATTGTTTGGGATCCTGATGCGGAAGAGATTGTTGGCGGCTATCGTTACATTTGCTGCTGGGAGGTCGCAAAAAAAGAAGATGGAGCACCCCGGGTGGCAACTGCCGAATTGTTTCGTTTCTCTCAAAAGTTTATCAGCGACTACCTGCCTTATACCATAGAACTTGGGCGTTCTTTCGTGCAGCCTGCCTACCAACCATCACGGGAAAACAGAAAGAGTATCTATTCCCTGGATAATTTGTGGGATGGCCTGGGTGGATTGGTTGTTGAACATCCCAAACTTCAATATTTTGTCGGTAAGGTAACGATGTACCAACATTTTGATCCCTTTGCCCGGGATCTCATCCTGTATTTTATGAAAAGATTTTTTTCTGATCCGGATGAGCTGATCCGCCCTTATGATCCGCTTCCTGTTCATACGCCCGAAGCAGAACTGGAAAAAGTATTTGTCGCCGGTTCTTTTGAAGAAAATTATCGCCTGCTTTCCAATGCAGTAAGAAGCAGAAAAGAAAATATCCCCCCACTGTTCAACTCGTACATGGGTTTGAGCCCTACAATGAAAACATTTGGCACCGCCTTTAATGAAGGGTTTGGAGGTGTTGAGGAGACCGGTATTATGGTTACGATCAAAGACATTTATCCTGCTAAGACCCGTCGACACGTGGCTACCCACAAGAGGGATAAAGAAAAAAGATAATTTCAATCTTGTTTTATGAAAATCACTTCAGCGGAGTTTGTCAAGAGTTCAACTTCAGTTAAGGACTGCCCCGAACAGGTCTTCCCGGAATATGCATTTCTCGGCCGATCCAATGTTGGGAAGTCCTCCCTGATTAATATGCTGATAGCACGTAAGAATCTTGCCAAGACCTCTGGTACACCTGGAAAAACAAGACTGCTCAATCATTTTCTGGTTAACGATACATGGTATTTGTGTGACCTGCCCGGTTATGGTTTCGCAAAGATTTCTAAAAGNATCCGTGAAAAGTGGGAGCAGACCATCAAAAATTATTTACACCATCGCGAAAACCTGCTTTGCGCATTCGTTTTGATTGATATCCGGCACGAGGCACTGAAAAATGATCTGGAGTTTCTTTCATGGATGGGAATGAAAGGGCTTCCTTTTGCTATCGTGTTTACTAAAGCTGATAAGTTATCCAGGGCAAAAGTGCAGCTACAACTTGCAAAGTATGAGAAAAAGCTTGCGCTTCAGTGGGAACCTTTGCCGCCAATCTATGTGTCGAGTTCAGCGACAGGCGAAGGGCGGGACGATATCCTTAATCTGATCTCAGATTGCAACAGCAATTTCAATATCTGAACCCCGGCAGGATAATCCATACACTAAGCATCCGCCGCTCAGCATCTTTTTTCGGGCTTCTTTTGTTAGCGCGGCCTGAACCGTGCACCTGATAATATTTTCTGATGATCTGTTTCCCGAAGCAGTTCCTGAAGCGTAATATCAGGATTTCTCCCCATATACTCTCTGATAATCTGCCATCCAAGCCAGACGCCGGTTTGTGGTGCTG
>SL_3KL_010_SEDDRAFT_10005325_pt1 | contig 11557 bp, 11 predicted proteins | sample SodLakKL_010_SED_2_FD_10381 | JGI IMG/M metagenome (IMG submission 10381)
CCGTTTCTGGTGCCGCAGCTGTGGCTGGTGCTATTGCGGCTGCGCTTGCGCCAGGGAGCACTTTAGAAGATGTGGTCAACACAGGTGTGAGGGCTGCAGAAGAGGGCCGTCAATATGGAAATGTTTGGTTGGGCGCCTCTATACCACGGCGGATCGAGTGGGCCGTTGACCTTGTGTCTACTGATAAACCCCTCAGAGATCGACTGCAAGATGTCTATGACCTGGTAGGTACCTCATTAGCGATGAGCGAATCGGTTCCGGCTGCATTTGGTGTCCTGGTGCTTGCTGAAGGTGATCCTACCCGTGTTGCGATTCTTTCGGCAGCCCTTTCGGGGGATGCTGATACCGTGGCTGCGATTGCTTGTGCTATTGCGGGTGCATGGAAAGGTATTGAAGCCTTCGACCCCGATCACTTGCGGACGCTAGAAAATGCCAATCCCTGGTTAGATTTTAGTGGACTGGTTGAGGGTCTCCATCAGGTTGCATTAAAAAGGAACTCGTAATTTATGGTGCAGTTGTTAATAAAAAACTGTGATGTATTAAGCATCAAGGGGGATACAGCGGGCTTTTTACTGCATCATGATATTTGTGTTGAAGACAATCGAATCAAGGCAATTCTTCCGACAGGAGAAAGCCAGTTTGAAGGTGAACATGACCTGATTGACGGCACCGGGATGTTGGCCGTTCCTGGCATGATCAATACCCACGCGCATGTTCCGATGGTCTTGTTCCGTGGGGCAGCTGAAGATGTACCTCTCAACGAGTGGTTTAATGATTACATCTTCCCCATGGAATCGAACTTAACGCCTGAAGATGTTTACTGGGGTGCCTTGCTTGGTATTGCAGAAATGGTTGAAGCTGGTATCACAACTGTGGCTGATCATTATTTTTTTATGGATGAGGTTGCAGAAGCGGTAAAAAAGGGTGGTATTCGAGGCAACCTGGCGTGGGCAGTGTTTGAACACCAGGGAATCGATCAACTCAATAATACCGCTGAATTTATCACCCGCTGGCAGGGAAAAGCTGATAACCGCATTAAAACCTGGCTGGGCCCTCACTCGCCATATTTATGCGGGCCAGATTTCTTGCAGAAGTGTGGTCATATGGCTGCAGAACTTGGTGTTGGGATTCACCTTCATGTTGCTGAAACTAAAGAGCAGGTTGAGGCATCTTTGACCGAGCATGGTAAGACACCGCTGAAGATCTTGTACGAAGCTGGGATTTTGGAGAGACCAACAATCCTGGCACATTGCCTCTACCCGACGGATGATGACCTGAAAATCATTGCAGATCATAATGCTGGGATTGGACAGGCGCCTAAGACCTATCTCAGGGCTGGGATGGGGATGAGTGATATCAAAAAGGTCCTCGATCATCAAATACCCTTAGGTTTGGCAACCGATGGCGCTGCCAGCAGCAGCACGCTTGACCTTTTTGAACAGATGCGTTTGATGGCTTTAACGCAAAAAAATCTCCAGGGTGATGCCAGGGCAGCAAACTTGAACGAGATTTTGCGGATCGCATTCAAAGGTGGTGCAGAGGTATGCCAGGAACCCGAGCTGGGTGAATTGAAGCCTGGTAAACTGGCGGATATCGTCCTGTTGAGGCAGGATCGGGCAGCCAGTATGCCCCGCTTAAACCTGGCGGCCAACCTGGTCTATGCACTGGGTGCTGCCGATGTTGATACCGTTATCTGCAATGGTCAGGTTTTATTCCATCAACAGCAGCACTTAATCCTCGATAAAGATGAGATTCGAAACGAAATTGAAAAGCGACTGGAACGGCTGGTTCAACGGGTTCCAGGAAAGAAGATCGCCTTATACCCAACATGATTATTCAGATTTATGCATTTACGGTAATTGATGAAGCCGTTCAAGCGGCTGAACTGGGAGTTGACCAAATTGGCTTTGTGGCTGGCAAGTATGACGTGGTTCCGGGTGAGCTGAGTTTTGGTGAGGCGAGCGCCTTGCGGAATGCCTTGCCTGCTGATACGACTGCGGTGGCTCTGACCATGGCAACTGACGTTGATGAAATTCTTCGCATGGTTGATGCGGTACAGCCGGACATTGTTCATATCTCAACGGATGTTGAGGATGTGCCTGAAAAAAAGATGGCTGAACTAAAAAGAGCGCTGCCAGCTTCAGTCAGGGTGATGAAAGCGCTGCCAGTTGGTGGTGTTGAAAGCCTGGATTATGTCAAACGTTTTGAACGATTCAGCGACCTGTTCTTATTAGATACTAAAGTGGTTAACATGCCAGGCGTTGGCGCGACCGGGCATGTTCATGATTGGGCCATCAGCCGCCAAATTGTTGAAACAGCCAATATTCCCGTGATCCTGGCAGGCGGTTTGAGTGCTGAGAATGTGTTGGATTCAATCAAGGTTGTGCAACCCTGGGGGGTTGATTCAAACACCCATACGAATATCATCGGTGATAATGTTAAAAAAGACATGGATCGAGTAGCTGCTTTTGTTGCTGCGGTCAGGAATGTGGAGAGAAAATAATTGAGCCCCAAACCTTCTGTCTTGATGTTTGGGGATATCAATGTTGATAACATATTCATGCTTTCAGAGTTCCCAGAACCTGGCAGGGATGGGTATGCGAATCATGTAGAAATGTCTTTGGGGGGCGTTGGATGCAATTCGGCAGCCGTGTTAGCAGGGTTGGATCAACCAACAAAGCTTCTAGGGGCAGTGGGGGATGATATTTGGTCAGAATTTGTCTATGGTGAAATTCAGAAAGCTGGGATCGATACCGAATATGTGATTACCAAACCTGGTTTTAAAACGGGATTGATATTTATTGCGGTTACCCCCAATGGGGAGCGGACGATGTTCAGTCATCGCGGTGTCAATCTTACTTTTAGCCCTGAAGATTTGCCAGAAAATGTCATGGATAATGTGCGTTTACTTGCATTATCGGGCTATTTATTTCTAAACTCAGAACAGTTTGATACCGCCTGGCGATTGCTCGAATTGGCTGAACAGCAACATATTCCAGTCAGCATTGACACTGGTTTAGACCCCGTTCTCTTAGTGCCTGATACCATTCGGGATGTTCTAAAGCATATATCTATACTTATTACTGGCAGTGAAGAGGCGCAAGCTTTAACTGGATGCAAGAATTCGCAAGACCAGGTTGATGCATTATTAACGCTTGGTGTTGAGCAAGTGGCAGTCAAATTAGGTCGGGATGGGGCATGGTTAGGTTGGAAAGATGGCATCATTCGGGAGCCAGCCTTTCAAGTTGATGTGCTAGATACCACCAGTGCAGGAGACGCATTTTCTGCTGGTTTAATCTTTGGCTATCTAAACGAGATCAGTCCAGGCGGCAGTCTGCTGCTTGCTAATGCACTGGGTGGCTTAGCGACAACGGTTTATGGTGCAGCCCGAATTTCGCGCCAGGATGTTTTATCGTTTCTTCAAAAAGTACACCAGGAAAATACCGATTATGCTGGTAAGAAGGCTCTTCTTGAAGTTATACAAAGGTTAACAGAATCTTGATGAAACCCAGAGATGATTGCAGGATTCTTTCGGTTGGTGATCTGGTTACCGATCTCAATATGATTGTGGATGACTTTCCGATATTACCGGAGGCACATCAAGTGGTGGACAATCTCCAATTTGAACCAGGTGGTGCAGGTAATTTCTTGATAGCTGGCAGTCACCTTGGTGCAAAGATGATGGCATTGGGTGTGGTTGGCAGTGATCTGTTCGGTACAGAGATGGTCTCGACCTTTCAATTAGAGGGAATTGATACACAGGGCATTGTTCAACAGGACGATGGCAGCACGACAATTGTATTTGGTTTAGCTGACGGTAAAGGTCAGCATGTGTTCCTCGGACACATCGGTAAAGGCCCAGATGTTGATCTCACAGATCAATGGAAGGATGCTATTCAACATGCTGACGCAGTTCATTGCTTTGGCTACACTTTACAGGAAGAGCGATTGACCGAGGCATTGCTAGATAGCATGGCTTACGCGCGCCTGTTGAAAAAGCCTGTCTTTTTTGATCCAGGTCCCCATGTAAAAAATGTTCCCTGGGAACTGAGACAAGCAGCCCTGGATAGATGTACAGCGGTGTTATTAACAGAAGATGAGATACCTTTAGTATTGCAAAATAGCAGCAGTTTGCAGGACGCTGAAAATTTGCTGACTGAAGAGGTTGGTCTGGTTGTCGTAAAACTTGGGAAAAAGGGGTGTGTTGCTTTCACCCATGATGGTGAGGTTTCTCACCCAGGCTTTGTGGTTGAGGAAGTGGACAGCACGGCAGCGGGTGATAGTTTTGCTGCTGCGTTGATCATTGCCCTGATCCAGGGCTACCCGCTAGGCGATGCCCTGGCTGTTGCAAACGCAATGGGTGCTGCCAAGGTCAGGAAATTAGGCTCTGGCAGGCAAGTGCCGACTTTGATAGAGCTTCGTGAAGTCCTCGCTGGAGAGGTTGATTTTTAAGCACTGGAAAACAAGAATCTTTAAGATAAAAAGGAGGAACATTGTTAGAAACCATTAATATAAAAACCCCACCCAAAGAAAGCCTGGTGGAGATAACCAGCCAGGTCAGAGACCTGGTTGAAAAGAGTGGCGTTCAAGAAGGCATGTGCGTTGTTTATGTGCCGCATACCACCGCAGGCTTGACCATCAATTCTTTTATGGACGAAGCGACCAGCAATGACATTCGGGGTGAACTCCGACGTCTGGTACCTACTCGAGTTGATTTTGAACATATTTATGATACACCAGCGGATGCAGCTGGGCATATCAAATCCACACTGGTTGGTATCTCCCTGGCTTTGATCATCACAGGCGGCAACCTGCTTATGGGTGGTTCGCAAGGCATTCATTTCTGTGAGTTTGATGGCCCTCGCTCTCGAAAAGTTCATGTTCGAATTATGGAAGAAAAATAGGCTAGGAATGGCACAGAAAATATTGTTTGATACGGATCCTGGTATTGATGATTCAATGGCGATACTCGCAGCTTTGCGGTCACCCAAGCTGGAAGTTGTAGGCCTTTCAACTGTGTTTGGCAATGCTGATGTAGATTCTTGCGCATTAAATGGATTGCGATTGGTCGAACTTGAAGGTCACGATTCGATCCCGGTTTCTAAAGGTGCTGGTGCGCCCATGTTTCGGCAAGCGTTGGATTTGGGTACCGAGGTTCATGGTTTGGATGGTATGGGGAACACCAATCCGCCGCCTCCACGAGGTGAATTAGACTCAAGGTCGGCCGTCCAGTTTATCATCGATATGATAGAACAATATCCAGGTGAACTCATCCTGGCACCCTTAGGACCGCTGACGAATATCGCCATGGCCCTGCAGCAATCACCCGGGATTGTTGATCTTGTCAAGGAGATCGTCTTGATGGGTGGCAGTGCCTTCAGCATGGGCAATATCTCGCCTGTTGCTGAGGCAAATATCTTTCACGATGCGCACGCTGCCGAGATCGTGTTTCGGGCAGGTTGGGATGTGACCATGATTGGTTTGGATGTCACGACTCAGGTCATTGTTCAACCGGATGATTTAGCCAAACTTTATGCTGCCAACAACCCTGCTGTAAACCTGTTACAANGNATTCAACCCTGCTACCAGGCATTTCATGATGAAATTTATGGATTAAATGGTGCTTTTCANTTGCATGACCCCTCTGTCACTGCTTATTTGCTGGCACCACACCTGTTTGAGGTGATCGAAGCACCGGTTTATGTGGAAACCTATGGCTACTGTGCAGGAAAAACAATTGCTGATGTGCATGGTCAGTGGGGTGAGCGGAAAACCTCAAAAATNGCCCTAAACGCCGATGCTAAAGCAGTGATTGCTTTATTGACTGATTTATTATCCCAGTAAAGGAGGATTTATGCGACGATTTTGGATTGATACCGATACCGCTTCTGATGATGCTGTTGCCATTCTGATGGCATTACGCTGGCAGGATGTCCATGTTGAGGGAATCAGCACAGTTGCTGGAAATGTACCGTTAGAAATGTGCAGTGTGAATGCACGTTATACTGTCGAATTATGCGGTAAAGAGACACCGGTTTATGATGGTGCCGCTCAACCCCTGTTGCGAGAACCGTTTTGGGCTTATTTTTTTCACGGTCCCGATGGGATGGGAGGGATGAATTACCCTAAGCCCAAACTGCCTCCTCAGGAAATTCATGCTGTTGAAGCAATGATTGCCGCTTTTCGGAAGTACCCGGGCGAAATCATACTGGTTACTTTAGGTCCTTTGACGAATATCGCCTTAGCCCTGGGCATTGCCCCTGATATTGCGAATAAGATCAAAGCTTGTTATGTTATGGGAGGAGCCGCAAACACAGTCGGGAACATCACGCCAGCAGCAGAATATAATATTTGGGTCGATCCCGAAGCGGCCCGGTTGGTTTACCACGCGGGTCTGCCCCTTGTCCAGGTTGGTTGGGAATTGTGCCGGGATGATGCCAATTTGCTTGAAGAAGATATTGAATATGTACGAAGTTTTGATACCCCTTATGGGCACTTTACGATTGATTGTAATCGACAGGCTATCCAGACCAATCGTGAATGGTTGGGTGACCCGGCGCTTCCGTTGCCCGACCCGGTTACGATGGCTATTGCCCTTGACCCCAGCATTTGTAAACGACAGAGTAAACACTATGTTGATATTGAAACAGATAGTGAATTGACACGCGGCATGACCGTTGTGGATGAACGGGATGTTACCAAGAAAGAGCCTAATGTTGATGTGGTCTGGGAAATTGATGTTCCGGCCTGGAAAGAGATTCTCTATAAAACTATACGATAATAATGTCGTAACTACTCAGCCTGAAAGGGATTCTGGGGTGGTGTGTGGCGGCTCCGCTGCCAAACACCACCTCTCCTCCTTACCACTTGAAGAGTGCTACGCGAGCAGGGTTGCCTGAGTAGTAACTTTATGGCTTGATCAATGTGCAGTTTAGCGGCAGGTATGCTTGTAATGTAGTGTAATTCAGCAAAAAGGTTTCTGCCTTGACTGCACGGTTCGAAAAATAATAAATTTGATTATCTAAATACGAAGGAGTTTGTAATGAATAGTTTAGTAAACCAAGTAAAAAGCTTGCCTGAATTAATGCGAGATTCATTCCAGGCATTGGATGAAGGGGCACGAATGTCCCTCCATCCTGAATTAATCCTGTCCCTGAAACGGGTTTATATCACCGGTTGTGGCGATTCTCATCATGCGGGTCTGACGACTCAATTGGCTTTTGAATCTTTGACAGGACTTCCGGTAACCGTGGCGACAGCGCTTGATTTTGCACGCTACAAAGCTGGTTTTATACCGCAAACAGGACCTAGCACAAACCTGGTGATCGGTATTTCTGTCTCTGGTAGTGTGGCGCGAACATACGAAGCCTTGTTGATGGCNAAGGAAGCCGGGGCAACAACAGTTTCTTTAACAGCTACCCCTGGCAGCCGGGTTGCAGAGGTAGGAGAGATTTTGTTCCAGGTTCCTAACCCACCATTTGAGATTCCTGAAGGGGAGGTTTCACCAGGCGCGCGAACCTTCTTTATTAACCAGGTTGCCTTGCTCCTCATGGCCATTCGTATAGGTGAAGTTCGAGGCACAATGACGACAGAAGAAGCGAATGATTATCGCCAATCCATACTGAGCCTGGCTGATGTCATTGAAAAGACTATCGAGAAAAATGATGCCAAAATCCAACAATTGGTAAAAGACTGGCAAGATGCCAGGGAATTTGTCTTTGTTGGGGGCGGTCCTAATTTTGGGATTGCACTTTTTTCTGCAGCAAAGGTGTTGGAAGCCTCAGGTGACCCTGCATTAGGGCAAGATACCGAGGAGTGGGCACATTTGCAGTACTTTGCCAGGGACGTTGATACCCCAACTGTATGTATAACAGCCGGTGACAGGGACATTTCTCGGGTAGATGAGGTGGTTGTCGCGGCTAAACAACTTGGTCGCAGGGTGGCGGTGATTTGTCCCGAGACTGCGGCAGGATTACTTGAGAAGGCAGATATTGCTTTTACATTTGCACCCGTCAGTGAAATGGTTTCAACTTTGGTTACCCAAGTTCCTGGTGAACTCTTCGCTGCATACCGAGCTGATTTGCTTGACGAGCCATTTTTTAGAGGTTTTGGTGGTGGGCGCCATATCGAAGGCGGTGGCGGCATCTCTCGGATTCAGACCAGTGAGTGCTGGGAGACCTGGCAACAATGATGAGCCCTTCCATGTTTGCAGATGGCCGACCGACGGTAATCGCGGCACTCCACTTACCACCGACACCGGCTTCTCAACATCCCGCTGCTCAAAGTGTCGACGCAATTCTTGATTCAGCACTCAGGAACACAGAGAAGGCTGTTAAAGCAGGCGTCCCCGCGCTTTATATTCAGGATTTAGGGGATTTCCCAATTTCACCAACACCCCAACCGCACACAGCAGCCATTCTTTCTGTAGTTGGGGCAGCGATCAGGCGTGAATTTCCTGCCCTCAGCTTGGGCGTTTGTATGATGAGCCATGCTGCCAAAGAGCCTTTGGCGATTGCCCAGGCTATTGGTGCCCAGTTTGTACGCATCAAGGTGTTTGTCGGCACGATGGTCAAAGCTGAAGGTCTGGTCAAAGGGTGTGCATATGAGGCTATTCAATATCGGTCGCACATCAAGGCTGATGACATCAAGATCATTGCTGATGTCTATGACCGCACCGGACAGCCGTTGGGACGCATGCCGCTGGTCGATGAAGCTCGACAGGCTGCTGTTTTTGGGCGGGCTGATGGGTTAATCTTAACTGGTTTGTCGATCGAAGAGTCGATGGATATGCTGAAAACGGTTCGCTCAGCCAATTTCAACGTGCCTTTGTTGTTGGGTGGGGGCGGCACAGCAAATAATATTGCTGAGGTATTACAAGTTGCTGATGGTGTGATTGTCAGCAGTGCTTTTAAGTCGATCTCGGGATGGACGAAAGAAGCTATGCTAGCCGAATGGGAGCAGGACCGAATTGAAGCCTTTATGGAAGCTGCGAATAAAGTGGTAAGTGGCTAGGTAGATTACACATAAATCGAACAGCAATTTTTAGAATTTTCTTGGCTGGATAAGGGAAGTGTTTTACTTGCCTTATCCAGCTGCTGGTGTCAAATCTTTAGTGGTAACTACTCAGCCTGCAAGGAATCAGGGGTTTTGTATGGTGGCGGAGCTGCCAAACAAGACCCCCGCTCCTCTTCAACAACAGTGCAGCCTGAGTGGTAATCTTTGGTTTATTTTATCTTTAGGAAACCGTTATGCTAGAATTCTATATTTCAATAGGAAGTATCATCATTGATGATATCGTTATGCCGGATGGTAAGAAAAAAGATGGGATACTTGGTGGTGGTTTGACCCATGCTGTAATGGGGATGCGGGTTTGGACAGACCAGGTAGGCCTGGTTTCAGGTGTGGGTGGTGATTTTGATCAGGATCAAATGGATTTACTTAAAACTTATTTTGACACTTCAGGCGTCATAGTAAACCAGGCGATACCGACTCCAAGAGCCTGGCAGGTTTTTGATGCCGATGGTACCCGGCATGAGACCTTCCAAACCGAGTTCAGCCAAATGGCGGATTGCATTCCAAAATATGATCAATTGCCTGATGCCTACTCACAGATCTCAGGAATTCATCTNCAATGCTCACCACACGAGGTTGAATCATGGGTACAAACTTTGCGCGCGGTCAGCACACCTGAAAAAAATGGACAGGAACAGGTNATCTTATGGGAACCCTGGGATCAATTCTGTGTCCCGGAAAACCAGGCACTGTTCAAACATAACTGTAAGCAGGTGGATATTGTCTCACCGAATCTTCGTGAAGCGCGTTTGTTGACCGGTTTATCAGACCCAATTGATGTTGTGAATCAACTCAGGGACTATGGTGCCAGGATGGTTGTATTACGCATGGCTGATGCTGGGAGCCTTGTTCAGGATCAAAACGGCACAATTTCAGCTGTGCCAGCCTACCCGGTGGATCAGATTGTTGATGTGACGGGTGCAGGTAACGCATATTGCGGTGGTTTTATCGTTGGATTTGCCAGGACCGGTGATGTGCAAACAGCGGGCTGGTATGGGGGTGTCAGTGCTTCATTAGCTTTACGCCAATTCGGGGCATTGTATGGCCTGGATAACCTTGAGCAAGAGGCACAAGCCAGGTTGGACTGGTACCAAAACAACCAGGACTGAGTTGGTTTTATAAATGGACTCATTGATATTTATTGAAGTTGAACTAACATATAACGCAGGAGTAAAACATTGAATTTCGACCCTAATCTTCCAAATTTTATTGCGATTAGTATGGGACTTATCGCTGCATCCATGTGGGGATCCTGGTTTATTCTTATCAAGCATCTAGATGATTATCCATTAGAGGCTTTTTACCTGACTTTATTTGTGACCTCGATGGTGATAGTTTGGGGCGCCGGCTTGCTTTTGGATGGGCGTAATCTTTGGGGGAACATTAGAATGGTTTGGGAACTTGACCCATCTCGTATTTTGATCACCTTATTGTGCGGGGTATTGTATGTTGTCGGGATTCAATTGACCTTATACGTCATGCAGGTGTTGGGTTTGGCCATCACCCAACCGATCTATGCCTCAATCAATATTGTTGGTGGTACAGCTTTATCAGCTTTGATTGGTGGGATACCATTTGGTTTAACGGTGAACAGGATCATTCTTTCTGTTGGCTTTTTGTCCGTTGCGGTTGTCCTATCTATGATTGCTGGTCGTGTTCGTAATCAACACCAACAGGCGGCGAACATTATTACAGGACTTTCTTCAGACAAAATAGCAATTACCAGGGCAATTTTGCTGTTAGTTGTGTCTTCACTGCTGGTACCGGCTTATACTGTAGGATTGTCCTATGGGCTAAAATCAATAACACAACCGGCAGGACTGGCCCCAATGCCTTTTATGGCAGTTCTGTGCACAGGTGCGTTTTTAGGTGCACTGATTTTGTCGGGCTCGATGTTGACAGCTCGTAAGCAGTGGTCAGTGTTCATTAAACACGGCTTTAAAACGCATCGGCTGGGGATGATTGCGGGCTTTGCTCATTATGGGGGCAATATCATTCATACCTTTGCAACTCGCAACCTCAGTGCTGTTGTTTCGTGGCCGTTGGGATTTACTGCTGGATTATGGACGACCATGTGGGGATTGGTCTATGGTGAGTTTGAGGGCTCACCAAAGTACGCTTATGTATTATTAGCAGGTGCGATGGTGAGTTACTTCATTGGCGCGTTTTTAATTGCTAGTTTCTGACAATATGATTTTGATCATGCAGCAGATAAAAATAAGATGCAAGTTAGTTGCATCGGTCGTATTATTCAGCTGTTTAAATGGCTTATGCTTGATTATCAGGGGCGCCTGGCGGTATGTTATTTCCTGCATTAGGTTGCCATAAATGCATCGTGGTAAAATATAAAAAGGTAAATTAATGAAAGGAACTATTACATGAGCCCAGACTCAATTAAATCTAAAGCTATTAAAACAATTAAATTCCTTGCGGTAGATGGTGTCCAAACCGCCAACTCCGGGCATCCTGGGTTACCAATGGGTAA
>SL_3KL_010_SEDDRAFT_10005326_pt1 | contig 11556 bp, 10 predicted proteins | sample SodLakKL_010_SED_2_FD_10381 | JGI IMG/M metagenome (IMG submission 10381)
GGACCGACAAAGGGGCTTCCTGCCAGCACCAGCAGATCCGCCGGGGCATCCAGGTCAAACAGGAAGCCCGCCGTGTTGCGAAAAAGCCGGTGCTCGACCCCGGTGCCATCCCGGAGCGCAATGGCGAGGACATTGTCCATACGGGGCGGCTCAATGCGGTGCAGCAGGCTCCCGGGAGTGAAGGCGACAATATCCGCCGACTGGGCATTGTTGGAGTAAACCATGGCGCGGCTGCCCAGCAGCAGGGAGCAAATCTCCTGCAGCTCCTGGACGGTCACAAAAGGGATGCTGGCACCGCCCATATAAAAAATGTGATCCAGTTTTTCGCGATCCACCAGGTCACGGAGTACCTGCCCAAAATGGAATTCCCTGTCAGGTTCTTCGCTTTTCCAAAGGTGGACCCCCATGGCCGCCGCTTCTTCCGCCAGCCAGGTATAGTTGGTCAGCAAATAGATTTTGCCGATGGCTTCTACCTGGTTCATTTTGCTGATATTGTCCAGTAATACGGCGTGGCGCACACTGGCCAGAACCTTCTCTATTTCACTGGCCGGTTCTCCCCCTTCAAAGATTACGACACTAACCGTGTCCTTCACGCTCTGATCAGACCCCTTCTGCCCTAAATGCTGGAATGGTAAGCCCCTGCTGCTGTTCATATTCATAGTGAGTTTGCTGCCGTTACTCCGTTGGTTCTATGAGCCCGTAGTTCCCGTCTTTGCGCTTGTAAACAACATTTATCTCCTCGGTATCCGCATTGTTGAAGACGAAGAAGTTATGACCGAGCAGATCCATCTGCAAAATGGCTTCTTCCACCGGCATGGGCTTCATCACGAACCGTTTGGTCTTGACAATACCCGGTTCAAAATCCTCATCCGCCGGAGGCGCAGTAAACTGTTCGTTGAGCTCTTTCAGTCCTTTTTGCCTCAGTTTCCGGTTGATCTTTGTCTTATACTTGTGGGTCTGGCGCTCCAGCTTGTCCACAACGGAGTCTATAGAAGCATACATGTCCGGAGACATCTCTTCTCCTCTCAGTAACAGGCCATCGATCGAGATGGTTACTTCTACGATGTGAGATTCCCTGGCCACACTCATGGTCACGTTGGCCTCAATATCCGAGTCGAAGTATTTTTCCAGCTTGGCCAACCGTTTTTCCACGTAATCATGCAGGGCCGGTGAAATTTCCATATTCTTCCCCCGTGTCTTGATCTGCATAAAAATTCCCCTTTCAAGTGCTAGACTCATCTTACAACAAGCAAGTTAAAAGTATATTCCCTAAAGGTAAACAAAATCCTTCCTTAAAGGTAAACGAAATCCTTCCCTAAAGGTAAATTAATTGCGTCTCGGGTTGTTTCCCGCCGTGCGGCCTTAACCCTCAGCCGACCTGGAAAAGCCGCCGTGCATTATCCAAACAAGCTTGACCGATTTTATCCGGTGTTGTGCCCCGTAGGGCAGCTATTTTTTCGGCAATGAGGGCCACGTAGGCCGGCTCATTGCGCTTGCCCCGGCGAGGAACAGGGGTTAAAAACGGGGCATCTGTTTCGATCAACAGTCTATCCAGGGGCACATTGGAAGCCACCTGACCCAGCGCAGTGTTCTTCGGGTAGGTCACGGGACCCGCGATGGAAATATAGAGCCCCAGGCGCAAAGACCACTTGGCCAGGGCCAGGTCTCCAGAGAAGCAGTGCATGATCCCTCCTGGTGCGGGCAGGCCGTCGGTTTGCAGAATCTGCATCACTTCCTGGTGCGCATCCCGGTCGTGAATGATCACCGGAAGGTTCTTTTCCCGGGCCAGTTGCAGCTGCTGCCGGAAAACTTCGCGCTGGAGTTTGCGAGGCGAACGGTCCCGGTAAAAGTCCAGGCCCATTTCTCCCAAAGCAACAACCCTGGGGTGATCCGCCATCCGGGCCAGCTCTTCCAGGTACAGGGAGGGCGCCCGGGAGGCATCGTGGGGGTGGATGCCGACGGCGGCAAAGACAAACGGATACGTCTCCGCCAGGGCGATGGATTTCCTGGAAGTGTCCAGGTCAAACCCCACGTTAAGGATCAGCTGCACGCCGGCTCTCTTTGCGCGCTGGATCACCTCTTCCCGATCCCCGTTAAAGTTGGAAAAATCCAGGTGTGCGTGGCTGTCAACCAGCTTGTTTTTGTTGACGGTATGATTCTTCATGAAATGCGGCTCCCCAGGGGAATATCTCCGTCCACAGTTGTCAAAACCAGCTTCCCATCGGGGGAGGTCGCCGCCAGCACCATGCCTTCAGAGAGGATCCCCCTTAGTTTTACCGGTTTCAAGTTGGAAACAAAAAGCGTTTTTTTCCCGAGCAGCACCTCGGGGGTATAATGCCGGGCAATTCCGGCGACTACCTGGCGCTGTTCTTTGCCCAGGTCAACGATCAGCCTGAGCAGCTTATCTGCTTTTGGCACCGGTTCAGCAGCGATAATCTCGCCTACGACCATCACGACCCGGGAAAAATCATCGATGTTAATCACACCTTCCACCGTATCCTCTTCACTGGTAACTTGCTCTGTGGGATCCGGCGACTTTTCTACCTCCTTCTTTTCCCCGGATAATCGCCGGGCTTGATCCTGCGCTGCTTTATCTTTTTCGTTGAGCAAGGATTCCAGTTCCTTTTCCACGTCCAGCCGGGGGAAAAGATCCGCTGCGCGCCGGGCTTGCAGGCCCGTCCGAAGAAGGCCCCAGGTGCTGAGACTCTCCCAGCTCTGCAGCTCGTCCAACGTTTCCATGCCCAGCTGGGTCCAGATCCGGCGAGGCGTTTGTGGCATAAAGGGCTGCAGCATCACCGATATGAAGCGCAGGGACTCGCAGAGGTTGTAAAGCACATTGCCCAGGCGGCCCTTATTGCCCTCATCGCGCCCGAGGAGCCACGGGGTGGTCTCATCAATATACTTGTTGGAGCGGCGAACCAGGGTCCAGAGCGTCTCCAGGGCATTGCTGAACTGCAGTTTATCCAGGGAAGAAGTCACCTGGCCCGGAGTTTCCAGGGCCAACTGCTTCAGCTCATCGTCAACAGGTAAAATTTCCGGGCCCGGGGTAGGGATCACCCCGGAAAAGTAGCGCTCCAGCATGGCCACCGTGCGGCTCAGCAGGTTGCCCAGGTCGTTGGCCAGGTCGCTGTTGATCCGCTGCAGCATCGATTCGTTGTTGAAAACCCCGTCTGCGCCGAAGGGAATTTCCCGCAGCAGGTAATACCGGAGGGCATCGGACCCGTAGCGATCCATCAGGATCATGGGATCGATCACGTTTCCCCGGGACTTGGACATCTTCCCTTCCTGCATCAACAACCACCCGTGCCCAAAAACCTGCCGGGGCAGGGGGAGCCCCAGGGCCATGAGAAAAATCGGCCAGTATATGGCATGGAAGCGCACGATCTCCTTGGCCATGAGATGGACATCCGCGGGCCAGTAGCGTTTCAGCAGGGACGGATCTTCCGAGGTGTAACCCAACGCGGTAATATAGTTGCTCAAGGCGTCCAGCCAGACGTAGACCACGTGACCGGTGTCAAAGGGAACGGGAACACCCCAATCGAAAGTTGTGCGGGAAACGCAGAGATCCTCCAATCCCGGGCGCAAAAAATTGTTCACCATTTCGTTTTTCCGGGAGGGAGGCTGGATGAACTCCGGATGACTCTCTATGTGATCCAACAGCCGCTGCGCATAACGGGACATGCGGAAGAAATAACCCTCTTCCGCCACCAGCTCTACCGGGCGCTGGCAGTCGGGGCAGTTTCCTGCATCCACCTGGCGCTCCGTCCAGAAGGATTCGCAGGGCGTACAGTACCACCCTTCGTAGCGACCACGGTAAATATCACCCTGTTGATAGAGGCGGTCGAATATTTCCTGGATGGCCTTTTTGTGCCGGGGTTCTGAAGTACGAATGAAATCGTCATAGGAAATGTCCAAAGCGGCCCAGAGCTGCTTAATCCAGCCCACGACTTCGTCCACGAAAACCTGGGGCGACTTTCCTGCAGCTTCCGCGCTGCGCTGGATCTTTTGCCCATGCTCATCGGTGCCGGTTAAAAACCAGACGTCGTAGCCGCTCAGGCGTTTAAAGCGGGCCATGGTATCGGCCGCTACCGTGGTGTAGGAATGCCCCACATGCAGGCGGTCACTGGGATAGTAAATGGGTGTTGTTATGTAAAATGTTTTTTTGGAGCTCATGAACGCTGTCCTCCTTGTATTCGCCGGGAAATCCCCTCGTGCGTTATTCAAGCTGATTATAACAAATATCAACCCGACCAGCAACCGGGTCCCAGGAGCGGCAGGAAGCTGCAAAACAAAACGGGGCTGGACGCATAATCCATAATTTACTTTTTGTTGAAACAAAGGTATTGATTTTCATGGCAATTACTGGTATAATATTTAAAATATGTGTCGAAAACTGCATGAGGAGGTTGAGTGGGGTTGAAATCAACAGGTATCGTGAGAAAGGTTGATGAGCTGGGCCGGGTCGTAATCCCTATCGAATTAAGGAGAACCCTGGGGATTAACGTCAAAGATGCCTTGGAGATTTACGTTGATGGGGAGAAAATTGTTTTGAAAAAATACGAGCCGGCATGCATTTTTTGTGGCAATGCCGAGGGTGTGAAGCATTTTAGCGGTCGGATTGTTTGTGCAGAGTGCATCAGCAAAATGTCCGACTAACGGGTCAAGGAAACATCATAAAAGGGGCTTTCTCGCCATGGGCGGGGAAAGCCCCTTTTTTAGCGCACCCGGGAGAAGAAAACCGGCAGGCAACCGCCGCCCGGGCTTTTAAAAAGCCCGAAAGGCGATGCGCCTAGCCTTGTTTTTTCCCCTGCAGTCGGAGCATCATGTCATAAGCCTCGCTGCGCTTCAGAACAGAATTTCGCGCTGTGCGCCTTACGGCTTCTCCGGGGGGTATCCCGCGAGCCAGCAGGTTCTGCAAGTGCATCAACGCCTGGTCCTCCTGCAGCAAAGAATCTTTGGCGTTTACACCCGGTGAAACCACCAGGGTGATCTCGCCTCGCGGCGCCTTTTCCTGGAAAGCAGATCGCAGTTCGCCCGGTGTTCCCTTGAGAACTTCTTCAAATCGCTTGGTGAGTTCCCGGCAGACGGCGATGGAGCGCTCTCCCAGGATGGCTTCCATTTCCTGGAGGGTCTGCAAGAGCCGATGGGGCGCTTCATAGATCACAGCGACTCTATCATCCCCGGCAATAGACAAAAGCTCATCCCGCCGTTCCTTTTTTTTCCTGCTGAGAAAACCCCAGAAAACAAACCTGGAAGAAACGTAGCCCGAGCGCAACAAGGCCGTGAGGGCCGCTGAAGGCCCGGGAAGCACGGTAAAAGGAATCCCTTCTTCTACGGCCATCTCCACCAGGGAAAACCCGGGATCCGAGATGGCAGGCAACCCGGCATCGGTGATCAGGACAATGGTTGCTCCCTCCTGGATCCGGCTGAGGATTTCTTTGCCTTTTTTGTCCCGGTTGGATTCCCGAAACACCATCAGGGGCGTTTTAATCTCATAATGGCTTAAGAGCTTCCGGCTGCGGTTCACGTTTTCCACGGCAATATAATCTGCTGTTTTCATGCATTCCAGGGCCCGCAGGGTAATATCTTTTAAGTTCCCGATGGGTGTGGCGCAGAGGTAGAACATTCCTGGAACCTTGTGTTTGCCATTTCTCTCGCTCATCTTCCCCTACCCGTTCTTTTCAGGTTTCTTCTCCACTTCTTCGGCAGGAAACTGCTTTTGGTTGGACGTTTCCAACAGTTCAACCAGCACCGTTTTATTTTTCTTGTTGTACTGGATTACCTTCCCGTCACCAAACGGGGTAATGACCCGGTCACCGGGAGCAAAGGCATCGTTTTTCGCCACTTCATACCGCTCCGCTTCGTAGCGCAGGCAGCACATGAGTCTGCCGCAAATGCCTGAGATCTTGGTGGGGTTTAGTGAGAGGTTCTGCTCCTTGGCCATGCGGATGGAAACCGGCTCAAAGTCGCCCAGGAACATGGTGCAGCACAACCCGCGTCCGCAGGGGCCGAATCCCCCCAGCATCTTGGCTTCATCCCGCACACCGATCTGGCGAAGTTCGATGCGCGTGCGAAATATCCCGGCCAGGTCTTTGACCAGCTCTCGAAAATCCACCCGCCCATCGGCCGTAAAGAAAAAAATAATCTTGTTGTGATCAAACGTATACTCCACATCGACCAGCTTCATCGCCAGCTTATGTTTCGCAATTTTATCCTGACAAAGGCTGAGGGCTTCCTTTTCTTTCTGGCGGTTGGCCGCCAGCTTTTTATAATCATCCGCTGAAGCTTTTCTGCGGACAGCTTTGAGGGGACTGACAATGTCTTTGTCACGAACTTCTCTGTGTTCATGCACGACTTCTCCAAACTCCAGCCCGCGGCTGGTTTCCACAATCACATCATCCCCGACTTTCAGCTCCAGGTTGCCCGGAGAGAAATAGTATATTTTTCCAGCTCGACGAAAACGCACTCCGATAACGTTAGGCAACTCAAACAACTCCTCTCATCATCAAAAACAGGGTCTCCAGGGCCAAGCGGCGATTGACATTTCCCCCTAACTCCTCCTTGGTTTGCAGCACAGCGTGACAAGTATTTTCCAGGCGAGAAGTCTCCCGGCCCCTGGCCGGCAAGCACTGCAACCATCTTTCCCGGTAATGCATGAACAAAAGGTCCAGCGTTTCATCCAGGTTCTCACGCTTGGAAACCTCCTCCGCCAAGGAAAATAATTGCCGACCCGGGCCTTGCTCAATTTCCTTTACCAGATCCTGGACCTGCTGGTATTTTTCCGTCCAGCCTCCACGGGTGGCCATTTCCACGGCCTGCCCGGGGTTCCCCGCAGCCATCTCCAAGACGACTTCCTGCTCCCCGGGAGAAAGCGTGAACCGTTCCTGCAGGATTCCCTTGATGGCATCAGCGCTTAGGGGTTTTAAGCTGAAATGAACGCAGCGTGACACCACGGTAGCAAGCAGCGCCCAGGGCCTGGAACTCAACAAGATGAACACAAGCTCACCTGGAGGTTCTTCAAGTATTTTTAAGAGGCTATTGGCGGCAGGCAGTGTCAAGCGGTCGGCCTCGTGGATGAAGCAGACTTTGAAACGGCCTTCCCCTGTGCGGTAATGCAGGCTTTCCCGGATATCCCGCACCTGTTCGATTTTCAAGGCTGCTCCCTGGGGAACCAGGTGGACCAGGTTGGGATGGTTGCCGCTGGTCGTTTTACGGCAGGATAAGCAGAACCCGCAAGGGGCCTCGGTGAGACTTGTACAGTTCAACGCCTGGGCAAAAAGTTGTGCCAGCATCTTTTTTCCGCTGCCTGGAGCTCCAGAAAAGAGATACGCATGGGCAACCTGTCCCTGCTGCAGCGTTCTTTGTAAGGTTTTCTTGATTAAATCCTGCCCGATTACTTGCTCAAATCCCATGCTCTTATCTCCTGCTCAGGTAATAAGCGCCCGTTCCTGCAGTAAGGGCCTTACGTCTTCCCAAATAGTTCGATGCACTGCCTGGAGGTCCTGGGCCGCGTCAATGATGCAAAAGCGGGCTGCTTCCCGGGAAGCGAGGCGCAGAAACCCCTCCTGAACACGGCGGTGAAAAGCCAGGTCTTTCTGTTCCATGCGGTCACCCGCAGGGGTCAAATCCTGTCTTTTTTTTCGTAGGCGGTCTAAGCCTGCTTCCGCATCAATATTGAGTAAAATAGTTCGATCCGGATGCAGTCCGCCGACAGCCCAAAGGTTGATCTCCTTGATCCGCCCGGGGTCTTCGGCGCCGGCATATCCCTGATAAACCGCGCTGGAATCAACAAAACGGTCGCAAAGAACAACCTGTCCGGAAAGAAGCGCCGGTCGAATCACCTCTGCCACCAGCTGTGCCCGGGCCGCACTGTAAAGCAGCACTTCACAAATTACCGTCATCTCGGTAAATTGTGGGTCCAGGAGGATCTTACGGATTTGCTCACCGATGGCGGTTCCTCCGGGTTCCCGGGTCATTACCACTTCCAGTCCGTGTTCCACCAGTCTTTCTCGCAGCATCTGTACCTGGGTTGTTTTACCCGCTCCGTCGGGGCCTTCCACGGAAATAAAGACACCGCCCGGGTTCCGGTTGGGCTTCATGGGCTTTTTTCTCCTTTACGGGTTGTCGAACCCAACATAATTATTTTATCATATTGACTTCAAGCCTGTCACAATTTTAATTTTTCGCAGCCGGGGGTCCGCTGCTCCTTGAAACACCGGGCCTCTCTTCCTCTCGTCCAGCAGGTAATGAACCGTGCAGGAAGATATCCGCTCGCCCGGTGACAAAACGGGAATTCCGGGCGGTGACAGCACGATCATTTCCCCGGACACCCTGCCTGCGGCGGCTTCCAGCGGCACGTTACGGCAGCTTGCCATCAAGGCCTTTCGCGGGGGAAGCATAAACGGATTTCCCCCGTCTTCGCCGTGCTCTCGACCCCTGGCCAGCCCGCCAGGCCCATGCAAAAAGGGAAACAGGGCAAAAGGCTTTTCCGGATCTCTTTTTTCCTGGAAATCCAGCAGATCCAGTTCCGCCAGGGCCTGCACCAGGGTGCGGGCCAGTTTCTCGGGAGCAACAGATACAACAGCCGGACCCGCCACCAAAAGGATAAAGTTTTCAGCTTCCATCTCCACCTTCAGATGATATTGCCTGGACAGATGCTCGCTCAGCAAAGGTCCTTTCCCGTCCCGGCAGAAGATGGTTACGCGGCAGGGGTCGATAACAAAAGACCGCTCGCGAGATCTTTCGAGAGGAAGAACCGGAACACCTCCTTGTCCCAGGGCCCGGCGAAACCGTAGCGCCCAACGCTCTGCTTTCTGAAAGATGCGACGACCCCGCAGCGCGGCCTGGCGGCGGGCCAGGTCTAAAGAGACCAGCACCGGATAAGGTGGGCTGCTGGTCTGCAATGCCTGAAGCCAGAACGAAATGCCGGGACCCTGGGCAGGTTTTTTCAGATGCAGATAGGCGCCAGGCGTGAGCGCTCCCAGGGATTTGTGGGCGCTGTGGATCCACATGTCGGCTCCCGCTGCCGCCGCATGGGGCCTGACTTCATGGCACAAACTCAAGTGGGCGCCGTGGGCTTCATCTACGGCGAATAAAAGCTTTCTCTCCGCGGCCAGCTTCCCGATGGTGTGAAGATCAGCCGTAACGCCCCAGTAAGAAGGAGATGTCACCAGCAGCAACCGCGCGTCGGGATGCTCTCGCAGGGCCCTTTCTACGGTTTCCGGGGAGACATTAAGCGGCAGACCGGTTCCCGGTTCTCGCTCCACCGGCAAATAAACCGGGTATGCTCCTGATAGCGCGATCCCGTGAAGAACGGCTTTGTGAGAAAGCCTGGTCAGCAGAACTTTATCACCAGGACGCGTCAAGGCCAGGCACAGGGCCAATAGCCCGACCGTAGCCCCGTTGACCAGAAAGTAAGTCCTGGCCGCACCGAAGAATTCCGCGGCCAACCGCTGGGCCTGGTGAATCACGCCGGTGGGCCGGTGCAGGTCATCCAGGGGAGAAATCTCGGTGAAATCCCGCTGCAGCAAGGGACCTAGCCCCGCCCGCAGCAGGTGCGGAGCCCCCGGTCCTCGACCGTGCAGGGGAACATGGAAAGGAAGAAAACCGCCTTTTTGCAGCTCCTTAACTGCCTGGTGCAGGGGTGCCTCCTGCTGCCCGATTCTGCCTTTGCTCAATGAGCACACACATCCTTGTCCCAGCGCTTGGTCCCACTTTTCCTTCATGCAAACAGAGCCGCCTATCCAGGCGGCCCTTCCGGTCCCGTTGGTTTCCCTTGGGATTAACGCAGCGTATAGTTCGGCGCTTCTTTTGTAATCTGCACATCATGGGGGTGACTTTCCATGAGGCCGGCATTGGTGATGCGTACAAATCGGGTCTTGGTTCGCAGCTCCTGCAAGTTTTTGACCCCGCAGTAGCCCATCCCCGCCCGGAGGCCGCCAACCAGCTGAAACACCATATCGGCAACCGTACCCCGGTAAGGAACGCGCCCCTCGATCCCTTCGGCCACGGTCTTCTGCTCATCTTCCTGGAAATACCGATCCCGGCCGCCTTCTTTCATGGCCCCCACGGAACCCATGCCGCGATACACTTTATAACTTCGCCCCTGGAATATTTCCATATCACCGGGACTCTCTTCGGTGCCAGCAAACAAGCTGCCGATCATCACCACATCCGCCCCGGCTGCCAGGGCCTTGGTGATGTCGCCGGAGTACTTGATGCCTCCGTCGGCAATCACGGGAATACCTTGTTTTTGAGCTTCCTGGGCTACATCATAAACCGCTGTGACCTGAGGCACCCCGATTCCGGCAATAACCCGGGTGGTACAGATGGAGCCCGGGCCGACGCCCACCTTCACCGCGTCTGCCCCGGCCCGGATCAGATCCCGGGCGGCTTCCGACGTGGCAATATTACCTGCAATAACCTGGCATTCAGGGTATTCTTCTTTGACGCGCTGCACCGTTTCAATCACCTGTTCACTATGACCGTGAGCCGTGTCGACCACCAGGATATCTACTCCCGCCTCTTGCAGGGCAGCCACCCGGAGCAGGCTGTCCCGGCCAATACCGACTGCTGCTGCAATCAGCAGTCGTCCCGCTGTATCCTTGGCCGCCCGGGGGTAGGCGATGGTTTTCTCAATATCCTTGATCGTAATTAATCCTTTGAGCATGAAATTTTCATCCACGATGGGCAGCTTCTCGATCTTGTAGTGGGCCAGGATCTCCTGGGCTTGATCCAGGGTTGTGCCCTGCGATGCCGTGACCAGGTTGTCCTTGGTCATCACATCACGGATGAGGCGGCTGTAGTCCCTCTCAAACCGCAAATCCCGGTTGGTAATGATTCCTACCAGTTTACCTTCAACGGTCACGGGCACACCCGAGATGCGGTAGCGTTCCATCAAAGCAGCTGCGTCGTTAATGGTATGCATGGGTGAAAGGTGAAAGGGGTTTGTAATCACCCCGTGTTCCGAGCGCTTCACCCGATCGACCTCCTCCGCCTGGCGTTCGATGGACATATTGCGGTGCAGGACCCCGATACCCCCTTCGCGAGCGATGGCTATGGCCATGCGGGACTCGGTTACCGTATCCATACCCGCACTGACGATGGGGACTTTTAAGCTGGTTTTTTTTGTTAAACGCGTGCTGATATCCACATCACGGGGCAGAACCCTGGAACGCGCCGGCAACAGTAAAACATCATCAAAGGTAATCCCTTCTTTATTAAAACGGTCTTCCAAACCTGACACCCCCTGATTAGATTAACCGGACCTGGAGATTTTATTGATCATAGCATTTACCGCTCGGCCATGTCAACTAAATGCCGGCTGCCTAAAAACAGGCTTCGAGCCCATGGTTTTCTTGGAATCTGGCCGGATCTATTGTAAAATGGTTTTCATAAACCCACAGGGAGGAGAAAACAGATCATGTTATGGGAAAAGAAAGGCCCTCAAAATACGGAAGCGACGGTGCAGGCCGCCCTGGAAAGAGCTGCCCAGTTGAAAATTGGACATTTAGTTGTAGCCTCCAACACGGGAAAAACGGCTCGTTATTTTTTAAA
>SL_3KL_010_SEDDRAFT_10005327_pt1 | contig 11556 bp, 22 predicted proteins | sample SodLakKL_010_SED_2_FD_10381 | JGI IMG/M metagenome (IMG submission 10381)
CAGGTAGAATTAGATGATAAATCGATGGAAAATATAAGAAAAAACTTTGAAATCTTGGAAGAGGAGAAAACAGAAGATTCAAAAGGTAAAAAAACATTAAAAACTAAGAAAGTAAAAATTGAAAAGGATGAAAAAGTAAAGGAGAAATAAAATGGGATTAAAGATGAATGATATTCAAAACATGTCGGATAAAGAAAGGAAAGAGAAGTTGGAGGAACTAAAAATGGAGATTATGAAAAGGAAAGTTGCCTCATCTGAAAAATCTAGCACCAAAGAAATTAAAAAGAATATTGCTAGAATATTAACATTCAAACCTAAAAAATGAATATATGCCCAAAATGCGGACTTCCGGAACAAGCATGTATTTGTCAAGAGATAACAAAGGAAGAACAGAAAATAAGTGTAGATACAGAGAAAAGAAGATTCGGTAAGGAAACAACACTGGTCAGCGGCTTTAATAATAGCGTTGACTTGAAAGACATCGCCAAAAAGCTTAAAAGCAAGTTGGCATGTGGTGGAACAGTGAAGAACAAGAATATCGAACTTCAAGGAAACCACATGAAGAACATAAAAAAAGCCCTGACAGATATAGGTTTTAAGGAAGATCAAATAAGCATCTAAATAAAGAAAAGAAAAAATGGAAAAAGAAAAGAAAAAAGTAGCAGTAAGTAGCAAGAAGGAAAAGACTAGTGGAGACTGTAAAGATCAAAAATGTCCTTTTCACGGAAATTTGAAAGTCCGAAAAAGAAAAGTGAAAGGGTATGTGGTTAAAAAATTTCCTAAGAGGATTGTTGTAGAATTTGGTAGAATTGTTCCTGTTAAAAAATACAGGAGATATAAAAAAGCAAAAACAAGAATTCATGCAAGACTCCCTGATTGCAAAAAAGAAAATGTGAAAATAGGAGATTATGTTATGGTGGGAGAATGTAGACCGTTATCAAAAATAATCCATCATGTTTTTATTAAAAAAGCTAAAGAAGACGAAAAATGAAATCAATAAATGCGAAAGCAACTGCCGGTTTGAATATTAGGAGCCATTTAGCAGCTGCTGACAATTCAGGAGCTAGAATTGTAAGAATTGTATCTGTTAAAAAAGGAAGTAAAAAGAAAAAAAGACAGGTTCGTTGTAAAATTGGAGACTGGGTTAAAGTTTCAATTAAAAAAGGGAAACCTGAAATGAAAGGACAAGTATTTGATGCTGTGGTTATAAGACAAAAAAAACCTTATAGAAGATTGACTGGTGAGAGGATATGTTTTACCGATAATGCTGTTGCAATATTAAAGGATGATAAAGGAAATCCTAAGGGAACTCAAATAAAAGGTCCTGTTCCTAGAGAAATAACTGAAAGGTGGAAAGAAGTCGCTAAAATCGCTTCTATTGTTGTATAATGAAACAAAAATTTAGTACTAAGTGGAAAAAAAGTAAGCAACCAAGAAAGAAAGTAAAATATGTAGCTAATGCTCCAAAACATCTAAAGAAAAGATTCCTTTCAGGACATTTATCAAAAGAATTAAGGAAAAAATATGGTAGAAGAAGCTTCCCTTTGAAAAAAGGAGACAATGTTAAAATTATGAGGGGGAAGTACAAGGGAAAAATGGGAAAAGTGAATGAAGTTAATTACAATAAATTGAAAGTTGCAGTAGATAATGTTCAAATACAAAAGAAAGATGGAACAAAAATAAATGTTTACCTTAATGCTTCAAACTTACAAATTCATGAATTGAATCTTGATGATAAGAAAAGAGAAATTAGATTGAAGAAAGGGGAAAAGATTGAAGAAGAGAAGCCAAAGAAACAAAAAACAAGTAAAAAACCTCAAGAGAAAAAAGTTAAAAAGGCAACAAAGACTAAAAATAAAAAACCTGGAGAAAAAAATGCATCTAAAAAGAAATAATATGCCGAAAATTTGGCCGCTGAAGAGAAAAGGAAACAAATATGTAGTTAGACCTAACAACCTTGAAAATTCTGTTCCATTAATAATTATAATGAGAGATATTTTGGAGCTGGTTCAAAATAAAAAAGAACTTCAAAAAGTTTTAAATTCAGATGAGATAAAAGTTAATGGAAAAATTGTAAAAGATGTTAAGTATCCTCTATTTCTTTTTGATGTAGTTTCATTCAAAAAGAAAAATTTCAAGGTTGTTTTTGACAATAAAAAAATTGCTTTAAAAGAAATTTCGGATGAAGAAGCAAAAACAAAAATTTCAAAAGTTATTGGTAAAAAAATGTTAAAGAAAGGGAAAATTCAAATTAATTTGATTGATAGTAGAAATTATCTTGCAGATAAAAAAGTGAATGTTGGAGATTCTGTTATCATTGATTCTGAGAAGAAAAAGATTTTAGAAATTCTTCCATTAAAAGAAAAATGTAAAGTTTATTTCATAACAGGAAAACATATTGGACATGAAGGGATTGTTGAAAAAATTGATGAAAAGGGAGAAATTATTGTTGATGTTGATGAAGAAAAAGTAAATACTAGATCAAAAAGTTTGGTCGTCATAAAATAAAATGGTAGAAAAAAATAAGATGAATAAAGTTGAAATAGAAAAAGTGGTATTGAGCATGGGTGTTACAGGAGATGATGTTGAAAAAGGACTTAAATTATTAAAGTTGTTAAGTGGTAAAAAACCGGTTAAGACTTTTGGGAAGAAAAGAGTTCCTGCGTTGGGTATTACTCCTGGAATGGAAGTTGGATGTATGGTTACTTTAAGAGGAGGAGATGCTGAAAAAATTTTAGAAAGACTTCTAACAACAATAGATAACGTATTGAAAGAAAAACAAATCTCAAAAAATACTTTTTCTTTTGGTATAGAAGAGTATATTGAAATTCCTGGAATTGAGTATCAGAGAGAAATAGGTGTTATGGGGTTGGATGTCACAGTTTCTTTTTATAAAAAAGGAAAAAGAATTTCAAGAAGAAGGATTCAAAAGAAAAAACTTCCGGAAAGAAAACATGTTTCAAAAGAAGAGATAATCGCTTTTTTAGAAAATAAATACAATACTGAAATTATGAGGAGAAATAAAAAATGAGCGCAGGAGATTGGAAAAAGATTTTAAAGCAATTGAAAAGTAAGAGTTGGAAAGCAAATAAGTTTTTAAAACACAATAAACCAAAAGATAGAAAATACGGCCAATCTACTAAGAAATGTGAGAGGTGTGGGAGGCTTGGAGGACACATTTCATCTTACGGATTGCACTTATGTAGGCAATGTTTCAGAGAAATTGCTGAAGAAGTAGGATTTAAAAAATATAGTTAAAAATGGAGAAAATATAAAATGTCACAAGATGTTGTTTCAGACGGAATAAATATGATAATGAATGCGAAGAGAGCAAGAAAACAAGAGTTAGAAATCCGAAAATATTCTAAACTCTTTTTAAAAGTTCTAGATATTGCTAAGGAAAATGGTTATATCAAAGATTACGATGTTGATGAAAATAATAAAGTCAAGATTGAATTGGGAAAATTAAACAAATGTAGCCCAATAAAACCCAGATTTCCTGTCAGTGCAGATAATATAGAGAAAGATATGGAAAGATTCCTACCTAGCCGAAAATTCGGGATATTGATAATTTCAACTTCCCAGGGATTAATGACTCATAAGGAAGTTTTGGAGAAAAATATCGGAGGAGCCCTAATCGCATATTTCTACTAATTAAAATGGCAAAGAAAAACAAAAGAAAAAAGATTGAAGAAATTATAGAAGTCCCTGAAGGTGTAGAAGTTACTATAGAAGAAGGAAAAGTTAAAATGAAAAAAGGAGATGAAGAAGTTGAGAAAAAAATTGTTTTTCCTATAGAAAACAAGGATAATAAATTAATAGTTAAGCATGAGAAACCTAATAAAAGTCAAAAAAAATTNATCAAAACAATGGCTGCACATTTACAAAATATGGTTAGAGGTTTAGAAAANAAATATGAATACAAACTCAAAATATGTTCTGTCCACTTTCCTATGAATGTTGAAGTAAAAGGTAATGAAGTGACAATAAAAAACTTTTTGGGAGGAACCATACCTAGAAAAGCAAAAATTTTGGATGGTGTAGATGTCAATGTTCAGGGAGAAGAGATTACTGTCACAAGTTCAGATAAAGAAAAAGCAGGACAAACAGCTGCAAATATCGAGAAAGCAAGTGTTGTAAAAGGAAAAGACAGAAGAGTATTTCAAGACGGATGTTTTATAACTAAGAAAGAAAAAGGGAGGAAAGTTGAAGTTTTAGAAGAATAAAATGGCAAAGAAATTTTTAAGAAGACAATCTGGAATGATCTCAAAATTAGGAAAAGGTAGAAAGAGAAAACAAAAATGGTCAAAACCAAAAGGGAGAGATAATAAAATGAGATTGAAAAGAAAGGGAAGACCAGGGGTTGTAAGTATCGGACACAGAACACCAAAAGATTCTAGGGGGAAAATAGATGGAAAAGAAATTATCAAAGTTAAAAATCTTAATGATGCCAAAAAAGTAAATAAGGGAGATTATGTTTTGGTTTCAAAAGTTGGAAAGAGATTGAGAGAGAAGATATTTAAAGAAGTTGAGGGGAAAAGTGGAAAAATAATAAATAAGACAAAGAAGAAAAATGAATCTAAAAAGTAAGAAAAAATTAGCTGCTAGGACACTTAAAGTTGGTGTTGGAAGAATATTCCTAGATGAAAATAGGAAGGAAGACTTGAATGAAGCAATAACCAAGCAAGATATTAAGGATTTGAAAGAAGACGGTGCAATAAAGGTTAGGGAAATTAAAGGAAAAAGGAAAAAACCAAAAAGAAAAACAAAGAAAAGAGAAGGAAAGAGAAGGAAAAGTTTAAGAAAAAAGAATAAGAAAAGAAAAGATGTATATGTTACAAGAAAATTAAGAAAATATATTATAAACTTAAAAAATAATAAGAAAATAGATAAGGAAAAATATTATGATTTGAGAAAGAAAATAAAATCAAGAAAGTTTAAAACCTTAAAACAATTAAATGCTCATATAGCTAAGGAATAAAATGGCACAAATATTGAAAAGACGAAGAGAAGGAAAAACAGATTACAAACTGAGAATGAGTTTGCTTAAAAGTGAAAATCCTAGAATTGTTTATAGAAGAAGCAATAAATATATAACTGGCCAATGTGTTGAAAGCAAGGAAGCAAAAGATAAAGTTATTTGTGGGGTTGACTCAAGAAAATTATTGGAATTTGGATGGGATAAGAAAGCTGTTGGAAGTTTAAAATCAATACCTGCATCTTACCTCACAGGGTTTTTACTTGGAAAAATAATGTTAGATAAAGGAAAGAGCGAGGGGATTTATGACATTGGGTTAACTAAGGAAGAAAAGAAATCAAGAGTTTTTTCATTTTTGAAGGGAATTGTTGATTCAGGTGTTAAAATTAATTCAGGAAAAGAAATATTTCCAGAAAAGGAAAGGATAAATGGAAAAGGTATGAAAAATAAAGTTGACGTAAATAAAGTAAAAGAAAATATAGAAAAGAAATACAAATAAAATGGCAGAAGAGAAAAAGGAAGATTTGAAAGAGAAGAAAACTCCAGAAGAGAAACCAAAAGAAGAAAATGCTGGAAAGGCTTCTGAAGAGAAAAATTCAAAAGTAAAACCGAAAGAACCTGTTGAAGAAACTTCTGATAAGAAGGAAGAGAAAAAAGAAGATGATTCCGAGGAAGACAAATCTAAGGGAAAGAAGAGAAGAGGGAGGAAGAAAAGAGAAGAAGTTGATTTGGGAAGTTGGAAACCAAAAACAAATTTAGGAAGATTAGTTAAAGATAAAAAAATCGATGATATAGATGAAGTTCTAGAAAATTATAAGATTTTGGAGCCAGAGATAGTTGATTCTCTGATAAAAGTTGAAAGTAATTTGTTGGCTATAGGCCAATCAAAAGGAAAATATGGTGGTGGAAAAAGGAGAGTTTTCAGACAAACCCAAAAGAAAACTGCTGAAGGAAACAAATTAACCTTTTCTTCTATGGCTGTTGTTGGAAATAAAGAAGGATATCTTGGTATGGGTATTGGGAAAGCTCAAGAAACATTTCCATCCAGAGACAAAGCATTGAAAAAAGCAAGATTAAACATTACCAAAATAAAGAGAGGGTGTGGGTCTTTCCATTGTTCTTGTAATGAACCCCATAGTGTTCCTTTAGAAATTGAAGGGAAATGTGGCTCAAGTAGAGTTGTTTTGATCCCTGCTCCACAAGGAACTGGCCTGGTTATTGGAGACGAATGTAAAAAAATACTGGAGATGGCAGGAATAAAAGATGTTTACTCTAAAACATTTGGTCAGACAAGACAAACAATAAATTTAGCAAAAGCATGTTTGAATGCTTTAGAAAAAACTATGAAGGTGGAACAATGATAGCGATAATAAGAATTTGTGGGCAAGTGAAAGTGAATAAAAAGGTAAAAGCAACTTTGGAAAGATTTAACTTGAAAAAAAAGTATTCTTGTTGTGTTGTTAGAGAAAGTAAGGAAATTGAGGGAATGTTAAAAGTTATTGAAAATAGCGTTGCTTACGGTAAAATTGATGATAAAACTCTTATTGAATTGATTGAGAAGAGGGGTAAAAAAATAGATGGAAAAGAAATAAGCAAGAAAGATGCTGAAGAAATTGCTAAAAAATTTATTAATAGTAAAAAGAATGAGAAATTTTCTGATTTGGGAATAAAAAATGTTTTCAGATTACATCCTGCAAGGGGAGGAATAACTACAAAAAGACATTTCCCTGAAGGTGTTCTAGGAAACAATAAAGAGGAAATAACTAAACTGATTAAAAAAATGTTGTAAAATGAAAAAAAGAAGAAAAAGTTCAAGATATCATGGGAGAGGCAGGGGAACTGCAGGTACTGGAGCAAGAAAAAAGTCAAGAGGGAAAGGTCATAAGGGTGGGAAAGGAATGTCTGGTTCTGGAAAAAGGGGGGATCAAAAGAAAACTTTTGTGAATAAGTTTTTACATCCTTACTTTGGAAGAAAAGGGAAAAAAAGAAATAGAGTTAGAGTTAAAAAACTTAATGTTGGGGATCTGGAAAAAAATCTTTCTGGTTTAATGAAAAAAGGGCTGGTTGAAGAAAAAAGTGGAAAATTTATTGTCGATTTGAAAGAACATATTATTTTAGGATCTGGAGATGTTAGTAAAAAATTTGAGATTACTGCTTTAAAATTTTCAGCAAGTGCAAAAAAGAAAATAGAAAAGGCTGGTGGAAAAGCAATTCAATTGAAAAAAGAGTCTGATAAAAAAGATTAAAAACGCTGGAAAATTGGTGTTGAAAGAAAAAAATGAACTTTAAAAATATTATGCAGTTTTTGCCCGAAGTAAGAGGGCCCATGCAGAAAAAACTAGATTTCGGTACAAAGTTAAAATGGACCTTGATTATTCTTATCTCTTTTTTCGTTTTAGCAAATATCCCTATTTATGGTTTAGCTTCTGCTGCTTTAGAGAGGTTTGAATATCTGGCAATTATACTTGGAACAGAATTTGGTTCTGTTATATCCCTAGGTATAGGGCCTATCGTAATGGCTTCCATTATTTTGCAATTGTTAGTCGGAAGTAAAATTTTGGAAATTGACACTTCAACTCCAGATGGAAAAAAATACTTTCAAGGATTGCAAAAAATGCTTGTTTTCTTTTTTATATTATTTGAGGCTATAGTTTATGTTGTTATGAGAGGTTTAGAAGCTGCTCCAGGACACACTTTTATTGTTATTTTCCAACTTATCTTAGGAGGGTTAGCTATTGTTTTTATGAATGAAGTGAGCGAGAAATGGGGATTTGGTTCTGGTGTTTCCTTGTTTATAGCTGCGGGAGTTTCATGGAGGATGTTCACAGGTTTGTTCCAGTTCATTAATCCTCAAGGACAAAACTGTTTATTGAATTTTGGACAGGTTCCTTGTGCAGGTAAGGTTTTAGTGGTTATTCAGGCAGTTATTAACCAGGCTCCGATAGAAGCATTAACTGCTTTGGCAGTGATTATTGTCACTGCAATTGTTTTCTTCATTATTGTTTGGGCTCAATCATTGAAAATTGAGGTGCCTTTATCTTACAATAGGATGAGAGGTTATTCAATTAAATGGCCACTTGCATTTTTCTATGCTTCAGTTATTCCGGTAATTTTAACTGCTGCATTATCAGCGAATATTCAGTTATTTGCAGGATTATTAGAAAATTGGTTGGGGCATGCTACTTTCCTTGGAGGATTTTCACAAGGTCAACCTGTTTCTGGTCTGGCTTACTGGGTTTCACCAGTTAATGTTATGGAAGTTTTGATTGCTCGTGCGCTTACAACGACTCATATTTTAAGGGCTATAACCCATACATTATTTTATGTATTCTTCACTACAATATTTGCAGTATTTTGGGTAAAAACTTCTGGTATGGATGCTTCAAGCCAGGCTGAAAATATAATGTCTTCAGGCTTACAAATCCCTGGATTTAGAAAAGATAAAAGAGTTTTGGAAAGTGTTTTGTCTAGATATGTTATGCCTTTGACAGTTATGGGAGGTTTTGCAATTGGTTTGTTAGCTGCCTTGGCAGACTTGACAGGGGCATTAGTTGGAGGAACAGCTATTTTGTTAGTAGTAATGATTTTGTACAAATTCTATGAAAACATTGCACAACAACATGCTGTAGACATGCATCCTGCTTTAAAGAAATTTATGGGCCAGTAAGCAAAGGTTTTTAAATAAATTTTATTTCTCTTTTTTAAGATGTTAAATAATATTGCTAATTTGATGAAATTGTATCCTTTACCTAGTCTATTTGTATTTGCAATCGTGATTTCATTTCTTATTTCTTTAGTTCAAAAATATTTAGGAAATCCTGAAAGAATGAAAGAATTGAAGAAAATGCAAAAGAGTATTCAGAAAAAAATGAAGGAACATCAGAAAAATGGTAATCAGGATAAAGTTATGGAATTGCAAAAAGAAATGTTTTCACATATGGGAGAAACATTTAAACATTCAATGAAACCCATGTTGATTACAATGGTCCCTATGTTAATTTTAATCTATTGGTTAAAAGAAATCTACACCCCTCTTTTTGGTGGTTGGTGGATTGCTTACTATATTGTTTTTTCATTGATAGCAAGCTTTGCATGGAGGAAAGCTCTAAAATTACATTAAAATGGCAGAAAAAAAAGATTCTCAAAAACAAGAATATATGATGCAGTTAAGCATGCTTGACAAACAAGCAAAAGAACTTCAACAACAGATAGGACAAGTCAATCAACAAATTAAACAGTATGATGATTTGAAAGGAAGTTTGGATGATGTTGGAAAAGTGAAAGAAGGAGAAGAAATGCTAGCTCCTATAGGGAGAGGGATTTTTTTTAAATCTGAAATAAAAGACAAAAAATTACTTGTTAATGTTGGAGAAAATATTATTTTGAAGAAAACTCCTGAGGGTGCAAAGAAAATTGTGGACAAACAAGTGAAAGAGTTGGAAAAAATTAAGAAGGAACTTGAAGGAAATGTTCAGGAACTTAACAAACAAGTGGAAAGTTTAATTGTTGCTGCTCAAAAATCATAAGGGTTTTTCTTGAATTCTTTAATGAATTGGTTTAGTGTTAAAATTCCTAGTTCACTGACAATTCTTTTTATATGTTTCTTATCTATTTTTTCAAATGCTGGATTCCTTATTTTGACTTTTTCTGGTCTGTTTTTCCAAATTTCTTGGAACTGTCTTTCTTCCAATTTTACTTGTTTTGTGAATTTCCAAGAATCTGCTATTATGTAAACCGGAATTTTGTTGTTGTAAGCAATTTCTGCAAACATTCCACTTCCAATTTTATTTATTACCCCATTTTCTAAAATTGCATCACTTCCTAAAAAAACAAAGTCTACTTTTTTTGTTCCCTGTTCTTTTGTTAATGCTACTTTCGCAGCTGAATCAACAAAACTAGTTACAGGAATTTTTGCTTTCTTTAATCTTTTTGTTGTAATTCTTCCTTGATATAATGGACGTGTTTCTGTATTGTACACTTCAAATTTTTTTCCTTTCTTTTTAGCATTAATCAAGGCATTTACAACATTAGTAGAATGGCAGTGAGTAAAAATAACCTGATTTTTCTTATTTAAAATTTTTAAAACATTTTCATTAATTTTTTCTTGTGAAAAATCAAAGTGTTTTAGGGTTTTTTCTTTGTTATTTTTTTCATAATACTTTAATGCATTTGCCAGCATTGGTTCTGTGGGCCTTGCATTTATTAATTGTTTTTCTGCCTCTTTTGTGGGTTTTAGCGAATATGCTTTAATTGCAGCTTTCGCAATATTTCTGGCACCCTGAATTTTAAGTGTTTTTATATCTTTGATAGTTTTCCTGAACTTCCTCTCTTTTAATGCATTTGCCATGTGTTTATTAAATAAAGGTAGTATAAAAACATTTTGATGAATTTCAATAAAATTCTTTTTGGTCCAGTATAAATCAATTAATTTTTTAATCTTATTTTTGATTTCTTTCATATAAGATTTTTCAAGAGAACCTATTTTATTGATGAACCTTTTTCTATCTAATGATTGAATTTGAAAAATTAATGCTATGGAATCTTTGTTGAGATTATTCTCCCAACTCTTCTTGATCTCAAATGTGTGTGGCAATCTAAGGGCATATTTATTTGAAGTTAAAGGGACTACTAAAACCATATCTTGTCTTTGTATCAGCTAAGATTAATGCAGGTCTTTTACCTCTCTGTTCTCTTCCTTCTACAAAAGGCAACTCTATAATCCATATTTCCCCTTTTTTCATTTTAGAACTTCGAGTCCCTTATTGCTGCTCTTTCCCAAGCATCTATTTCTGTGTTTAAATCTTCTTGTTCTTTAATATCTCTTATATACAGTTTTATCGCCCTGGCCATTAATTCTTTCTTTTTTAATCCCATTTCTTGAGAAGTTCTTTCTATTTCTCCTGATATATCTTTTGGTATTTCTATTTCCATAATTGTTATAAATCTATCATCTATTTAAAATTTGCGGAAATGTAATATTGATCAACCCTTTTTTTATCTTGTCTGTATTTATATTTGGTTTACTCTGATTAATAAATTGAGTATCTTAAAAATTTTTATACACTTATTAAATAAAGATAGTATAAAAACATTTCTCATTTAAAATGCAAAAGTTTTTTAAGGTAAAAACTTAAGTAAAATTGAGGTATTAAAAAAAATGTTAGAAATGTTGTTAAGTCCAAGGAAAGCTACAAGGAGACCTTGGGAAATGTTGATATTAGGAATTTTTTATGGTTCTTTGTCAATGTTGTTGGCAGAATTTATGTTTTCCCAAGATACTGTTTTGAACAAATATACTGGAATTCTAGTAGTTGTTTTTTCAGTTATGTTCACACTTCCTTTCTTATATTTTTTAATTAAAAGGGGTGTTGAAAAAGAGATAGGAGAGAAAGATTCTTTTAGATTATTTAGAGAACATTCAAGAACAATCCTTGCTTTGTTATTCTTATTTGCCGGTTTTGTAATTGCCTTTTCCTTTTGGCATCTTTTACTTGGGGCTGAATACTCTTTAATGCCTCAAATTGAAACTTATTGTGCAATTAATAGGCCGGGCCAAATAGAAGCCTGTGTTCAGGAGT
>SL_3KL_010_SEDDRAFT_10005328_pt1 | contig 11555 bp, 3 predicted proteins | sample SodLakKL_010_SED_2_FD_10381 | JGI IMG/M metagenome (IMG submission 10381)
CATGTCCCCGCTGTCCCGGTTTCCCCGATCGCTCCGGCTGACCGCCTTCTGCCTGCTTGTTCTCATGGCAGCCGGCGCCCTTTCGGATGTGCAAGCCGATGACAAGAGAACCATAACTCCTGAAGATCTCTGGAATATGAAGCGCGCCGGGACGGGGGATGCTTCCCCTGACGGGAAATATCTCGTTTTTCCGGTCACACGCTACGACATTGATGAAGACCGGTCTTACACGAACCTGTACCGGTCCAGCCTGGATGGCGATGACATCCGAAAATTCACATCTCAGAACTCCGATCGCCAGCCCGCCTGGAGTCCGGATGGAAACCGTATTGCCTTCGTATCGGGACGCGACGGGTCGCCGGCCCAGCTCTACCTTATCCCCGCGGATGGCGGTGAGGCCGAGCGCCTGACGGACATGCCCGTATCCGTCTCGGCACCGAAATGGTTTCCGGACGGAAAGCATATCGCGTTCGTGGCCAATGTCCTGCCGGGATACGATGGCGACTTTGACCGGCTCGGGGAAATGATCCGGGAGCAGGAGGAAAGCAAGGTCAGCGCCAAGGTGACCGAAAACCGCATCTACAGGCACTGGAGCCGCTGGCTCACCGACGGCCGTTATCCACGCATCTTCAGGATGAATGTGGAAACGAAGGAGATCACCGACCTGATGCCGGGATCACAGCGCTATTTTGCGATGATGGGATCTGCCGATTACGACATCTCACCGGACGGCAATGAGATAGCCGTATCCGCCAACAGCAATCCCCCTCCCTACGAATACCTTGACTACGATATTTTCCTGGTGCCGGCGGACGGTAGCGGCGAGCTCGTCAATATCACCGCACACAATCCGGCCAACGACATGAGTCCGGCCTACAGTCGGGATGGAAACACGCTCCTCTACCGGAAACAGACCCGCACCGATTTCTATGCCGACCGGGCGCGACTGGTCTTCTACGACCGGCAGAGCGGTGACCGGACCGTGATCGACAATGTGATGCACGGCGACATCGACCTTTCGCCTGGAAGTGCCCTCTGGGCGGACGATAGCCGTGAAATCTACTTCACTGCCCAGGATCGGGGCAAGACTTCCGTTTTTGCGTATGATGTCCGTCGCGACCGCCTTCGTGAAATCCATCGCGGCGGAACCAACTCCGGCATCGTCCGCGCCGGTGACCATCTGGTCTTCCTGCATCGATCGTTCACCCGGGCGCCCGAGCTTTTCCGGATCCGCGCCAACGGTCGCAACCTGTCAAAAATCACCGGTTTCAACGATGACATCATGTCCGGCTTGGATATGGGCCGTGTCGAAAATGTGACCTACCAGGGCGCCAACGGGGTGGATGTGCAGATGTTCGTCGTCTATCCGCCCGATTTCGACGAAAACGAGGAATGGCCGCTACTGGTACAGATCCACGGCGGTCCGCACGGCATTTTCGGCGACGATTTCCACTTCCGCTGGAATGCCCAGGTCTTTGCCGCTCCGGGATATGTTGTGGCGCTGCCCAACTTCCACGGATCCACGAGTTTCGGACAGGAATTCGCCGAATCCATCCATGGGGCCCACTCCGAGCTGCCCTACCGCGACATTATGAAGGCAACCGATTACATGGCCGACAAACCCTACATCGACGGCAGCCGAACCGCCGCGGCCGGTGGAAGTTACGGGGGATACATGGTCAGCTGGATTGCCGGCAAGACGGACCGGTACCAGGCGCTCATCAACCATGCCGGTGTGTACAATATCATGTCGCAGTTTGCCTCTGATGTGACCTATCACCGCGAAGCGGCCTACAGCGGCGCTCCATGGGACGGCCTGGAGGATCTGCAGCGCTGGAACCCCGCCATGCTGGCCGAAAACTTCAAGACACCCATGCTTATCCTCCATGGCGAGCTGGATTACCGCGTGCCAGTGACACACGGTCTGGAGGTCTATGGCGTCTATAAAGGCAAAGGACTCGACGCCCGGCTGGTCTACTATCCCGATGAAAACCACTGGATACTGACTCCCCAGAACTCAATTCACTGGTTCGGGGAATTCCATGACTGGCTGTTGCGTTATATAAGTGCAGGGCCGACAGAACAGTGATTTTTTAGAAGGATTTAAAGATTTACAGAAAAATCATGCGCAGAACGAAGGCAGTAACAACTCTGCACAATAAAATGTGAACTTGTTAGTTGTATTAATCCATACCATACCCTCCCCTCAAAAGCCAGTCTCTGATCGGACTGGCTTTGATTTTTTATAACATCCGGGTTTTATAACATCCGGGTTTCCGAACCATCTTTTTCCCCGCCTTGGTCCCGTTAGCGTTGATAAAAGTATTCCGGCAATTTAGACTGGTGTCGCAAGTACTGCCGCTTTTCCACTCTATCCCTGAAAATCCGGCTATTTGACAAGCGTGACGGGAAGCGACATGCGGCGGCTTCCACTTTGGGCCGTTATGATATAGACCCCGCTTGTCCATGTGGATGCGTCCACGGCCACCTCATGATATCCGCTCCGGACGGCCTCATCCACAAGAACAGCCACTCTTCTTCCATCAACGGAGTACACGGAAACGCTCAGATGACCCGGATCGGGGACGGCCACCGTCACCATCGCCCGGTTGTTGAACGGGTTGGGTCTGGGTGGATGCAGACGGAAGTCCCGGGGACGGTCCGGTTCGGGTTCTGACAGTCCGCCGGACACCTCCGTTGCCTCAAACAGGGCTTTCAGCGACAATTCCTGTTCAAAAGTGCGGATGGTGATGGTCTCTCCTGTGTGATCGCGCCCCTCCCAGCCGGCAAAATCATATCCCTTGGCCGGAACAGCCGTGATGGTGATCGGGACATCATGAAAATAGACGCCGGACCATGGCCAGGGCTGATCCGGAACCCCGACCTGACCGGGTTGAATATCGATGGTGTTGATGCGGATGTGTCCGCCTTCGGGATCATTGACATTGAGGGTAACGTCCACGGAGCCGCGGAGACGAAAGTGGGAAAGGATGTGTTCCCGCTGGACTGCAGGTCTCTTCCGGGCAAAATCGCGCATGGATACAACCTCCTCCTCCCACTCCTGCATGGTTTCCGGTCCGCGCCAGCGGTTGACATGTTCCGGCATGTGCGGTTTGAGCTGGTTGTAGATAGCGTCTATCTCCGCTTCCACACGCTCCGGGGAGAAGGCCGTATTGAGCAGGTCTGCAAACCTGTTGATGAAGCTGTGCCGGAAAGAGACATTGCGCAGGGCGCCGCGCAGCATTTGAACCGACCAGTCCGGGTTGGGCCAGGATACATTGGCGCCATTTATGGCAAAACTGAGGGTGTTGTGCTGTTCGCGCATTCCGGCGCCCTGAACGTACGGGTAATCAAGGTTGAACCCGAAATCGGTGTCAAACATCAGCCAGCGCCAGCGACCGTCATGCCCGGGCGGGGCGTCATCCTGCGGACCGTCCGTGCGCTTCCGCCAGAACTCTATGTTGTTGCCGGGCCAGTCCGTGTTGCGGAAATAGATGTTGGCAATATGGTAGTCGCGAAGGTTCTCGAGATCCACCCGGTCGCCAACCCTCTGCCAGACCTGGGGATGGTTGACCTGGTCCGTATCCAGCATCTCCCGCAGCTGCTCATAGTCGCGCTGGTCGAGGGAAGTGCCTTCCTTTATTTCAGCATCTCCTTCCAGCAGCACCAGATCGTCGCGTTCCAGGCCGTACATGGTTTCAAAATAGCGATGGTCGAACCGTTTGCGGATGTTGTGGATGCCCCAGTACTCACCGTTCAGGAACACCACGACGGGACGGTAGTACTGTGTTTCCACCGGCGTGTGCTGCACGAGCCGCTGCATGAGCGCATCGCGAAAGTAGGCCATATCCCAGTCATTGCCGGAATTGCGCAACAGGAACCGCTTGTAGCGATCGACCGGGGCCTCCGGGATCAGCGGATATTCGAACCAGGTTTCGCCGTAGGATCTGCGGGCATACATACGCAGGGATTTTATGGGCCGGGCACGGGATGTGCCCCCGTGAATGCGCACGCCGGCATCCTGGGCCAGTACGGGTTCGCCGCCGCTTTCATAAAACTCGAAATGCACCGGTCGCTCCGAGCCCTCGCCGCGCTCCCAGAAATTCGGGGGTACGTAGATGCCGGATGCCTCCGAAAAGAAATTGTCGCGGTCTGTTGCCAGGGATACTACCGGCAGCCGGTACCGCTCGTGAAGTTCGGCGCCGACAAAAAAGGTCCGTGTGGCCACCCGGACCGGTTCGGAGTCCGGTGCCCATGCGACAGCGCGCACTACCGTGCCCTTGAACACCTGCCCGATCGGCGGTTTCCAGCCGTCATTGAGCGGATCGTTTTCTCCGATATTGTTGGTGCGGATCATGGACAGGTCGTTTGGCTCATCCGTGCGGTCCTCAATCCGGATCGATTGTCCCTCAAAAAGCCGGCGGCCGTTATCCGGACCGGGTGTGCTGCCGTCAAGGGTGTAGTAGATACGGGCGTCTTGCTGATGATCGGACAGTGTGAGTGCAAGGTCAAACCCCTGCTGGTGGAATCCGCCCTCGTGTGAAAATGCGGGCGGATCGAGAAGCCGGGATATGCCATCCGTAACGTTGGAAAAACCGGGCGTGGGTTCATTAAAAAAGACCCACTGGTCCGAGCCGTCGGGTCTGCGCCCGTAAGAATAGTCGGTGGGTACGCGTACGGGTGGAACCGTATCCAGCCGGATTCCGTTAAAATCCGTCAGGCGCAAGGGCTCGCCATCGGAGGCAATGCTGAAACTGGCGTGAAGCGGCGCCCCCGGGGTTCTCCGGTCCTTACCGGAGGCCCAGATGAGCATGAAAGCACCGGGCCGGAGCGTGGTGTCGGGGAACACCCATCGGAAATAATCACCTTCGCGATCGGTCAAACCGTATCCGGCAAGGCGCACCGGCTCGCTTCCCGTGTTCAGGATCTCGATCCAGTCCTCAAAGTCGCCGTCCTCGTCCGAAATGGTTTCGTTGTTGGACGCCATGAACTCATTGATGACAAGTGCTGACTGCGCTCCGGCGTTGGTTATGCACAAAACGAGCAGAAAAGATGCAAAAATCAGAGGTAATGCAGGATGATTCATAAAGTTGATGCAAAAAACATGGATATACAGCTAAAATACGTGATTTTCAGCTGAAAGACAGGACAAATCAACTGAAAATCGGACAGGGGTTTCCGGCAGGTTTCCCTCCGGCATCCCGACTGACCCTCCTTTTTTGTATATTTGTCCACCTTCTATCCACATTATCATTTGTCGCACTTTTTCCCATAAACCGCCTGTTTTGACACACCCCATACAGAAAGCTCTGAAACAACGCATCCTGGTGATTGACGGTGCCATGGGCACGATGATCCAGAAGCACGCTCTTTCAGAAGAGGATTTCCGCGGAGACCGTTTTGCCGGACACGATCATGATCTCAAGGGCAACAACGATCTGCTCAGTGTCACGCAACCCGAAATCATCCGCTCAATTCACGAGGCCTTTCTGGAGGCAGGGGCCGATATCGTCGAGACCAACACCTTCAGCTCCAATCCGATTTCGCAGTTGGACTATGGGCTGGAAGAGCACGTCTACGAGATGAACCTTGCCTCGGCACGCCTCGCGCGTGAAGCGGCGGACAAATTTACAAAGCAGAATCCGGAAAAGCCCCGTTTTGTGGCCGGCGCCATGGGTCCCACCAACCGCACGCTCTCACTGTCGCCGGATGTGAACGATCCCGGCTACCGTGCCGTGACCTTCGACGAGATGGTGGACTGTTACGCCGCACAGATCCCCGGACTCATGGATGGCGGGGCCGATGTGCTTCTTGTGGAGACGGTTTTCGATACTCTGAACTGTAAAGCAGCTCTTTTTGCCATCCAGAATTACCGCAGGGAGGCCAGGAGCCATGTGCCGGTCATGATTTCCGGGACGATCGTGGACCAGAGCGGCCGCACGCTTTCCGGCCAGACGACGGAGGCCTTCTGGATCTCGATCTCGCACGTTCCGAACCTGCTGAGCGTGGGGTTGAACTGTGCGCTCGGCTCGCAGCAGATGCGCCCATTCATCCGTGAGATTTCACGCATTGCCACAGCTCCGGTGACACTCTATCCCAACGCCGGCCTGCCCAACGAGTTTGGCCAGTACGATGAATCACCGGATTTCATGGCGCAGCAGCTCGAGGCCTACACTTCCGAGGGCTGGCTCAACATGGTGGGCGGTTGCTGCGGCACCACTCCGGAGCACATCGCACAATTTGCGGAGGTAGCGTCCCGGCACCAGCCGCGAACCATCCCCGACAGCGAACCCTGGCTGCGCCTGAGCGGACTCGAACCGCTGGTAGTCCGGCCCGAGACGAATTTTGTCAATGTCGGTGAGCGGACCAACGTCTCCGGTTCCCGCAAATTCGCACGCCTTATCCGCGAGGACAAGTTCGAAGAGGCCTTGTCGGTGGCCCGCGAGCAGATTGAAAACGGCGCCCAGATCATTGATGTGAACATGGATGAAGGGCTGCTCGACTCCGAAAAGGTGATGACGACCTTCCTCAACCTGATCATGGCCGAGCCTGACATTGCGCGGGTGCCGGTGATGGTCGACTCCTCGAAATGGTCGGTGCTGGAAGCGGGGCTGAAGTGTCTGCAGGGCAAAGCCGTTGTCAATTCACTGAGCCTCAAGGAGGGCGAGCGTGTTTTTCTGGAGCAGGCCCGGAAAGTGCGCGACTACGGTGCGGCCGTCATAGTGATGGCCTTCGACGAGGAGGGTCAGGCCGACACCTTCGAGCGGCGCATCGCCATCTGCGAACGCGCCTACCGCCTGCTGGTCGACCATATCGGATTCCCGCCGCAGGACATCATTTTCGATCCGAACATCCTCACCGTCGCCACCGGCATCGAGGAGCACAACAACTACGCGGTCGATTTCATCCAGACAACCCGCTGGATCAAGGAAAACCTGCCCATGGCAAAGGTGAGCGGCGGCGTCAGCAACATCTCTTTCTCCTTCCGGGGCAACAACCCGGTCCGCGAGGCCATGCACGCTGCGTTTCTGTATCACTCGATCCGCGCCGGGCTGGATATGGGTATCGTGAACGCCGGCCAGCTCGAGGTCTATGAAGAGATTCCCGGGGACCTGCTGGAGCGGGTCGAAGATGTGCTGTTCAACCGGCGTCCGGATGCCACCGAGCGCCTGGTCGATTTCGCCGAGACCATCCGGCAGAAAGGTGGCAAGGATACGGCCAAAACCGACGAATGGCGCAGCCGTCCAGTCGGAAAACGGCTTGAATACGCGCTTATGAAAGGCATCATCGACCACATCGAAGAGGACACCGAGGAGGCGCGACAGCAGTTCGACCAGGCGCTGGAGGTGATCGAGGGTCCGCTCATGGACGGCATGAACGTGGTCGGCGACCTGTTCGGACAGGGCAAGATGTTCCTCCCTCAGGTTGTAAAAAGCGCCCGGGTGATGAAAAAATCGGTGGCCTGGCTCATCCCGTACATCGAAGAGGAGAAAAAACTGCTCAAGGATGACCGTCCAAAAGGAAAAGTGCTGATGGCGACGGTCAAGGGCGATGTCCACGACATTGGCAAGAACATTGTCGGGGTGGTGCTGGGCTGCAACAACTACGAAGTGATCGACCTGGGCGTGATGGTCCCGGCGCAGAAAATCCTGGATGCGGCCGAAGAGCATAAGGTGGATGTCATCGGGGTGAGCGGACTCATAACTCCTTCGCTGGATGAGATGGTGGATCTGGCGCGCGAAATGGAGGCGCGGGGCATGACGCATCCGCTGCTGATCGGCGGGGCCACCACGTCGCGGGTCCACACCGCCGTGAAGATCGCTCAGGCGTACAGCGGACCGGTGATCCACGTGCTGGATGCCTCTAAAAGCGTGCCCGTGGTCAGCCGGCTGCTTTCCGACACGCAGCGCGAGCCGTTCTTGCAGGAAATCAGGGAGGAGTACACCGACGTCCGCGAGCGCCACGAGCAGCGCACCCATGCCAAAAGCTACATCCCGCTGGAAACGGCCCGGCAGAACCGTACCCCTGTCTCGTGGCGGCCGGATGATATCAGCGCGCCGCACCGGACCGGCCTCATCCAGTCGGGTCAACCCTCGCTGAAAGAGCTTGTATCCTACATCGACTGGACACCCTTCTTCATCACCTGGCAAATGGCCGGCAAATATCCGGCCATCCTTGAGGATGACACGCTCGGCGAGCAGGCCCGCAAGCTGCACCGCGACGCCCTCGGGATGCTGGACCGTATCATCGCCGAAAAATGGCTGGATGTGCGCGTGTGCTGCGGCATCTTCCCGGCCAACAGCACCGGCGATGACATTGAGATCTACGCGGATGATGCGCGCGAAGAGGTGCGCGCCGTACTGCGGATGCTGCGCCAGCAAAGCCGGAAACGCGGGGGACAGCCCAACCGGTGCCTGTCCGACTACATCGCCCCGAAAGAGACGGGTCTGCCGGACCATATCGGCGCGTTTGCCATCACAGCGGGACATGGCATCGACGACCCGCTGGCGCGTTTCGAGGCGGACCATGACGACTATTCGGCCATCATGCTCAAGGCGCTGGCCGACCGGCTGGCGGAGGCGGCGGCCGAGTGGCTGCACAAAAAAGTGCGGCGCGAAATATGGGGGTACGCACCTGACGAGGACCTCGGCAACAATGCGCTGATCCGGGAGGCCTACCGCGGTATCCGTCCCGCCCCCGGCTATCCCGCCAATCCCGACCACACCGAAAAGCCGCTCCTGTTCGATCTGATCGACGCCGTGGAGCGCACCGGTATCACCCTGACTGAAAATTTCGCCATGTCGCCGGCGGCATCGGTCTGCGGGCTATACTTCGCGCATCCCGAGTCGTCGTACTTCTCTGTTGGACGCATCCTGGAGGACCAGGTCGCCGATTATGCGCAACGGAAAGGGATGCCCCTGGAGGATGTGGAAAAGTGGCTCGGACCCAATCTGGCCTACGATCCGGCAAAACGAAGCGCCTCTTCAAGCCGCGCCTGACGGGCCGGACGCCACGTCACGCCGCTCTGCCGATTCGACTCCTGCAAATCCCCGACAGGCCGCTCCCCGTCCAGTCGCAACCTGTTCGAACGCTCAGCCGCCGGCCGTATCCACCCGCTCAGCCGCTCCTCGAAAAAACCTGCCGGCACTTCCGGCGACGCGAGGTAGATCAGATTGCGGTAGGTTTCGAAAAAGAACGGGTCGATTGGCAGCTCCAGCGCTTTTTTCACGAGCTCTGCGGGGATCTGTTTTGCGGCGGGCACCGGATTCCTCCGGAACCACTCGGCAAAAAACACACGGACAATAAAAGGGTCGCCGGATCCGAGTACAAATTCCGGCGGACGCTCCAATGAAAGGCCGGTGCTGTACAGAATGCGGACCATATCCTGCCACTGATCCGGATCCGAACGCCGCTGCCAGGCCTGCTGCGCCTGTTTCTCAGCAAGGCTTAACGGTCCAACCGTGACCGACCGGCTGCCTGTTCCGGCCGATTGCCCCTCTTGCCCGGTGCGCTTTTCGCTTTCCAGCACGCCTGGCGACTTCTTTCGCAGCTCCCATGCCCTTTCCCGCAGCTCCCATGCCCTTTCCCGCCGCCCGGCTGCCATGTACGCATCGGCCAACCGAACGCGCAGTAACGGATGCTCCATCAATCCCGGATGCTCCTCGGTCGCAGCCGTGAATTCCTCTGCTGTTGTCTCCGGATAACCCGCTTCCAGCCGGAGCTGCATCCACTGCATCCATCCGGCTTCCCATCGGGGTTCGGCATCCAGCACATCCTCCAGCAACGCCACGGCACGGACCGAGTCGCCGCGCGCCAGTGCAAGCCGGAAGGCATCGCGCTTTCGTTGCACGGGTGTCCAGGTGCGCGGACAGCGCTCGTCAAACAGCGAAGGTGTAGTGAACAGGGCCTGGGCGAGCACCTCTTCGTCTTCCGTGACGGTCACCCCGGCAACCTTGTGGTGCCAGTCTGTGACCGCATCCCCAAGCCGGTCGCCGTAACCCGAATGCAGCGAAGAGCGGCGATAGGCCTCCTTGAAGTGCTCCACAGGGTATTCCTGCAGCAGCGTGGCGACAAAAGAGCCCGAAACGGCATAGGCGGCTGGACCTGTTTCGCGATAGAAACCCGTGAATGAAAACAGCCGCTCCAGCTCTTCCCGGGAATAGAATGCGTCATTGGATACCACCATCTGGTCAAAAGTGAGCCGGGTGGATGAGGCCGGTGCCAGTGCCACGGCAAGGCCCTCCACCAGTCCTATGCTCCACGAGGCGTTCAGCAGGCGGTTTCCGAACTGGCGTGCGACCACGTGCACCAGTTCGTGCCTCAGCGTCCCGTCCAGGGCCGATTTCCGCATGTGCATCTGGGGATGGCGGTTCCAGACCGGCACGTAGCTGACGCCTTTGGCGCCGGTATACTGCTGCATCTGCCATTCGTCGCCATAGAGATAGCTTCGGATGCGCTCCCCTTCCGGCCACCGGATCCCGAGCGTATCGGTCAGTTCCTGAAAATGAAACTCGTGAAGACGTCCGAGAAAGGCCACCTCATGCGGATGGAAGTCGCTTTTTGAATAGTAAAGATGGAAATGTTCGGTCTGGTGGCTGCCGCCGAGCCCTGCGCGTATACGTGATTCCGGCGAGATGATGCCATGTTGTACGGCAAGCAGGTAGTTGAGGGAAATCGATAGCAGGATCAGGGCGAAAAAGCCCTTCAGGAGCCCGTCGGGGCCGCGAAGATGGGGAATGAGCCAGAAAGCGGCGATCCAGCCGAGGGTGATGAAGCGGTAGAGGATCATCCGGGCGGGAAAAAGCACATTCTGGTCGTAAATAGCTCCCGGCCAGTATCCAAACACATGGTTGAAAAAGAAAAGCTGCGGCAGGAAATACATCGAAAGCAGCACGCCGCCAGCGGCAACTGCAAAGATGAAAACAACCGAGGTGAGCCGTGGCAGGGGGAGGCCGAGATACCGTATTGCCCGTCCGGCCGAAAACCCGAAAAATACGCTGAATAGTGGAATAAAAAGCCAGAATGCCGCACCATCGGTGCTCAGGCAGCCTGTCAGTCCATCCCTTATGATAAGCGGGATGGAGACGGCATAGACGAACCCGGTAAGCAGCAGCACGTCGCGGTCCCGGGCGCCCGGGCGCGCGGCCATCCACGCTCCGGCAAACGCGCCGATCGTCCCGGCAACCAGCGCCGAATCCAGGTGGAACGAACGGACGAGCGGAAACAGCAGCAGGACGCACCCGAGTCCCACCGAACCTGCTAAAAAAAGCAGCCGGTTTCTGCGGATTCCTTGTGTTTTATGTGCGTTTCCTGACATCATCACCTATGGTACCCATTCCGTGTCCGGTTTGTCAAAAAGATTTTGCGATTTGCAATTTTTTACATGGAACTCATTGCTGCTGATCTCCATTATGAGTATTGTAAAATAAACGGAACCCAATGGTTTTACTATGCGCGCCTGCCCACTAAAACACGCTGCGACCAATAATGCAGGCACCCGTCGATTTCCCGTTTGGGGAATGACAAAGCCGGTGCTTATGCTCTTTGCACTCTTC
>SL_3KL_010_SEDDRAFT_10005330_pt1 | contig 11552 bp, 11 predicted proteins | sample SodLakKL_010_SED_2_FD_10381 | JGI IMG/M metagenome (IMG submission 10381)
GTTTCGCCGATCAGTTCCGCGATCATGTCATCGATTCCGAACTGGTCACACTCACCCGCAGCCAGTTCCCCGAATTTGCCGAGCTCAGCGAAGATTACCTGACAGGACTGGCGGTCTTCCGCGTCAACGAAGATTCCATCTGGACCTACGCCCAGCAGGATACCGCACGGCTCAGGGAGCTGTTCGAAGCCAATCCGGATGACTACCACTATGACACCCGGTACCGTTACGTGCGCGTCTCGGCACGGGCCGACACGACCCTGGACCGTGTCCGCTCCCTCGTGGAAGCGGGTGAACCGGTCGACAGCATCCGGGGTGAATTCACCAACGTCGTCATGCGGCGCGATGTGATCAACCGGATCGACAATGAGCCCTACAACATGCTAAAAGGGTTGGATGAGCGCGAGTTTTCTCCCTATTTCGAATACCGGCGCAGGCAGACCACCATGTATCTGGAGGAAATTCTGGAAGCACGCCCCATGACCTTCGACGAGGCGTACAACAAACTCGTCACCGATTACCAGTCCATCCGGGAAACGGAATGGCTGGAGCAAATGCGCCAAAAGTACCGTGTTTCGTTCAAACCCGAGGTTGTCCAGGCGTTACAGCAAAAACAAGATGACTGATACGTTTCGCGTTCTCTTACTACTGCCGTTCTTGCTGACACTGATATCCTGCGAACACAGGATGCGTGACAGGGACGATGTAGTGCTTGCGGAGGTTGGTACCCACGTGCTCTACCTGAGTGATGTCAGGAATGATGTTCCTGCCGAGGTGTTCGCTGCCGACAGTCTCCGTGTAATCACGAACTATCAGAACAGTTGGGTCAACCGTAAACTGAAAGTAATGGAGGCCAAAAGATTGCGGCTCGATCAGCAGAAGGAGGTGCAACGCAGGATCCATCAGGCCACTGAGTCTATCCTGGTCGATGCATTCAACGAAGCGGTGTACCTTGATGTGACGGGCGACCCTGTGACCCGAAGTGAAGCCCAGTCCTATTACGAAAGCAACAAGGACAAGTTCATACTGGCGGAGCGCCATGTCCGTTACAGGCACATCATGGCAGCATCTCTAACCGACGCACAAAATGCACGAAATGCCCTGCTTAGGGGCAGAAGTTGGGTCAATGTGGCCGAAGAGTACTCTGTTAACCCACAAAAGGCCATCCGCACATCCCGGCAGTTCATTCCCGCGTCCACCGCTGCCATGCATTTTGAAGAGATGAACACGTTCCTTCAGGTGATCGGCGTGACTGAGATTTCGCCCATCAGGCGGATCGGCGACCATTTTCACTTCGTTCAGCTGATCGACTCCAGGGAGTCCGGCGACCACCCCCAGGTAGACTGGGTGATAGACCAAATCACCGAATGGCTTATGCTGGAGCGGCGCAGGAAGCACCTCCGTTCGATGGAACAAAGTCTTTTCCTGAAGGCCCAGGCCAACAATGAACTGAGGATATTCGACGTAACCATACCAGAACAACAAATAGAAATCGTAGAGGACAGCCTGTGATCTGAATCCAGAGCAAGTTCCTGACATCGGCAACCAAACATTATGCGCATATTTTTCACATCTGTTTTCATTTTATTTCTCACCGTCAGTGCGATGGGTCAGCAGCGGCAGGTAGCCGATCAGATCGTAGCCGTGGTGAACGACCATATCATCCTAAAGTCCGAAGTCGACCAGAGGGTTTTCGAGTTCATGCAGCAGGCGGGTGGCGAGACCTTCGATGAACGGATGTGGTACTATGTGCTGGAATCCATGATCGACAATTTCGTGATGGTGGAGAAGGCCAAAATCGACTCGATCATCGTAAGCGACTCCGAGGTGGACCGCATCCTGAATCAGCGGATCGACGAGCTGGTCCGGCAACTCGGCAGCGAACGGGAGCTGGAGCGGGCGTTCGGTCAGTCCATCGTGGAGATCAAGGCCGAATACTCCGAACAGTTCCGTCAGGATCTTGTGGTCCAGCGGGTCCGCCAGCAAAAAATATCCAGGATCAACATCACGCGTCCGGAAGTGATGGAGTTTTTCCATTCGATTCCAACGGATTCGCTGCCCATCATACCGGAATCGGTCTCGCTGTCCCAGATCACCGTCATTCCACCGCCAAGAGCGGAAGCCAGGGAGAATGCCCGCAATCTGGCGGTCCAGTTGCGTGACTCCATCCTGCATCACGGAACATCCCTGGAAGACCTTGCGCGCAGACACAGCGACGGCCCGACCGCTTCCCAGGGCGGCGGCCTGCCCATGCTCAGTGCCACCGATCTGCTGCCTGAATATGCGGCGGCGGCGGCGGCTCTCGATCCGGGAGAGATTTCGGAAGTGGTAAGTACCACCCAGGGATTTCACATCATCCGCCTGAACGAGCGCCAGGGTCAGAGAATTTCCACCCATCACATCCTGATCTCCGTATCCGAAGAAGAGCTGGATGAAGATTATGCCATCGACAAACTGACCGCAATCCGGGACAGTGTCCTGCATCAGGGAAAAAACTTTGCCGACATGGCGCGCCGGCACTCTGACGACCGCAACACCGGTCCGGCCGGTGGCCGGCTCATCGATCCGCAATCCGGTCAGCGTTTTCTTCCCGTAAGCGATCTGGATCCTTCGCTCTACCGGACCGTACTTCTCCTGGAAGAACCCGGCGAAATCACTCCGCCCCGGTCCTATCAGTACGGCGAGGACAACAAACGGGCATTCCGGATCGTCAAGTTGAACGAGCGTATGGAAGAGCACCGGGCCAATCTCGAACAGGACTACCAGCTCATCCGAAATTTTGCGCTTCAGCAGAAAAGCCAGCGGATCCTTTCGGAATGGATCATGGACCTGCGCGATGAGATGTTTGTCGAGTACCGGATACCGGTTCCTGATTATGATCCGATGGAGATGCCGGGCCCCCTGGCACCTGAAATCCCGGCTGAAACCGGGGTTCCGGGCGAACCGGAGCCTTATCCCGGCACCAACTGACGCGGTTGGCGGTCGGCGCGACCTTCCACGGATTTATCTGCTTTTACGACTGTTGGCTCAAAAAGCCGACGGCCCTGCCACTGATTTACATTAACATATGAAAATGAGCACCCATGCCTGACACCAAAGAATTCAGCAAAACAGAAAAAGCTGAAGCCTTCACAAGGGACTTTTCGGCATTGCGAAAGGAAATTGCGAAAATCGTGGTCGGGCAGGATGATATTGTTGAGCAGCTGCTGATCAGCCTGTTTTCCCGCGGGCACTGCATCCTGGTCGGCGTACCCGGACTTGCAAAAACGCTGCTCATCCGCACCTTGTCAAAGAGTCTGAACCTGTCATTCAACCGCATACAGTTCACGCCCGATCTCATGCCCGGGGACATAACCGGAACAGAGATCATCGAAGAAGATGCCGCAACGGGCAAAAAAGTCTTCCGCTTTATCCACGGACCGCTCTTCGCTAACATCATTCTGGCCGATGAGATCAACCGGACCCCACCCAAAACCCAGGCGGCCCTGCTGGAATCGATGCAGGAGTATCACGTCACGGCAGGCGGTGTGCGACATGATCTGGAGAAGCCGTTTTTTGTCCTTGCAACCCAGAACCCCATCGAGCAGGAGGGGACATATCCCCTGCCTGAGGCGCAGCTTGACCGGTTCATGTTCAATCTCTGGCTGGATTATCCCGCTTTTCAGGAGGAAATGGATATCGTAAGCCAGACTACTGCCCCGAGTCAGGTAGAAATTGAGCCGATACTCAACGGCGAGCAGATCATGGCATATCAGGATCTGGTGCGGGAAGTGCCCGTTCCTGACAGTGTGCTTGAATTTGCCGTGCGCCTGGTCTCCATGACGCGACCAAAAACCAGCCATGCACCCGAATTTGTCAACAAATACATGAGTTGGGGTGCCGGTCCCCGCGCCTCTCAGTTTCTGATCATCGGAGGAAAAGCCCGTGCCCTCGCNCAGGGAAGGTACAATGTAACGGAAGATGACATCCGCAGTCTGGCAATTCCTGTCCTGCGCCACCGCATCGTGAACAACTATGCTGCCGAGGCCGAAGGCCTCAACACGGTGTCACTGATCCGGCAGCTCCTCGATGAAATGGGCTGAAAGGCCATGTAAAACGCACACCTGGAAAGTCACGATCCGGCAACAATCCCGGTATATATGGACATCCAATTTGACGGTTTCCAACATGCCATCCCGGCAATCTGGGTTGTAGTCCTGATTGCATCGGCACTGGCACTGTCCATCTGGACCTACCATCGGGCAGATGGACTATCCGCAGCATGGCGCTGGATGTTCACCGGTATCCGGTCCCTGGCCTTCCTGCTACTGCTGCTCATCCTCCTGAATCCGGTGATCTCTGTCAATGAACAAGTCACCTCGCCGGTCCGCCTTGCCCTTCTGTTTGACAACAGTCAGAGCACGACCATCGAAAAGGGGTCCTATTCGGGTGAGGAACGTTACCGGGAAGTAATGGACATGCTTTCACCCGATCCGGTCGGAGATCTTGAGCATCTGGTACTGGAAACGTACGGATTTGATTCGGAGCTTTTATCAGTCGACTCGCCCGATGAGCTGTCCCTCGACGGAACCCGCACCAATATCGACCGGGCGCTGACCGGGTTCATGGATATACTGGAGCAGCATGAGGCGGTGATACTTGTGACCGATGGCATCGTAACAACCGGCCGTGATCCCTCCGCCACGGCATCGCGGATGCCTGTCCCCATATACACCATCGCCATTGGGGACACTTCGCGACAACAGGATGTTGTCGTCCAAAGGGTCACACACAATCCAACCGCTTCCCTCAACAGCTCGGTGACAGTGGAGGCATCCATCCTGAACGATGGCTTCCCGGATCGTGACATACAGGTACAGCTGCGTCAGGACGGTGACGTGTTGAGCGAGCAGGTGATCCGATCCACCGAATCGCGCTCCGTTCAGCAGGTGGGTTTTGAGATACTGCTTGAGGAAGAAGGACTTCAGCAATTCCAGATACACGTACCGGAAGTCCCGGGAGAGTGGACGACAGAGAACAACACGCGCTGGTTCTCGATCGATGTTCGTGACGACCGGCTGCGCATCCTTCACCTGTCCTTTGAAATCCATCCGGATGTCAGGGATGTCCGGGGGTTCCTCCGGGAGGACAGGCAGGTTGACCTTGAAAGCCGAACCTGGATTTCGGGAGACCGCTATGTGGAGGGCGAGCTCCCCGACCGGCCGGATACGCTCGACCTGGTCATTTTGCACGGTTTCCCGCACATCGATCTGGAGGAAGGCCATGCGAGGGAAGTGGCGGAACGTTTTTCTGAAAACGCGCTTTTCTTCATCGGTTCTGCCGGACAGGATCTGTCACGGCTTTCCACACTTTTTTCCGGTCAGCTGCCGATCCGTTTCCAACCCGGGTTTCGCTGGCAGGATGTGCAGATCCATCTGCCATCGGATCGAAGCAGTCATGCCGTGCTGGATTTTGATATTCCTGAGGAGCTGAGGATGCCCCTGGTGCGCGGCGGGATCCGGGACGCAGGTGCTTCGGCCAATGCAACCGTCCTCCTTCAAACTGCTTACCGCGGCAACCAGACCCAAATCCCACTGCTGGCTGTCAGGACCACCGGAAACCGGAACATTTCCCACCTGAATGCTTATAACACCTACCTATGGTCATTGAGCACACGTGAGGAGAACCGCAGCTTTTGGCACGGACTTTTGAACAACATCATCAAGTGGACAGCTGCCCAGCCGGACGAGCAACTGCTCGACCTCACCCCTGCCGAACCCGTCTTCCAGATCGGGGAACCGGTCATTTTCAACGGTTTCCTCCGCAATGAAGCCGGTGAGCCCGAAGAGAATGCGGCCATAGAAATGGTTGTGGAAAACGATGATATTGACATGCGCAGATATGTAATGAGCAACGAAGGGGGTGGACGTTATCAGCTCGAGATCGGCAATCTGCCGGAGGGCACCTACCAGTTTACCGGTACGGCTGCGCGGGGTGATCGGGATATCGATACCAGAAGCGGTGGTTTTTCTGTGGGAGGTGTAAACCGCGAATTAATGAATACCATTCGCGACGATGATCTGCTCCGGTACATGGCACAAACTTCAGGTGGCCGGTTCCTGCCCCACGAACAGGCAGGTGATCTGCTTGAATTGTTGAGATCTGATATCAGCTTTGAACAGCGAGTTGAAACCATTACGATGTCACTGGCCCTTCACCGCAATCCGTTCTGGTTCATCCTGGTGATATTGCTCCTGACGCTGGAATGGGGACTCAGGAAGTACCGTTCGCTTCATTGATACATGCGTTATGCCAACCGGCATGCGCATCCCCACTCTGATTGCTGTTGCTGATACCTCTCCCAAGGCCTTTCAGAAGAAGTGTAAAAAAAAAGCCGGTACAGGACTGGTCAATGAGTCCGGTACCGGCTGTTAATCTTCTCAGGATGCGATCAATTCATTCGCATTCCGTTAGCGAGTTCGTCCTCTGCTTTCTGTAGCGGGCGTGCCACGTGCCATGAGCCACAGGACAAGCAGTATGATGATGAGGACGATGGCAAGGCCAAGAAGGATCATCATCGTGTAGGAGGTCGGTTGTGCCTGAAGCTTCCAATCGGCCAGTTTCTCATCGATGGTATTGAAATTCTCATAGGTCATGAGGTTCGCTTCAACGAGGTATTCTTGCCAGCGGGGCTTCACACTTCCGAACCAGAAATCAGCAAAATTCTGATATCTCTCAACTTCTTCATCGCTTCCACCCTCTTCGGCGCGGGCAATTGCCTCGTCGACGTAGGTGTTGAGCGAAGTGTAGAACTCGAGGGAGTTTCTGAACGGTGCCAGTTCGATGTTGTTCTGAGCGAATGCATCGGACAAGGTGGTCCATGCGGCATCATCGACGAGCATCTGCCATTCGTCAACCTTCTCAACTATGGAGCCGATGCGATCGCCGCGACGGGTTTCCGCCACATAGATCTGCGCAAGGTCATAGCCCATGTTTTCCCACATGCGGTTGAACTCTACCTGCACACTGTAAAGCTTGAGGAAATCCTGTGTGCTGAGTTCGGTATGCGTATTGAGGAATGAGATGTTGTTGTCGACAACAGACTCGATGTATCCCAGGACATTCTGGGCATCGATTTCAAGCGCGAGTCCACGGCGTTCTCCCGGTGAAAGCGACTGCAGGTCGACATTCTCATATGCAACGAAGATGGAATCGACCATTTTGATGATGAATTCGTCGCGTTTCTCAAGCTCCTGGCGCAGACGGCGTGCCTGAGCGGCATTCGCATCCCGCGAGCGGCGCATGGCTGCGAGTTGGTTGTTGAGGGAATCGGCACGCTGCTGGTAGCGGTCCGCATCGGCGGTCAGTTCCGTGATACGTTCCTCGAGGACCACTATGGTGTCGCCCTGCTCTCCGAGCCGGGAAATATGGGAACTGGTGGCTTGTGCAAGTTCACGCAGATTGGTCACGCGCATCTCAAGTGTTTCCGGATAAAGTACCCTGTTGAGCATGGATGCGTTGTCGCGGTATCTGCTGTCCATTTCATCAAGCTTCTCCATGAGCTCGTCCACCTCATCGGTGGTCCGAACGGTCTTCAATTCCTGAAGCACCTCGGCATGGTCACGATCAAAATTTTGCTTGATCTGGAAATCAGACTGAAATTGTGCCTGAACCTGACCGGAGAATCCCACAGCAAGTAAGAGGAGGGTTGCCAGTACAGTTTTAATAGTTAGCTTTTCCATTGTTCTTTATACTTGTAGCTTAAAATTTCGGTTTAATTTGCAAGGCCGTCTTTGGTCAGGCGATACTCAACATCTCCATCTACAAGCTGAATGTAGGGAGAACGCTGATTGAAAGCCGGGTTGGCCAGACCTGCTCCCGAAACACGGATAACTTTTTTCAGGTCCAGGGCACGTTCTTCAACTTCAAAGACGTACACATTATTGAATCCCGGAGCCGTCACAAAGTAGTACCCGTCTCTGCTACGTATAAAGCGCACTTCCTCGGGGAGAGATGCACCTTCACCACGTTCTTTGACGTTCAGGTCAGTGACGTTAAAGCTGATACCCAAACGGATATCCTGCACATTACCGTTCTGATCGGGCGATGCCACAGATTCCATCGGCTGAGCGTAGTCAACATCGGTTAGGGTTAACGAGGGGCCACAGGCAACTGCAAAAACAAGCAGCATTGCCGCTGAGATGTTCCCCAGTAATCTGAGATGTTTCATTGAGACCATTTTTTTAAGCGTTAAATTTTGATTGATCTTGTTTACGTTATGCTGAAGTTATTTCTGTAAAACCGTCGGGCAATTGTGCAAAATAATTGAGAGCATGAACATTACCGGTCAAAATATCAAAAAAAACAACGCAATAAAATAACCAATTCAAAGATTCTCATCCATTTGATCAATTATCCAATTATCGCATCATAACTATCAACACGTTAATCAATGCGTTATCTGTTATATTCTCGTCATATTTTCAATAGTGAATGTACAGGAATCCCGGGTTCAAGCTTTTCCTTCCCGTTCAGGAAAGACAACTCCAGAACAAAGGAATAGCCGATTACAATGCCTCCAAGAGACCTTATCAGCTCCGAAGCGGCACGTGCCGATCCGCCGGTGGCCATGAGATCATCATGGATGATCACACGGTCTCCTTTGCTGATGGCATCGGAATGCATCTCCAACCGGTCGACACCGTATTCCAGTTCATACTCCATCGAAATCTTGTCTGCAGGGAGCTTGTTCGGTTTCCGTATCGGGATGAACCCGGCGTTCATGTCCGTTGCCATCAGTGTGCCGAAGATGAACCCCCGCGATTCGATTCCGGCAACAAGATCCACTTGCTGACCGGAAAACGGCTCCAAAAGAAGCCGTGAAGTCAGCATCAGGGTCTGAGGATCCTGCAGGATAGGTGTGATATCCTTGAATATGATCCCCTTTTTGGGAAAATCAGGAATATCCCTGATCTTCTTACGGATCAGTTCGATATCTTCCACATCTTGGGTTGTTGTGTTCATATGCAGTGACTCTTCCAAATAAAGTGCTCATAATAAAAATAATGATGCACTTTAAAAATAAGCCCGACTGAAATCTTTTTCAAAGGACCTAACACTTTTACAACGGACTAGCCCGTCATGACTATCCCATCCCCGGATTTCTTTCCCGACAACCCGCATCACAGGTTCATGCGCCAGGCATTTCTGGAAGCAGATAGGGCATCGGACGCGGGTGAAGTACCCGTTGGGGCCGTAATTGTCCATAAAAACCGCATCATTGCGCGGGGGCACAATCAGGTGGAATTGTTGTCAGATCCCACCGCACATGCTGAAATGATCGCACTATCAGCAGCTTTCCAGCATCTCGGCGAAAAGTACCTGCCGGATTGTACCATGTATGTAACGCTCGAACCGTGTCCGATGTGCGCGGGTGCACTGGTATGGGCCAAGACCGGACGGCTTGTTTTCGGTGCGCAGGATGAAAAGGCCGGTGCGTGTGGAAGTATCTTCAACATCGTTCAGCACCCAAAACTCAACCACAGGATAGAGGTTGTTCAGGGCATCATGGAACAGGATTGTGAATCCCTGATACGTCGTTTTTTCGAAAATTTGAGAAAAAAGGATGACCGGGATACCAACTGAACCTGACTCATTTCAAGTACGGACACCCCGTCAATCTGTCCGTCGCCAGCCATAAAGCCCTTCCTGCTGAATATATCGAAACACCGAAGGAGCCAGTTCATCCGGCCCGGGTGCGATACCGGAGGACAGTTTTTTCCTTATAGCTGTAGAAGAGACCCCCTGCGGGTCATGCTCACAAAAATGCACGACAAAAGACCTGAGGTCAGGCGGGATACTCAACGGAACGCCCGGACGTTCGGCAACAAGCAGCTCGGTTTTATGTGCAATTTTTTCGAATGCAAACCATGTGGAAAGAGTCTGCAAGGTATCCCCGCCTATGCAGAGATAAAAGGAGCGGTCGGGGTAGCAGTTGTTGAGATAGTTGAGCGTGCGGACGGTGTAATGGGGCGGTGGAAGGCGCTGTTCAACATCAGATAGGAGTACCCTGTCCTCTTCTGAAAAGACCCGCTCCAGCATGTTCCAGCGATCTGTAAACGAAGCCAGGTCCGCAGTGTGCTTGTGAGGCGGTGACGGGGTGAGGGTGATCCACAGGTCCTCTATCAACTCATTGCGCAGAAAGGATGAGACCATCCCTTCATGTCCGCTATGAACCGGATTGAACGAGCCGAAGAACAGTCCCGTTCGCATGCCCTATCGTTCGGCCGTAACAGCGGAAACCTGTGACAAACCATCAAGGGCACGGTCATGATACCCTTCAGCCAACTCCCTGTTTTCACCTCGCGGGAATATCTGCAGATACTGCTGATAGCTCTCAACCGCCTTTTCAAACCGCTCCTGCTGTCGCTCCCGAACACTGTTCTCCGCGTAGTTGACATACGCAAGGATCTGGTTGACCAGAGCAATCTCAGCCCAGGCGCTTCCCGGATAACGCTCTACGGTCAACCCGTAATAAATGGCAGCTGAGTCGAATTGCCGGATCCTCATGTACATCTCGGCAGCATGGAATTTCTTCTTAGCCAGCTTGTCGCGAAGTTCATCCATATATACCTGCGCATCCCGTGCACGTTCCGTGCCGGGGTATCGCGTCACGAAAAGCTGGAACCGGTCGAGTGCATTGTAGGTTTCCGTCTGGTCCAGATTGTAACGCGGACTCAGTCTGTAATGGGCAAACGCCTCCATGTATTCAGCTTCTTCACGCCGCTCATCCCGGCTGTAGTTCCTGGCAAAACGCCGGAACTCACTGGCCGCAGAAAGGAAGGCACGGTTGTGGAAATGGCTCATGGCCAGATAAAACTGTGCATCGGCCGCATATTCCGTGCCACGACCCATGGATAGAACCGTTTCGAACGAACGGACGGCATGGGAATAACGCTCCCGTTCGTACTGGCTCATGGCCTTTTCAAAGGCCACTTCAATGGTGTCACCGGGACGGATGTGCTGACTGGACCGGCAACCGGCAGCCAAAAGAACGAGAAAGAGAAGAACGGCAATACTTTTATATGTTTTCAGCATCAGATTATGTGTTTCGCTTGTTGCACCCTCAGTAGTCACGTACCTTTAACTTATCCAGGAGTGATTTTATTTCCTCATGATACGGGGATTCTTCGAACAGGGCCAGTTTTTCAAGGGCGTTGTTGTAGTGTTCTTTAATGACCTTTACGGCATCATCAATGACGCCAAGGTCGTGATATATCCGTATGACCCTCAGGATTTCGGATTCGCCGGCTTTTGGGTTGCCCAGGACCTGACGGAGCAGCATCCGGTCGGTGTCATCAGCCCGTTCGAGCGCCCGGATGGTGAGCCAGGTCTTTTTGCCTTCGATGATGTCACCCCCCACCTTCTTGCCGAATCTCGACACATCACCGACCGCATCCAGCAGATCGTCCTGAATCTGAAAAGCCAGTCCGGCATGCTCGCCGATATCACCGCAATCGGAGACCATTTCTTCCCCGGCACCGGCAGCCAGGGCTCCCAGTTCCATCGAACAG
>SL_3KL_010_SEDDRAFT_10005331_pt1 | contig 11551 bp, 9 predicted proteins | sample SodLakKL_010_SED_2_FD_10381 | JGI IMG/M metagenome (IMG submission 10381)
CCCCCGCCGATGCAGATCCAGGTCCGCCATGGCCCGCCCGAGGCCGTGGCCTCGGGCGGCAACTGGTGCGGCAGTGCCCAGAACTCGAAGAGCCAGGGCAATGCCATCAGCGCCTCGTCGCTCAGATCATTCAGGAAGGCCTCCTGCACCGAGGCTGGCGCGCAGGCGATCCATTCGGCGTCGGATCTCGGCACGGGCTGCATCGAGGTCGAGTTCGATCGACCTGTCGCTGCCTCCCGGGTCTCCCAAGTATTTGTCGAACCTGTTTTGTGCATTGATCGTCGATACCCCGACTTTTGTGAACTCTTCGACGACCTTCGGCAGATCTCCGATGGCGTCGTGTCTTCCGGCCTCGAGTTCATCGGTGATCGCGATGACCTTGTTTGCCGTCTTGGACAGGACACGGATCATGAACCGCGCAATGTTTTTTCCTGCCGCCTGTTCCGGATCGAGCTCGTTTATTGTTATCGTTGTCGTTTCTTTTTTCATTCTTGTTTTTGCCCGTTCTCATGCTGCTCCGCACGAGCGAAAAGAAAAAGCGGCCCGGGACGCACCCGTGCCGCTTTCGCAATTCTTCCAGCCTGGACGAATGGTTACATCAGAGCGTGCGCAAAGTCAATTCGCTAACGACCTGATTGCGCCCGGAAAAAACCTAAAATCCGACACAATCCGCCAATCGCGCCCCGCAAGTCATTGACTTCGTTGCTGCGTCTCGATCTCGCGCCAGCGGGCGACATTGCGGTTGTGGTCGGCCAGGTTGGTCGCGAAGGCATGGCCGCCGGTCCCGTCGGCGACGAAATAGAGATAGGGCGTGTCGTCGGGATTCAGCACCGCCTCGATCGCTGCGCGCCCGGGATTCGCGATCGGGGTCGGCGGCAGCCCGTCGATCTGGTAGGTATTGAACAGCACCGCGCCGTGCCGCTGCCGCTCGGTCACGCCGTCGATGTCCGATCGACGGATCGGCCGGTCGAGGCGCCCCTCGCCGCGCGTGATTCCGTAGATGATCGTGGCGTCCATCTGGAAGCGCATGCCGCTGGCCATCCGGTTGTAGAAGACGCTTGCCACCTGCGGCAGTTCCAGCGGCCCACCGGCTTCCTTCTCGACGATCGAGGCGAGGATCAGCGCCTCCTCCGGGCTCGAGAGCGGCACGCCCTCGGCGCGGTTCTCCCAGGCCGTATCGAGGATCGTCTGCTGGCGGGCCTCGATCTCGGCGATCAGCGCGGCGCGATCATGACCCCGACGGACCTCGTAGCTGCCCGGCGCCAGCCGGCCCTCGGCCGGCACCTCTGCAAGCTCGCCATCGAGGAACGGCGCCGCGCTCAGCGCCGACCAGACCTGCCACGACGTCACCCCCTCGACGACCGTCACGCGAAACCGCGTATCGGCCTGCGCGAGCACCGTCTCGAAGGCTTCCGGCCGTTCCTCGGCATCGACCGCGAAGACCGCGAGTTCCTCGAAGCGCCCGGTCGCCGGATCAAGCTCGCGCGCCAGCAACTCCGAGCGGGTGACGCCCACGCGTAGCACCACCTCGGTGCCGCAGGTCGAGGCCCCGCCGCGGGTGACGATGTCGAGGATCTGGTCCATCGAGGCGCCGGGCTCGATGAGGTACGAGCCGAATCGCAGCCGGTCGTCGCGTTCGGTATACTGCGCGCCGATCCGGAACAGCATCGGGCTGGAGATTGCCTCCTGCCGCTCGAGCGACCGGGTCACCGCGCGCAGATTCGCACCCGGCTCCACCCGCAGGCAGATCGCCTGCTCGAGCGGCCCCTCGGCGTAGAATGTGCGCTGCCCCATCGCCAGCACGCCACCGAGAACGACGAAGCCGACGATCAGCAAGGTCAGGACATTGGCGACGACGTGCTTCCACATCAGTCGCGGACCCGCCCCATGAGAAGGCTCGCATTGGTACCGCCGAAGCCGAAGGAATTCGACAGCGCGACGTTGATCTCGCGTTCGCGCGCGCTGTGCGGGGCGAGATCCAGCGCCGTCTCGACGGCCGGGTTGTCCAGGTTGATCGTCGGCGGCGCCTTCTGGTCGCGGATGGCAAGGACGCAGAAGATCGCCTCGACCGCGCCGGCCGCGCCCAGCAGATGCCCGATCGAGGATTTCGTCGAACTCATCGTCGCCTTGCCCGCCGCGTTGCCCAGCAGCCGCTCGACCGCGCCCAGTTCGATCGTGTCGGCCATGGTCGAGGTGCCATGCGCGTTGATGTAGTCGATCGCCGAAGGCTCCAGCCCCGCGTTCTTCAGCGCCGCCGACATCGATCGGAACCCGCCATCGCCGTCCTCGCTGGGCGCTGTGATGTGATAGGCGTCTCCCGAGAGCCCGTAGCCCAGGACCTCGCAATAGATCTTCGCGCCGCGCGCCCGGGCGTGCTCGTATTCCTCCAGCACGACGATCCCCGCTCCCTCGCCCATGACGAAGCCGTCGCGGTCGGCGTCATAGGGCCGGCTCGCGGCCCTGGGATTGTCGGCGCGCTTCGTCGACAGCGCCTTGCAGGCATTGAACCCGGCGATCCCGATCTCGCTGATCGGGCTTTCCGCGCCCCCCGCGACCATCACGTCGGCATCGCCGAAGGCAATCAGCCGCGCCGCGTCACCGATGGCATGCGCGCCGGTCGAACAGGCCGTCACGACCGCGTGGTTCGGCCCCTTGAACCCGTAGCGGATGCTCACTTGCCCCGAGATCAGGTTGATCAGCGCGCCCGGTATGAAGAAGGGCGAGACGCGTTTGGGCCCGCGATCGCGGATCAGGAGCGCCGTCTCGGCGATCGTGCTCAGCCCGCCGATGCCCGAGCCGATCATCACGCCCGTGCGCAGACGGCTCTCCTCGTCCTCGGGCATCCAGCCGGCATCCTCGACCGCCTGCTGCGCCGCCGCCATGCCGTAGAGGATGAACTCGTCGACCTTTCGGCGCTCCTTCGGCTCCATCCAGTCGTCGGGGTTGAAGCTGCCGTCCGAGCCGTCGCCTCGCGGGATCTCGCAGGCATAGGTCGTGGCCAGATGGCTTGCGTCGAAGCGCGTGATCGGGCCGGCGCCCGATTCGCCGGCCAGCAGGCGCGCCCAGGTCGCCTCGACCCCACAGGCGAGCGGCGTGACCATTCCCAGCCCGGTGACGACTACGCGGCGCATTGCGACCTCCGATCCCGTTGTTTCCCGCCTGATACACACACTTTCCGCGCGCGAAAAGCCCGCGCTCGCCCCGCGGGCGAGTGCCCGCCCGTCAGCCGAGGATCACGATCTGGACATCGGCGACATTGGTACCCGTCCCGCCGGTGACCAGCAGGTCGCCCGAGAGCCCCAGCGCGCGATGGCTGTCGTTATCCTCGAGCAGCGCCCGCCAGTCGCCGCCCGCCGCCGCGATCCGTTCGAGCGTGCCGCCGTCGACCAGCCCGCCCGCGGCCTCGGTCGGCCCGTCGCGCCCGTCCGTCCCTCCCGAAAGGAAGACCCAGGGTCGCGCGACGCCCGCCATCCCGGCGGCCACCCGCAGCGCCAGTTCCTGGTTGCGCCCGCCCCTGCCCTGACCGCGCAGGCTCACCGTCGTCTCGCCGCCGCACAGGGCCGGCGCCCGCCCCGGCGGCGCCGCGCGGATGCGGCCGACCAGCCAGTCGGCCGCGTCGCCCACGTCGCCGGTCAGTCGGTCCGACCAGATCTCCGCGCCCGATTCCGCGACCATCGCGTCGAGCGACATCCGGTTCGAGCCGATCAGCCTGTTTTCGGCCGCGGGCGGCGGCGCGTCATCGCCCTCCCGCTCCAGTGCAGCCCGAACCGAGGCCGGCATCGGCTCCCACAGGCCCCGATCTTGCAGCAGCGCGCGCGCCGCGCTCCGCGAACAGATCGGCGCCACCGTCGGGCCCGAGGCGATCGCCCGCAGATCGTCGCCGATCACGTCCGACAGGATCAGCGCCACCACCCGCGCCGGCGCCGCCGCCTGCGCCAGCCCCCCGCCCTTCAGCCGCGACAGGTGCTGCCGGACGGAGTTCATCTCGGTGATGTCGAGCCCCGCCCCCAGCATCAACCGGCTCGCCGCCGCCTTGTCGTCGAGCGTGACGCCCGCGACCGGCGCCGGCAGGAGCGCCGAGCCGCCGCCCGAGATCAGCGCCAGCACCACGTCGCCCGGTCCGGTCCGCGCCAGCATCGCCTCGACCGCCTCGGACGCGCGCAGCCCGCCCGCATCCGGCACCGGATGGCCCGCGACATGCACCTCGGCCCCCGCGAGCGGCGCGGCATTCTCGGCATTGGTGACGACGATCGCCCCGGCGACGGGCCGCTCCAGCGCCTCGAGCGCCGCCGCCGCCATCGCCCGCGCGGCCTTGCCGACGGCGACGACCCAGACCCGCGCACCCGTCACCGGCGCCGCCGCCAGCGCGCGCCGCACCGCCCGCCCCGGATCGGCCGCCGCCACCGCCACGTCGAAGAGTCCCCGGGCCTCCTGCCGCATCGCCTCGATCATCGCCGCCTCCCTCCCCGCATGACTGGCACAAACCCGTCGCCGCTGCTAGAAGCGCGGCACCGGGCAAACGGGGGGAAACATGTTCGATCTTACCGGAAGACGCGCGCTGATCACCGGCGCGTCGGGCGGCATCGGCGCCGCGGTCGCGCGGGCGCTGCACGGGGCGGGCGCGACGGTGGGGCTCTCGGGCACGCGCGAGGCGCCGCTGAACGCGCTGGCCGCCGAGCTCGGCGACCGCGCCCATGTCCTGCCCTGCGATCTGTCGAATTTCGACATCGTCGAAGGCCTGCCCAAGGCCGCAACCGAGGCGATGGGCGGGCTCGACATCCTGGTCAACAATGCCGGCATCACCCGAGACCAGATCTTCATGCGCATGTCCGATGCCGACTGGCAGGCGGTGATCGACGTCAATCTCACCGCGGCGATGCGGCTCTGCCGCGGGGTGATGCGGCCGATGATGAAGGCGCGCTGGGGGCGGATCGTCAACATCTCGTCGATCGTCGGGGCGACCGGCAATCCCGGCCAGGCGAACTATGCCGCCGCCAAGGCCGGGCTGATCGGGCTGACCAAGTCCATCGCCGCCGAGGTGGCGAGCCGCGGAATCACCGCCAACGCCGTCGCCCCGGGCTTCATCGCCACGGCGATGACGGACAAGCTGAGCGACGAGCAGAAGGCGCGGATCGATGCGCAGATTCCCGCCGGCCGCATGGGTCGCCCCGAGGAAATCGCCGCCGCCGTGCTCTATCTGGCCAGCGACGAGGCCGGCTACGTCACCGGCGCGACGCTGCATGTCAATGGCGGCATGGCGATGATCTGAGCCGGAATCCGCCTCTTGCGAAAGCGTTTGCCAAGCCGCATGACTATGCTATAGGCGGCGCTGATCGGGCCGGGGCCTGCCCCCTCTGGTCAGGGTCCACGCGGAAGACGGTTTGGCCCGCAGAGCCTGTCAGGGGCAGCAGACAGAACGGCGGGTACCGCCGAAACAGACGAGGACAAGACATGAGCGACATCGCAGAGCGCGTGAAGAAGATTGTGGTCGAGCATCTCGGCGTCGACGAGGAGAAGATCACCGACAACGCCTCGTTCATCGACGACCTGGGCGCCGACAGCCTCGACACGGTCGAACTGGTCATGGCCTTCGAGGAGGAATTCGGCATCGAGATCCCCGACGACGCGGCCGAGAACATCCAGACCTTCGGCGACGCGGTGAAGTTCATCTCCGAAGCCGCCTGACGCTCCGGGCCGCCGCGCCCGACCGGTTTTCATGGCGCCCTTTCCCGCCGGAAGGGGCGCCGTTCTTTTCCGGTCCGCCCGCCGGACCGCCGCCGCTTGCCGGCGGGCCGCGCACCGGGATAGAAGCGAAGGCCATTCCGACGCGCGCAGAGACGGGGCAAGCGCATGCCCAGGAAGCTGAAACCGCGAGAGGCGAAGGGCACCGCGCCTGCATCGCTGCGCCACCGCCTGCAGGACCGGATGATCGGCCTTCTGATCGCGGTCATGCTGTGCCTGCCCTATCGCCACCGGGTGCGGATGACGGGCCGGATCGTCTCGCGCCTCGTCGCCCCGGTGATCGGCTGGCGGCGACGGGTGCGTGCGAACCTCGCCCATGTCTTTCCCGACCTTCCCGCTGCCGAGGTCGAGCGCCTCGCTCGCGTCGTGCCCGAGAATTTCGGTCGGGCGCTGATCGAGCTCTTCTCGGGCGCGGAACTGGTCGTGCAGGCGCGCACGGCGCCGCTCGAGGGTCCAGGCGTGCCGGCGCTCGAGGCCGCGCGCGACGCGCGGCGCCCGGTCGTCATCGCCACCGCGCATCTGGGGAACTACGACGTGGCGCGCGCCGCCCTTCTGGCGCGGGGCTATCCGCTGGGCGCGCTCTACATGCCGATGGCCAATCCCGCCTTCAACCGCCGCTACGTCGCGGCGATGGAGGCAATCGGCACGCCGCTCTTTCCGCGCGGGCGCGAGGGGCTCGCCGGCATGCTGCAGCATCTGCGCGGCGGCGGGATGCTGGCGCTGGTGATCGATCACTACGTCAAGCGCGGCGAGACAATGGACTTCATCGGCAAGCCCGCCCGCACCGCGCTCTCGGCCGCGGAACTGGCGCTCAAGTTCGATGCCGACCTGATTCCCGGCTACTGCATCCGCCAGCCGGACGGGGTGAGCTTCCGCATCTGGGCCGAGGCGCCGATCCCGCACGGCGATCCGCGCAAGATGACCCAGGCGCTCAACGACAGCATTGCCGCACAGGTGCGCGCGCATATGGACCAGTGGTTGTGGATGCACCGGCGCTGGAAGAACGCCGACAAGGAGTCCGCCGGCGCCGACCCATCCCTGTAAGGCCGGTTTCGAGCCCGCTCTGCCGCCGCCGACCGGGGCGCCGCGATCCCCGGTCCCTGCGGCACGCGGCCCGTTCATTCCGCGTGCGTCATCGTCCTGCTTGCAGTATCCTCTGCCAGGCAGCAGGGTCGGGACGGGGTGTCGGACATGGCGGACGGGGCGCGCGATCTTCAGATCTTTCGGCTCGACTCGCTGCCGCCCGAGCTGCCGTTCTCCTCCGCGGTCCGCGTGGGCGACACGGTCTATGTCTCGGGTCAGGTCGGCCACCGGCGTGGCGAGATGCGGCTTGTCGAGGGCGGGCTCGAGGCCGAGGCGCGCTAGGCGCTCGACTACATGCGCGAGGCGCTCGAGATGGCGGGCAGCTCGCTCGACCGCGTGATCCGCTGCACGGTCTATTTCGCCGATATCGGCGAGTTCCGGCGCTTCAACGACATCTACCGCGAGTATTTCCTCCGCCACCTTCCCGCCCGCTCGGGCATGGCGGTCGCGGCGCTGGCGCTTGACGCGCGAATAGAGATCGAGTGTATCGCGCTCGCCGCCTGAGGCCCAGGGCCCTGGGCGAGCGACCGGCAGCCCGGAACCCGAGACCGAAGACGGCCTCTTCAGCGCAACCGTGCCGCCGCCACGATCTCGCCCAGACCGCGTTCCTGCACGACGACGACCAGCGGATCGGTGCCCTCGACCTGTACCGACATCTCCAGCGGCGCGCGCATGTCCCAGGTGGCGATCTTCTGCCAGCTGGTGACGATGTTGTGGTACTCGCCCCGGCGCCCGGCATTCTCGCCCGATTCGATGTCGACCGATGCGCTGGGAATGTAACGGATCAGGTGCAGCGCCAGGCGCTCGTTCGGGTCCGGGGCGGCATGCGCCCGCGCCGAGAAGACACCCTCGCCCCCGTCCTGCGCCGCGCGCGATGCCACCGGCGGCGTCTCGTTGGCGCGGTCGTTGCGCCGCGCCCGGATCTCCAGCGCGCCGCTCGCGGCGCGGCTCAGTTCGAGCACGATCGGCGCCGGGCTGCGGCGATGCAGGTCGATCGCGTTCATCACCTGCATGACACGAAACCCCTCGATCACGTCGGCGCCGTTGATGATCACCTGCGGGGTGTAGATCGTCGAATGGCCGTTGCGCCGCGCGTAGCGTTTCTGCCGCTCGGTGTTTTCGGGCAGCGCGAAGGTATCGGCCCAGCCGATATAGTCCCAGTAGTCGACATGCAGCGCCAGCGCGATGACATCCTCGCGCATGGCGAGTTGCGCCAGCATCGCGTCGGCGGGTGGACAGGCGGCGCAGCCCTGCGAGGTGAAGAGTTCCAGCACCACCTGGCGCTCGAAGCCGGTGCCGGGCAGCGAGACCTGCGCCGCAGCTGGCGCCATGAAGAAGGCGCCCGCCAGCCAGGCCAGCAGCGACGAGGCGCGAATCGCCGACGACCGGCGCTGGCCGCATCGCCCAGGGCTGGCGTCGGTCGGATCTGTCGCGCCGGGGACCATCAAGCACTCCTTTGCCTGCGCTCTTAATGCCAGCCATGAAAGACCCGATGCAAGCGCGGGCAAGCGTCGGGCGCCCGCTTACACCCGCTTGTGACCGGTCATCACCCCCGTGCAAGGTTGCTCGACATTCGGTGCACAATGGTATACAAGACGTTTCGAACCCCTTGATCGAGCGGTTCGGAAAAGGCTAGAGAGCCGCAGCGAAACCTCTGTTTGCCAGAAGGGAGCCAGTGAGATGCCCATCATCGTCGGCCAGGACAGCGCCGGAACGCGCAAGTCGCTCAGCGCGGGTGGCGAGACCGTCGCCTACTACTCCATCCCCGCCGCCGAGGCCGCGGGTCTGGGCGATTTCAGCCGCCTGCCGGCGGCGCTGAAGGTTGTGCTGGAGAACATGCTGCGCTTCGAGGACGGCACGACGGTCACCACCGACGACATCCGCGCCTTTGCCGACTGGGCGGCGAAGGGCGGCAGGAACCCGCGCGAGATCGCCTATCGCCCGGCGCGCGTGCTGATGCAGGACTTCACCGGCGTGCCCGCCGTCGTCGACCTCGCCGCGATGCGCGACGGAATCGTGGCGCTCGGCGGCGACGCGCAGAAGATCAACCCGCTGAACCCGGTCGACCTCGTCATCGACCATTCGGTGATGATCGACGAATTCGGCAATCCCCGCGCCTTCCAGGTTAATGTCGATCGCGAATACGAGCGCAACATGGAGCGCTACACCTTTCTCAAATGGGGGCAGAAGGCGTTCGACAATTTCCGCGTCGTCCCCCCCGGCACCGGCATCTGCCACCAGGTGAACCTCGAATACCTCGCCCAGACCGTCTGGACCGATACCGACCAGAACGGCCAGACGGTGGCCTATCCCGACACGCTGGTCGGCACCGACAGCCACACCACGATGGTCAACGGCCTCGCCGTCCTCGGCTGGGGCGTCGGCGGGATCGAGGCCGAGGCGGCGATGCTCGGCCAGCCGATCTCGATGCTGATCCCCGAGGTCGTCGGCTTCAGGCTCACCGGCGCGATGGTCGAGGGCACGACCGGCACCGACCTCGTCCTCAAGGTCGTCGAGATGCTGCGCAAGAAGGGCGTCGTCGGCAAGTTCGTCGAATTCTACGGCGAGGGGCTCGACCACCTGCCGCTCGCCGACCGTGCGACGATCGCCAACATGGCCCCCGAATACGGCGCCACCTGCGGCTTCTTCCCGATCGACGACGAGACGCTGCGCTACCTGCGCCAGACCGGCCGGGACGAGGCGCGCGTCGCGCTGGTCGAGGCCTATGCCAAGGAAAACGGCCTCTGGCGCGGCCCGGACTACGCGCCGGTCTACACTGATACGCTGGAGCTCGACATGGGCACGATCGTGCCGGCGATCTCCGGCCCCAAGCGGCCGCAGGACTACATCGCGCTCGACAAGGCCGCGCGCGCCTTCACCGCCTATGTGAAGGGCCAGCGCGAGGGCAAGGACGCCAACGCCAAGGACGAGGTGCGCTGGGAGGGTGAGGGCGGCGCGCCCGAGCCGCAGGAAATCCCCGGCGAGGAAGGCCACCACGCCCGCGGCTACGTGCCGACGGAGGACGGCCATTACCAGCTCCACGACGGCTCGATCGTGATCGCCTCGATCACCTCCTGCACCAACACCTCGAACCCCTACGTGATGATCGGCGCCGGGCTCCTCGCCCGCAAGGCGCGCGAGAAGGGGCTGAACCGCAAGCCCTGGGTCAAGACCTCGCTCGCACCCGGCAGCCAGGTCGTCTCGGCCTATCTGGAAGCGGCCGAGCTGCAGGAGGATCTCGACGCGATCGGCTTCAACCTCGTCGGCTACGGCTGCACCACCTGCATCGGCAATTCGGGCCCGCTGGCGCCCGAGATCTCGAAATGCATCCACGACTACGACCTGATCGCCACCTCGGTGCTGTCGGGCAACCGCAACTTCGAGGGCCGCATCAGCCCCGACGTGCGCGCCAACTACCTCGCATCGCCGCCGCTCGTGGTGGCCTACGCGCTCGTCGGCGACATGAATGTCGACATCACGCGCGAGCCGCTCGGCAAGGACCGTGACGGCAATCCCGTCTATCTCAAGGACATCTGGCCCAGCCAGAAGGAGATCGCCGAGCTTGTCGAGAAGACCGTCACGCGCGAGGCGTTCCGGACCAAGTACGCCGATGTCTTCAAGGGTGACGCGCACTGGCAGAGCGTGCAGACCCCCGACACCGAGACCTATGACTGGCCGGCAAGCTCGACCTACATCCAGAATCCGCCCTATTTCCGGGGCATGTCGAAGGAGAAGGGGCATATCGAGCCGATCAAGGGCGCGCGCATCCTCGCGCTTCTGGGCGACATGATCACCACCGACCACATCTCGCCCGCGGGCTCGTTCAAGCCGTCCACGCCGGCGGGCGAGTACCTCGTCGAACGCCAGGTCCAGCCGCGGGACTTCAACAGCTACGGCTCGCGCCGGGGCAACCACGAAGTGATGATGCGCGGCACCTTCGCCAATATCCGTATCCGAAACGAGATGCTCGACGGGGTCGAGGGCGGCTACACCAAGGGCCCCGACGGCGCCCAGACCTCGATCTATGACGCCGCGATGGCCTGGCAGGAAAAGGGCGTGCCGCTCGTCGTCATCGGCGGGCAGGAATACGGCGCCGGCTCCAGCCGCGACTGGGCGGCGAAGGGCACGAACCTCCTCGGCGTCAAGGCCGTGATCGCCGAGAGCTTCGAGCGCATCCACCGTTCGAACCTCGTCGGCATGGGCGTGATCCCGTTCGAGTTCACCGGCGGCGACACCCGCAAGTCGCTGAAGCTCACCGGCGACGAGGAGATCTCGATCGAGGGGCTGGGCGACGACATCAAGCCGCTCTCCGAGGTGCCCTGCACGATCACCTACGCCGATGGCAGCACGAAGACGATCACGCTCAAGTGCCGCATCGACACCGAGATCGAGGTCGACTACGTCAAGCACGGCGGCGTTCTGCACTACGTGCTGCGCAACCTCGCGCAGGCCGCGTAACGCCGTCGGCCAGAACCAGAGAGCGGGGCGTCATGAGGCGCCCTGCCCTCACGGGTTGCATTGTCGGCCGGTAGCTGCGGGCTTTCCGAACCCGACCGCCGAATGCCGCTTCAGAACCGCAAGGTGAAATGCCGAGTCAGGCCCAGCCGCGCCGTCATCTGGTCGCGACTGCCCAGCCGCACGATCGGCGAGCGGGCGGCATCCCCCCGCAGCCGGTTATAGCGCAGCGAGGCGGTGATGCCCCAGTCGGCGCTCAGCGGCTGGTAGG
>SL_3KL_010_SEDDRAFT_10005332_pt1 | contig 11550 bp, 16 predicted proteins | sample SodLakKL_010_SED_2_FD_10381 | JGI IMG/M metagenome (IMG submission 10381)
TCCTCGATGGTCACCCGGTCCTTGTCGTTGTTGTAGCCGGCGACGATGTCTTCGTATTTCTGCTGGTAGTCCATGCGCGTCGGGTTGCGCGCCAGCATGGCGGCCAGGCGGGCCTCGACGATGTCGCGGATGTCCTGCAGGGCAGTGGCCTTGTGGCGGACCTTGCGGGCGAACTCGTCGCGCAGCTTGTCCATGTCGATCCGGCTCAAGTCGTAGGTCAGCGCGTCGGACTGGCCCTGGCCCGGCGCCTGGGTGCGGATGGCCTCGTTGACGATGCGGTGCAAGGCTTTCAGCAGTTCGGTCACATCGGCCGTGTCGCGCCGTTCGGTCAGCTTCTTGTAGATGGCCTCGATGTTGTCGTGGCGCTCGGCGTAGCTGAACACCGAGGGTTCCATCAGCAGGGCCTTGAAGCGGGTGAAGACCTCGCGCGCCAGCACCTCGAAACGGCGCTTGGCGTCGTCGCTGGAATAGACCGCCTCGACGCCATCGCTGATCAGGCCGATGCGCTCGAAGCCGATGCTGCCGATCAGCGCGGCCGGATCAAAACCCAGCCGGCGCAGATGATGCTCGGTGGCTTCCAGCGCCTCGATCAGCGCCTGCACGCGCTCCTCGATGGGCTGGACGATATCCTCGCCCTCGTTGCCGTCGTCGCCCAGCGCATAGCGCGCCAGGGCTTCGCGCAGGGCCTTGAGCATGCCGTTGTAGTCGACAATCAGGCCGAAATCCTTGCCCGGATACACCCGGTTGGCCCGCGCAATCGCCTGCATCAGGGTATGCGCCTTCATCGGCTTGTCCAGATACAGCGTGGATAGGCACTCCACGTCAAAGCCGGTCAGCCACATGGCGCAGACGATGGCGACGCGGAACGGATGCTCGGGGTTCTTGAAGGCCAGCTCGACGTCGATGCGCTCGCCGCTGGCGGTCTCGAAACCCTGCTTCATCAGGGCGCGGTGCGGGATGATGTCGAAGTCCCATTTCTGGAAATCGGCGACTTCGTTCTGCGCCTCGCTGATGATGATCTGACCCCGCCTCACGACAACCGACCCCGATTCCAGTGGGTGCGCGAACCGACGTCGGCCCAACTGACGCAACTGGCCCACACCATCGCCCGTCGGGTCGGGCGGTTGCTCGAGCGTGAAGGACTGCTGGAGCGTGACACCGAGCAGCTTGACTTTAGCGATGTGCTGAACGAAGAGGACCCGATACCCGATTTGGTGGCCCACTCCATCACCTACCGCATTGCCGTCGGCCCACACCGAGGACGCAAGGTATTCACCCTCCAGACCCTGCCGACTTTCGATGAGGAGGACTGGGCAACTGACGGTCCCGGCAACGTAGCGGGCTTCTCTCTGCATGCCGGTGTGGCAGTGAAGGCCAGCCAACGAGACAAACTCGAAAGACTATGCCGTTACATCTGCCGTCCGCCCGTCTCGGAAAAGCGACTGTTCCTGACTTCACGCGGCGACATCGGCTACACACTGAAAACCCCGTACCGCGACGGGACGACGCATGTGATCTTCGAGCCACTGGATTTCATTGCTCGGCTGGCCGCCCTTGTGCCACCGCCGCGACTGAACCTGACCCGCTTCCACGGGGTGTTTGCGCCGAACAGTCCCTACAGGGCGCGGATCACACCGGCCCGCCGAGGGCAATGCGGCAAGCCGAAGAGGCCGCAACCGTCGGAAGATCGCACACCAGCCGAGCAGCGTTCGGCGATGCGCTGGGCGAAGCGCCTCAAGCGGGTTTTTCAGATTGATGTGGAGACCTGTCCGAATTGTGGCGGCACGGTCCAGATCATCGCCTCCATCGAAGACCCACCGGTCATCGAGCGGATACTGACTCACCTCGCCAGCAAGGATCTTCCCGGCCTGTGGGCGGAAAGCCGCGCGCCGCCAGCCCGGCCTGTCGGCTTGCGTCATTGAACTGCGAAAACTGACATTCGGCTGCGCTTCGCCAGAGCGTGGCTAGGTGCTGCTCGTGCCGGGAAAGGCCAATGCCGGCAAGAACGAAGCTGGAGGGCTGCTCGATTGGCCACGACAGAGGGAAATCGGGTGAGATTTGGCTTGCAGTGGCCTGCAGCCGGGGTCAAACGTCAGCGTGGGCCCGGTTACGGATACTGCTGGAAATCAGGAAATAGGGCTTTTATACCTCCTATACGCGGATCGGGCTGATGTTGCTAGGGGTGCCCATGGCCTTCACCTTGGGCCTGATCGCCGGACTGGCGACATTCATTCCCTACATCGGCCCGATTCTGGGCGCCATCCCGGCCCTGATGGTCGCCTTTCTGGAAGGCCCGGAGGTCGTGCTGTACGTGGCCATTCTGTATTTCCTGGTTGAAACTGCCGAAAGCAGTTTCATCTACCCATTGGCGACCCAAAAGGCGGTCCACCTGGCGCCCGCCTACACGGTCATCATTCAGCTCGCCGGCGGGGTCATTGCCGGTATTCCCGGCGTCATCCTGGCAACTCCACTGGCGGTAGTCGGCGCGGTGACCATTCAACTTCTCTACGTCGAAGATATATTGGGAGAAGACGTCGAAATCCTGGGGAGTTGAATTGCGCTGCCCGGAGCGTGCGTGTCGAGTACTGCCCCTGAGCTAAAGGGTCATCGTGGAAACTGCAGCGCCGGCTGTCATAGAGAACGCATGGGTCACCGACTTTAACTGGGACCAGCCCGACCCGCCTTCAGACCATACGCAAGTCCGATTTCCGGGCAAAGCCACCTGAGGCAGGAGGACATCGATAGAGCTGCCTTCGTTTATCGCTAGCCAGAACTCGATCTTTCAGACCGACGCGGCGGGCAGCAGCCTGGCCACCATCACGCCATGAATAACGACGGCGACGATCACCATGGCATGGAACAGTTCGTGATAACCAAACCAGGGCAGCCAGGGATTCGGGCGACGCAGCCCCACGATAATCGCGCCTACCGTGTAAAACAGCCCTCCTGACAGCAACAGCCAGACAGTCGTGGGGCCGGCGTCGCTCCAGATCCAGGGCACCAGCACCACGGGCATCCACCCCAGGGTCAGGTAGGCTGTATTGTTGAAACCTCTAGGCGAGGCGAACGGCAACCACTCGACCACGATGCCGGCCAGCGTCCCAATGACTGAGCCAATCAATAGCACCCGGCTCGGCCAGCCTTCCAGCCCCAGGAGTGCCAACGCGACGCCCGTGCCGCCGATGGCCAGATAGATACCGCAATGATCGAGTCGCAGCAAGCGTTCGCGCGCCCTGGCGCGCCAGACGCGCAGATGGAGAAGCGCACTGAAAACCAGCATCGCGCACACGCCGGCAGAAAACGCCGCCACCGCCAGCCGCGACGGCCCGGCCTGCACCGATAACGTCCAGATCAAGGCTGTCGGCAACGCTATGATTGCGGCAACCCGGTGGAAGACCCCTCGCAACCGCGGCGGTTTTTGGGACAGTGCATGCCGGGTGCTCAGCGAGCGCCTCAGAATTGATCGTCTGCCCATCTTCTCCGTGCCTGGTGCAATGGGGTATGAGAATGCAGAGAATCAATGCCATATATTGCATCAACCAAGGGCATCTGCAAAGGCACACGGACACTTGGCTTGCATGAGAGTGGGCGGGCGTGGCGCACAGCCTCGGCGTGCTTCCCCGAGATTGACCCGGCATCTCAAAGCGCAGCGGTCATTGCGCCGGAACGAGCCTATAACGCAACCCAGACACCAGCAATCGTATTTCGGTCTTTCTTGAGGCCCGCTGTAAAGCCTGCAAGAAAGCCGTCTGAGCCAATCTTTCTGCTGTGGTGCCAGTCGACCACCCCCGGCACCAGTTCAGCCACAACGATCTCCGCTTTGGGGCCAGTGACGGCAAGTGCGGCGGACTGAGTAAAGCCCATCCCCAAGCCGCCGACCAGGATGCGCGGAGCGTCCTTGTTGGCCAAGCGCTCCACCGCCAGTTCGGCCAGCGCACGTTCCCAGCCGTGGACGCGGCTATTCATCAACTCGCCGCGACCGGGAAAGGGGTGCTCGCCGGCTGTGATCGGGCAGGCCCGCCGGCCAAGCCTTACAATGCCTTCCTAAGTGAATCGATTATCTATCTGAAGGAAACCCCTAGATGCTGCATGTTGATATCCCGACCCTGCCCGAAATTCAGACCCTGTTTGCACAACGCAACCAAGCCAGCGTGTCCATTTACCTCGAGACAACACCGCAGACGCAGCATATTGGCCAGGCAGGTATTGTGCTTGCCAATTTAATCAAGGAAGCCGATAGCCAGCTTGAGTCCGCCGGGATTGACAAGCGCGAACGCTGGGCGATTGTCGAACAACTGGAAGACGTGTCCGAAGACGAGGATTTCTGGAAGTATCAGGCCAATAGCCTGGCGATTTTTGCCACGCCGGACTCGCGCCGCAGCTATCGTCTGCCGAACACATTGACCAATATGGTTCAGGTTTCGGACCGGTTTCACCTGAAGCCACTGATCCGGGCCATCAGCGTACAGCAGCATGCTTTTGTGCTGGCGCTGGCTGAGAATGAAGTTCGGGTGATTGAGGTTTTCAGCGATATGCCAGCCGTGGAAATCCGGGTGCCCGACATGCCCAAGGATGCGGCCTCGGCGGTGGGCACCGCGACCGTCAATACGCGTTCCCACTCTTCAGGCCGCCAGCACGGCAGTGAAGGTCAGAAAGTCCATTTGCGGAAGTTCTGTCGTATGGTGGATGCCGCTCTGCGGCCGGTCTTGGCCGGTCGTCATGAACCCCTGATTCTCGCCGCCACCGAGCCATTGTTGTCGATCTATCGGTCGGTCAACACCTATCCGGAGTTCGCCGCCCAAATGATTGAAACCAGCCCGGTGCGCATCCCCGAGCACGAGCTGGCCGAGGCTGCACGCCCGATCCTCGCTCAGCGACATGAGGAGACGATCAAGGCCTTCAAGGAGCTGTACCGTGAGCGCGAAAACCAGGGCCGGGCAACGACCGATGTGGCCATGGCGGCCCGTGCGGCCACCTTCGGCGCGATCGACACCCTGGTCGTCGATATTGACGAGGTAGTGATTGGTCGTATCGATGAGGAGACTGGCGAGGTGAGCTTTGCTGACTCCGAAAGCGCAGAAACCTATGGCATCGTCGATGAAATCGCCGGTCGCACATTGGCCATGGGGGGAAAGGTGATTGGCGAGCGCAAGGAGAATATCCCCGGCGCAGGCTACTTGGCCGCGGTTTTGCGCTACAAGATCTGAGTTCGAAAAGGCCACCCACCGAGCCCTGGTCAGTCGCTGACCGGGCTCAGCGGTGATCGAAGGCATGGAAGCCGCCCGGGATCATGTACTCATCGTTTGACACCTGGTCCTGAGTCACATACCCCAACCACACCCGGTAGCTGCCGTTGAAAAAACTGGGTATCACCACCTTAAACGAAAAATGGTCGTGCACGGATCACCCAAGCTCTGCCGGATTGAACGGGGACTGCCTGTGTTTTCCGCCACTCGGCCGCAACAGAACCCCTAAACTGTCGTCATGCTGATCGCGATTTCCGTCCTTGGCGCACTGGTAGCGCTGCTCGGCGCCGGCCTGCTCTGGATCGGCAAGCAGCTGAGGCCCGATGAAACGTCGCTGACCGAGCAGATCAATGCCGTGCTGCCGCAGACCCAGTGCGCGCAGTGCGGGTATCCGGGCTGTCGGCCTTATGCGCAGGCCATTGCCGAGGGTCAAGCCGACATTAACCAGTGTCCGCCCGGGGGCGAGGACGGCGTGCGCGCACTGGCTACGCTACCTCCTATACGCGAACCGAGTTACTGACTCTTAGCCCATGGTCGCGCGATGCCTGCCCGTACAATACGAATTCGTCTAACCGATCCGGAAAGCGCACTGATGATCCGACGCATGCTGCTTCTCCTGGCTGCCCTTTCCGCCGGCCTGCCGGCCCTGGCCGACAACCCACGGGTGTGGATGGACACCGACCGTGGTCCCATCCTGCTCGAGCTTGATCCGGAGAGCGCGCCGGACCATGTCGAGAATTTCCTGGCCTACGTCAATGAAGGTTTTTATGACGGGCTGATCTTTCACCGCAGCATCGAGGATTTTGTGGTTCAGGGTGGCGGGTATGACGGCGAGTTCCGCCTGCGCCAGCCGACTCGTGACCCGGTTCCGGGTGCGCCGAACAATGGTCTGGACAACGAGATCGGCACCGTGGCCCTGGCCTTGTTCCCCGACAACCCCGATTCCGGCCGGACCCAGTTTTTCATCAACCTGGCGCGAAACGACTTCCTGGATGGCGAGTTCACCGTGTTTGGTCGGGTCGTGAGCGGACTGGAAGTACTGCGCAACATCAACGCTGACCGGGTGCTGAGCAAACTGGTCGGCGCCAGCCGCTTCGACGATGTCCCGGTGCGACCTACGCTGGTGCGCAGGGCGGTCGAAACGCGCGGTTTCCCAATCATGCCCCTCCACACCGGCTCATGGTTCGATCCTGCGATCAACGGCACCGGTTTCAATATCGAGGTCGCCAACGACGCCTCGAACGAAGAAGGGCCGCTGCTGCTGGTCTACTGGTACGACTTTCGCGACGGACGCCAGATCTGGGCCACGGGCCTCGAGCGCTTCGACTTCGGGACCTCGGAAGTCACGGTCGAGCTGATCTCGGTCGATGAGCCGGGTCAGGCCGTGGATTTTCGCAACCCGCCGGATTTCGAAGCCTTCGAGACCTGGGGCAGTGTGACCCTGCGTTTCAACGACTGCCGCAGTGGCGTGTTTACCTATGACACGGTGGCCCTGGGCAGCGGCGAGATCGAGGTGATCCGCCTGACCCTGCCCGACCAGGCGAGCTGCAGCGTGCTGGACTGATCCGGCCGGAACAGGCCCAGTCTGTGGGTCTCGCCGGCTGGTTGTTGGTCGGTGAGATAATGGCCGGACGGATCTTTCCGACCATCTGACGTTTCCAGAGACCTCCACTTGAAGATGTTGGCAGAGCACATTGATGTGGTCGTGATCGGCGCCGGCGCGGCCGGGCTGATGTGCGCGATCGCCGCCGGGGAACGCGGACGTTCGGTGCGGGTGTTTGACCATGCCAACAAGGTCGGCAAGAAAATCCTGATGTCCGGCGGCGGGCGCTGCAATTTCACCAACCTGCACACCGGCCCGGAGAACTTTCTTTCGGCCAACCCGCATTTTTGCAAGTCAGCGCTCAGTCGCTACACCCAGTGGGACTTCATCGCGCTGGTCGAAAAACACCGCATCGACTACCACGAAAAGACCCTGGGCCAGTTGTTCTGCGATGGCTCGTCGAAGCAGATCGTGGCCATGCTGCTGGCCGAGTGCGAGCGGGTCGGGGCGCAGGTGCAGACCCATACGCCGGTGACCATTGAGCAGCTGGGGCCACCGCACCGCCTGTCCATGCCGGCCGGCCCAATGTCCTGCGATTCGCTGGTCATCGCTACCGGAGGCTACTCGATCCCGCGCATGGGCGCGACCGGCTTCGGCTTCGATTTCGCCCGCGATCAGGGGCTGAAGGTCCTGCCCACGCGCGCAGCCCTGGTGCCGTTCGTGTTCGAAGGTCGCAAGCTCGAGCAGATCGACGGGATGGCCGGGATATCGCTGGACTGTCGGGCCGAAGCCGGCGCCGGGCAGTTCCGCGAGGGTGCCTTGTTCACCCACCGGGGATTGAGCGGCCCGGCCATGCTCCGCGGAAAAGGGCGGTTATAGTTCCTATACTCGCGCCGGCTGGGCTTTGATCCGGCCGCGCTGCTTGGGTCGAGCGGGTTCGCGCGAATCGGGCTGATTAGCGATGGGGTCGAGGCCGTCTACACCAGCGATAACACCAAGCGACGCTTCGAGGTGCTGGCGCGCGAGGTCTTCACCCGTTTCAAGGCCCTGCTGATGGAGCCGTCGGTGTTCAGCTACGCCGAGCGCCACGACAACATAGAGGCCATCTACAAGAAACTGACCGAACGGCGCGATACGGCCGATGTGACCGAATTGCTGAAAGCACTGCACCGCATCGTCAACGAGGCCATCCGCACCCAGACGCCCGGTCAGGACCAGTCAGATGCCCTCACCTACGACTTGAGCCGTATCGACATGGACAAGCTGCGCGACGAGTTCGCCCGCAAGGTCCGCCACAAGGCCACTGCCCTGCAGGACATCCGCGACATCGTCGAGGCCCGCCTGGCGGCCATGCTGGCGCGCAACCCGACGCGCATGGACTACCAGCAGAAATACGAAGACATCGTCGCCGCCTACAACAACGACAAGGATCGGGTGACCATCGAGGAAACCTTCGCCCAGGTTATGGATTTGATGGCCAGCCTCGATGTCGAAGAACGGCGCGGCGTCGAGGAAGGCTTGAGCGAGGACGAGCTGGCCCTGTTCGACCTGCTCAAGAAAGAGGAACTCGGCAAAGCCGAACGCGAGCGGGTCAAGCAAGCCAGCCGCGAACTACTCGCCGCCATCCAGACCCGCCTGGCCGAACTGGACCGGTTCTGGGAAAAGGAACAGACCAAGGCCGAAATCGAGGTGTTCGTCCTCGACCAGGTCTACACCAGCCTGCCGACCCCGCCGTTCAGCGTCGAGGAAAAGGCCCATGTGGCGCGGGAGGTTTACGGGCATATCTGGCAGCAGGCGGTTCGGGGGGCGTATGCGGTGGCGCGGTGATTTTGCTTGACGACCGTACTCCGGTAACGCGGTTTCCGAGGCAGCAAACCTGGCGAACCGGGGCGGGCATCAAGTCTACGGGTCTTGAAGTCGGAGCCTCGCTTCATTTTCGTGACTAACCCCCCTGCATGTGGTATACATGCATACCAAGCAAGAGGAGCACGGTCATGAGCAAACAAACTGCGGTGCGGCTACCCGATGAGACCTATCAGCGTCTGAAGAACCTGGCGGAAAAGACCGGCCGGACGTCGACATTCTATATTCGCCAGGCGATCGAACATCATCTCGAAGACCTCGAAGACCTCTACTTGGCTGAAGAAACGCTTGCACTGGTTCGCGAGGGAAAGGAACCAACCTATGGCCTGGATGAGGTAGAGCGCGACTTTGACTTGGCGGGTTGAGTTAACCGGACGCGCGCGGAAGCAACTGGGCAAGCTGGGTGCCCGCGAAGCGCGACGGATCATAGAGTTTCTGCGGCGCCTCGCGTCAGTAGACGACCCCCGACAACATGGGGGATTACTGAAGGGCGAATTGGCAGAGTTTTGGCGCTTCCGCGTCGGGCACTATCGCCTCATTTGCGAAATTCAGGACCAGAGGCTTCTTGTGCTGGTCGTCCGGATCGGCCATCGCAGCCAGGTGTACCGAGGCTAGATCCTCCCCCATAATTGTCTGGGCAGCTAAAGAACGCAAGACCGTAGCCGGGACCCATCTCGACGCCCGCGACCCGCCCTGTCGGTTCGATTTCCCACAAGAACCGGGATATATACGGACGCCTCCCATTGTCAAGCGGTTTTACTGTGTGGAATACCAGTCTGGCGCAAATCGACGCCGCTGCGAATGATGGAGGCGTCCATCTCGTCACACTTTACTTCGCCCACTTCGGAACACAGCGAGCCTGCTCACGGACGGGCCCGGGCGATCGTCTGAATCGCTCAGGCCCAATCCCGATCGACCAGCACCGAACTGCCAACCCGGCTCGGCCGCCTTGCCGCGCGCTTGACGCTCTATCGGCCAGGCTGCGTGCTGCGATTGCGAGACAGTGTGGATGAACGCTGAACAAATCCTTATCGCCGGAAAGGCCCTGATCTGGTTTTTGATCCCGCTCGAGATCGCATTCCGGGAGCTGTGGAACCTGAGGGACCGCAAGCAGGATTCCGACCGCGCGGATTGAGGCGCGCGGGCCTTCCGACTGACGCCACAGATGCCCGACACCAGGCCCTGCTTTTCTATCGCTCCAGCCAGTTCTCCACCACAAGGCCGTTGACACGCCTGAATTCCCCGACGTTGTCCGTCACCAGAATCAAGTTCAAGGAAACGGCCTGCGCTGCAATCCACAGATCGTTGGCCCCGATGATTTTTCCTGCCCGTTCGAGTGCGGCCCTAAGCTCTCCGTATGCCCGTGCTGCCGCCGCATCCAGCGGGATTAGCGGAAAGTGTTTGATGAGCGCATCAAGCCGCTTTCGATTGGCGGCGGACCAGCGGCTCTTTATCACGCCAAGCTCCAACTCACCCAGGACCACGGGAGAAAGCGCCAAATCTCCTGGCGAGACGCCTTCGAGTCGCGCCAAAATCGAGGAATCCTGTTTCAGGGCGGCGATCAGGATATTGGTGTCCAGCAACCACTTCATTGGCACTCAGTCCAACTGCGGAGCGGGCTCGGGTTGGCGATCTGGCGGCGCTGAGACATCCAGCATTTCGTCACCACCAATGGCGCGAAACAGGGCCGCCGCATCGCCGGCCGGTGCCGGCATTAGGCGCGCTACGGCCTTACCACGCCGGGTAATGACGATTTCCTCGCCCGCCTCAACAGCCGAAAGCAGTGCCGAGAATCGAGCCTTGGCTTCGGCGACACTCATCCTTTGCATAATGCAGACCTCACGAAATGACCTGTTAGTCATTTATAGCACACTCCGGACGAAAACCGGGACAAGACGAAAACCGGGACACACATCATTTTTCCCAGCCCGACTGGGAACTGGAACATGCAAAACCAGGACACACAGCATTTTCGGTGAAAAGCAAGGACAGACAATATTCCGCCCAGCCCTTCTGAAGTCCCGAGGGCAGCCGATCACTGCGGCCAATTTCCTCTTGATTTTTTCTGGATTTCCCGAAATTTCGGCTGGCAAATAATCAGTGGCCTTCGAACCAAACCAGCCTTAGCCCGATTGCCTCGACCAGGCTCGCCTGACGCCGATCACCCGTCAAAAAGTGGCTGCAGCCGAGAATTTCGGCGGCTGCCACATGCAGGATATCCATGGATCGTGTACCCAGCCTGGCGCTGTGAGCTGTTGCCAGCTGCTCGGCGCGCGTGTAGACGTCGTCCAGGGGCTCGGCCGGGCAGTACCAAAGCCCTGCCCGTACATCGGCCATCAGATCCTGGGTCGCCAGATCGACGGCCTCGCCTTCCAGTTCGCCGCGGAACTGCTTCAGGCGCCATGCATTGCTCAGTTCCAGTCGATGCAGGCGGGTCAGGATGGCCGGGGGAGAATACCGATCCCGTAGCGCCAAAGCGGCGGGGCTGTCGACTTCGGGCAAGTACCACTTGGTGACCAGGCCGGAGTCGGCGTAGATCATCAGAACCGTTCCTCACGGTCCTCGCTGACGAGGGTGCTTGCAGGCACGCCGTTTTTGAGGAGTGGTGCGAGCCGGGCGAGCCGGCTGCTGGCGTCGGGCCAGCTCAGCTGCCCAGGATCGGGCTCCGGGGGGCCGAGCTGCGCAACAACCTTGCCGCGGCGGGTGATGCGCACTTTCTCACCCCGCTCCACGGCCTCAAGCAGCGAGGCCAGGTTGTGCTGAACGTGTCGAACGTTGAATTCTTTCATGTTAGACATGATGCATCACGACGTCTGGCGCGTCAAGATCATGGCTCTTTGGGTCAAAAACCCGGACAGGGGACGAAACCGAGACACGCATTTTGAAGGTGAGCACCAG
>SL_3KL_010_SEDDRAFT_10005333_pt1 | contig 11550 bp, 7 predicted proteins | sample SodLakKL_010_SED_2_FD_10381 | JGI IMG/M metagenome (IMG submission 10381)
AATCGATCCATCCTTGGTGGATGTAATTCGCTCCTGCAGATCACCCATTTCGGTAGCCAGAGTCGGCTGGTACCCTACCGCAGACGGCATACGTCCCAGCAGCGCTGATACCTCAGACCCGGCCTGGGTAAATCGGAAAATGTTATCAATAAAGAGCAGGATATCCGGAGATACTTTGTCGCGGAAATACTCGGCAACCGTCAATCCTGAGAGTGCTACACGAGCACGGGCACCCGGTGGTTCGTTCATCTGACCGAATACAAGCGTTGCCTGTGATTCTTTCAGTGCATCTTCGTCTACTTTGGAAAGATCCCATTCGCCCGCTTCCATGGCGTGCTTAAAGTCATCGCCGTAATCAATAACGCCTGATTCGATAAACTCACGAAGAAGGTCATTTCCTTCACGTGTACGCTCACCAACACCGGCAAATACGGAAAGGCCGCTGTGCTGCTTTGCAATGTTGTTAATCAGCTCCTGAATCAATACCGTTTTTCCTACACCGGCACCTCCAAAAAGTCCAATTTTACCACCTTTAGCATATGGGCAGAGAAGGTCGATCACCTTAATTCCTGTCTCCAGAACTTCCGAGCTGGTTGCCAAGTCTTCAAACTTGGGCGCCGGACGGTGAATTGAGTATCTCTCTTTTCCTTCAGGCTGTTTAATACCGTCGATTGCTTCGCCAACTACGTTAAACAGACGACCTCGGATATCTTCCCCAACGGGCATTGAGATCGTATCTTCGGAATCGATTACTTCCGTAGCACGAACCAAACCGTCGGTGGAATCCATCGCAATCGTCCGTACCCTGTTTTCACCCAAATGCTGGGCTACTTCCAAATAGAGACGAGTTCCATCCTCTCGATCGATGTAAAGTGCGTTTAAAATTTGTGGAATTTCTCCCTGTTCAAAGTCGACATCGACTACAGGGCCAATAACTTGTGCTACCTTTCCTTTATTCATTCGGTTATAGAGTCGTTTATTTTAAAGACGTTACGCGTATTGAAGGCCCTAAAATCCGGGCATCTGTTCTTAAGAAATATCTTACGTTTTCAAGCTTTAGAAATTACCTGTTTCCCTCTCAAAAATCAAAGAAGTTATTGCTCTATTTCGCTCATTTCTGATTCCGATTCTTCCAAAACCTCATCAACCGCCAGCAGAGCCATTAAACTAAAAATAATCATTCGGCACGATTGAGTTACCGTTCGATTAATCATCAGCAACGAGGTGATTTCCAATTGTTTATATCGCGGTTTGTTAACCGCACTGCTGCACATCTGTATGAACTCTTTGTCCGCACTTTCAATAAAGACCGAAAGCCGATTTAGTTCATCATCATGATCAATAGTGAGATCTTCTCTTTCAATCTTTTTATGGAGCATCACTCCTTTATCAATCATCATCAACAGACGATTTTTTATGGAGTTATAAGCAGCCCTCTGAACATCATCCACCTCCCTGCGCAGTACCGATATTTGCATAGCCGCATCATTTAGGTTTTTGGATGTATTCATGATATTACGGCTGGCTCGCAATAATTCATCGGCGCGGCGTGATGTCTCCTCATCCAAACCTGTGGTATGAATCCGTGTGTAGTACTCAAATATTTCGGTGTGGTAATCAGCCAGATCAGCGTAAGTAATCGCCGCAGTGGCTTTACCGGGATGAACAATTTGCTCTAAAAAGTGCATGGTTTGCACCAACTGCCATCCGATCTCTTTCCTGAATGCCTCCAGAGCTGCATCCGGCACTTCAGGATCTGTTTTATGAATATACACGCTCAGCTCCACCTGTCTGTCGGGGATCCACTTTTCCGCCAACAACGCCAATCGATCAACAAACGGGTAGAACAGCATCACACCAAAAAGATTAAACAGGGTATGAAACAGCGCGAGTCCCAATACCAGGTTTTGACTGAATCCGAGCCCGGTGAGTACCAGCCATGTCAGCAACGGTAGAATAGCCAGCGTAATGATGGCTGTCCCCACCGTAAATATAAGCTGACTAAATGCCGCCTGCTTTTTGGTGTACAATCCGCCAATAGATCCCAGTATCACTGTGACGGTGGTTCCCACATTTGCACCAACGACCATCGCTGCCCCGGCCTGAAACGTGATCACACCGCTGAAAAGCATCGTCAACACAATAGCAATGGTAGCAGAACTGCTCTGCATCACAGCCGTCATCACCATTCCCGCCAGGGCAAAAACAATAATTCCATAACCGGCAAACACGGCCGGATCAATCATCTCTGAAAATTGATCGACACTCGACTTCATATAATCGAGCCCCATAAAAAGGAATCCGAACGCCACCAAGAATTTGCTGATATTCACATAGCGCGGAGATTTTGCCAGCAAGATCATCCCGAGACCGCCAATTCCGATCAGCGGAAGAGAGAACGAATCGATATTAAACTCAAAGCCGAATACGGCCACTATCCATGCAGTGGCTGTGGTACCGATCTTGGTTCCCATCATCACAGAGATGGCCTGAACCAGGTTCATAATCCCCGCCCCTACAAACGCCAGCACCATCAGCGACACCGCCGAACTGCTTTGCAGCACAGCAGTACTAAATATTCCGCTGAAAATTGCCCTCAATCGTGTACCGGTATATTTTCTTATGAGCGACTTAAATGCGCCCCCACTCAGCACCCGAATCGACTCCTCCATCATATGCATGCCGAAGAGGAAGATTCCAAGCCCCGCAAGAAACATCCAGATTTCAAATTCCGATAGTAGCGCCACCGGTTAAACCTCCATTTATTTATGTAGCAATAGCCAATTCTTTAAGATACAAAGATATTAAAGATATGGGATGGCTTTAGAGAGCCATATATTGGTTTTAAATTTCAAACGGTATAATACAAACAGAGGTTGACGAAAATAACCTCTCACGTCACCCCGCGCTTGACGCGGGGTCTCCTTCTGTCATCAACAACTCTATTTCACTTTTAGATACTGAAATGAGTTCAGCACAAGGTGGATAATCGTTGATTACATTTTGGTGCTTTTTTTTTTAATAGCCTTAATTTTCTTTCGTTCATTTTTTCTTGATCCGCCGGGAGTCGAAGAAACTAAAAAACGAATCAAAATATCAGGCTTCTGAACCGTTACGGCTACAGGCAGGTGTCTCCCCCTCGACCGGCGAAGTATACCTACGCAACATCAACGATCGGATTTGGTAGATAATTTAGCGTTGTTTGATGAGCGTCCCATTGCAGAGGTAGGAGATGCCGGCTCGGAGGCCGGCATGACCATTGCTTTTGAATTAGCTCATAACCAAGAGCCGGAGTGATATCTCCCTGCGGTCTCAGTCGCCCCGTCCAGCTTTACTCGACGGTCGAATCACTCGACCGTCGAGTCTCCAAATCTATCAGCAGATTGGGGCTCTTCACTGCGCCGTATAAAGGGCTATTAGCTTATAAAGAACTGAAAAAACCAGCCTCGTAGAGCCTGCCGCCCGAAGCCTTGGCGCAGGCAGGGCGAAACATATTGTAGCCCCGGGTGAAATGAGCGAAGCGAATGCAACCCGGGGTTATGCGACGGCCACAACACCACCCCCGAGGCGATGGGCTTGTTGGAGGCTTTGTGTAGAATGGAGGGGTATGCGTTGATGAAGTTTATGATGCACATTTACCAAAACATCCCTCCTTACTCCAAACCTCAAAACCAACCTATATCTCCTCAACCTTCATTAGCAAAAAGTGATACAAACCCCTATCTTTAAAGCTGTTCAAAATTTAAGGTTTAGAATGCGATCCTAAGCCGATTTGAACCTAATATTAACTTAAAATTCAGAGAAAACCATTGGATAAGGAACTCACAGCACGTTCGGTAAGCATCGATCTTTTGATAAAATTCGATGAGGAAAAAACCCTCAACTACTCATCTGCAAATGCACTTGAGCCACGAGAACGTGCCCAGGTCCGGGAGTATGTCCAAAATATCCTCCGTAAAAGAAGCTATCTCGATTTTGTTCTGGGTGAATTCTCAAGCATTAAAATGGATGAGATGAAACCAACGCTGAAAAATATTTTGCGGCTCGGCCTTTACGAAATGCTCTTTATGGATGGCACGCCCGATTACGCATCTCTGAATGAAGCCGTGGATATTGCAAAACTTCGGCTCGGCCATAAATCGGGAGATCTGGTAAACGCCATCCTCCGAAACATTCAGCGTGACATGGGCAACCTGCCAAAACCGGCATTTGAAGACCGCACCAAGCTGATCGCCACAACATTCTCCCACCCCGAGTGGATGGTAAAGCGGTGGGTTGATCAATATGGCGAGCGCGAAGCTTTCCAGATCATGCAGGCGAATAACAAACGGCCCAATTACTATGTGCGCGTCAACAATATGCGCACCAAAGCCGATAATTTTAAGCTCCGGATGGATAAGTCCGACATCACCTATGAAGAGAGCGATTGGCTGCCCGATTACTTTAAAGTTGATACCGTTCAACCGTTTATCGCCAAAGAGTGGCTAAAGCGAGGCGTATGCCTAGTACAGGATATTGCCGCCGGATTTGCACCGGTAATTTTAGAGCCGCTTCCCGGCGAATCCATTTATGATATCTGCGCAGCACCCGGCACAAAAAGCATCGTTATGTCTGATATGATGAACGCCGAAGGCTCCATCACCGCAATCGACATTAGTTCAGAGCGACTTGAACGACTCGCAGAAAGTGCCCTCGCCTACAATGCCGAGAATATTAAAATTTTCCGAGCTGATGCGCGTGACCTTTCACTGAAACTTGCTGACGGCGTTCTACTGGATGCCCCCTGCACCGGAACCGGTGTTCTTAGCAAACGTGCCGACCTGCGATGGAAACGAACACCCGAAGAGCTTGAAAACTCTGTAAAACTGCAGGAAGAACTGCTCGAAGAGGCTGCCAATCAAGTGAAAAAAGGCGGACGACTGGTATACAGCACCTGCTCACTGGAGCCGGAAGAGAACTGGGAACAGGTCCAAAAATTCCTCGATAAAATGGATGACAATTTTGAGCTCGAAAAACTGGATGAGTTTCTGCCCGAAGAAGTTCTTATTGAAGATGGGTACGCCTACCAGACGTTCCCTCACAAACACGGCTGTGACGGACACTTTGGCGTTCGCATGAAACGAGTGAAGTAACCGCATTCTGCCGAGTTGCTGAGAAGGGGTTATGCAGAGAAATGAGAATGTGCCCCCTTCCCGCATCTCCTTTATAATATCTAAAACCGAAATTGCATGATCCGGTGCACCACGCGCACCACTACTCCAATATTATGAGCACTACCGGCAATAACGAGATCCCAAAAAATTACGACCCCAATAAAACCGAACAGAAATGGTACGACTATTGGGAGGAGAACCAATACTTCCACTCCACCCCTGATGACCGTGAGCCGTTTACTGTTGTTATACCGCCGCCAAACGTCACCGGTGTTCTGCATATGGGACACATGCTCAATAATACCATCCAGGATGTATTGGTACGCCGTGCCCGGATGAAAGGCAAAAACGCCTGCTGGGTACCCGGGACCGATCACGCCTCCATTGCCACAGAAGCGAAAGTGGTTCAAAAGCTTCGTAAAAAAGGAATTAAAAAGAGCGATCTCTCCCGCGATGAATTTATGGAGCACGCCTGGGAATGGACCGATGAGCACGGCGGCATTATTCTGTCGCAGCTGAAAAAGCTGGGCGCCTCCTGCGATTGGAAACGGACCCGTTTTACGCTCGAAGATGAGCTGTATGAATCGGTGATCGACTGTTTCATCAAAATGCATGAAGATGGATATATCTATCGCGGTCTCCGGATGATCAACTGGGACCCTGAAGCCCAAACAGCCCTCAGTGATGAAGAGGTGATCCACAAAGAGGTTCAATCGAAACTCTATCACGTCCGATATGCCATTAAAGACAGCGATGAGTTTGTAACAATTGCCACCACGCGGCCCGAAACCATTTTGGCCGATACGGCTGTCTGTGTAAATCCCGATGATGAACGCTACAAGCACTTGATCGGCAAAACCGCCATCATACCGATGGTTGAACGGGAAGTTGAAATTATCGCCGATGAGTATGTTGATCCCGAATATGGAACGGGCTGCCTGAAGATCACCCCGGCCCACGACCCGAACGATTATGAGCTGGGACAGAAGCACGATCTGGAAGTGATCGACATGCTGAACCCCGACGGAACCGTGGCTGAAGCGGCACAATTTTATATCGGCAAAGATCGGTTTGAAGCGCGGAAACAGATCATCAAAGATCTTAAAGAGAAAGGGCTTCTTGTTAAAACCGAGGAGATGGCCAACAAAGTGGGCTATTCCGAGCGGACCGATTGCGTCATCGAGCCGCGCCTCTCCCTGCAGTGGTTCTGCAAGATGGATGAGCTGAGCAAGCCGGCCCTCGAGAATGTGATGAACGACGAAATTCAGTTTCATCCCAAGAAATTTAAGAACAGCTACAAGCACTGGATGGAGAACATCCGCGACTGGTGCATCTCTCGTCAGCTCTGGTGGGGGCATCAAATTCCCGCGTGGTACTTCGGGGACGGCGAAGATGAGTATGTGATCGCCAAAACGGAAGAGGAAGCTCTCGAAAAAGCTCGTGAGAAGTCAGGGAATGCCAAATTGGCTGCTACCGACATCAAACAGGATGAAGATGTGCTCGACACCTGGTTCTCCTCGTGGCTATGGCCCATTACCGTATTTGATGGATTCAGAGAGCCCGAAAACGAAGAGATTGAATACTACTACCCTACGCAAGATCTGGTAACCGCTCCCGAAATTATGTTTTTCTGGGTGGCACGGATGATTATTGCCGGATACGCCTTTCGGGATGAAAAACCGTTCAGTAATGTCTATTACCACGGTATTGTACGTGATGAACAGCGACGAAAGATGTCGAAATCGCTCGGTAATTCTCCCGACCCGCTGGAGCTGATTGAGCAGTACGGAGCCGATGGAACCCGCGTGGGAATGCTCTTTTCCGCACCTGCCGGCAACGACCTCCTTTTTGATGAAAACCTCTGCGAGCAGGGACGAAATTTCTCCAACAAAATCTGGAATGCATACCGCTTCCTCTCCATGAATATGGAAAAGGGCGAAACCTACTCACCAACCGTAGAGATCGACCCGGACAACCTGGTCGACAAATGGATGCTCGGGCGTATTGAAACGACCCTCGCAGCGATGGAAGATGATTTTGAAAAATATCGCCTGAATGAGGCGCTGAAAAAGATCTACTCCCTCATCTGGGATGATTTTTGCGACTGGTACATCGAGCTCTGCAAAGCGGACGAGCCGGGCAAAAATATTCCGAAACAGAAGCTGGAACGAGCACTCGGAATGTTTGAGCAGCTGATGAAGATGCTCCATCCGTTCATGCCGTTTATTACCGAAGAGATCTGGCAGCGTATTCAATATCGGTCTACAGATGAGGCAATTACCGTAAGCAGCTGGCCGGAATTTGAAAGCACGGCTGATGAGGCCGATATTGAGCTGTTCAAAAATATGCAGGAGCAGATTTCCGCCATTAGAAATATCCAGGCGGAGATGGGGCTCTCGCCCAAGGCACCACTGACGATTCAGGTTAAACCGGCTGATGATCAGCTGAAAAAAGGCCTTGAGGCTAACCAATGGATCTACTCGAAGCTTCTTTCGATAGAATCCATCACGTTTGACCCCGGCCTGTCGAAACCGAAAGCATCGGCCTCTGCCTTGGTGCAGGGAACCGAAATTTTCATTCCGCTGGAAGGACTCATCGACCTGGATAAAGAACGGGAGCGTATTCAGAAAGAGATTGAAAGTACCACCGGCTTTTTGAAAAGCGTGGAGAAGAAACTTGCAAACGAGCAGTTTGTGAATAATGCGCCGGGTGCCGTGGTAGACCGCGAACGACAGAAAAAGGCAGATGCGGAATCGAACCTGAAGAAACTGGAAGAGTCGCTCTCCGAACTTGAATAATTGACGTTCATCAAGCCGAAGTGTTTGATGAAGGTTTTTTCAGGAATTAATTTAAAGTCTTTAATGAGTGAGACTGTCCAAAAAAATCGTCATCCCGCACTTTCCGACGGCCGGCGGATCCTATCCTTAATACAGGCAGGAGATGCCTGATCGTAGCCTACCTGCGCTAAAGCTTCGGCAGACTGGTCTGGCATGACGGAATTAAAGTTTAATGTTCTACTTTAACGCCTTTTCCGGACGCCTCAATTGGGTGTTCAGATGCGTTGATGGAGATTGGAGTCACATTCATACTTCTACAACCCTGCGATCCCACCCCTTGACTGACGCTGAACGCTTTCAGACATATCCCCTCCGATGGAGGGGAGTTAATGCCTCTCCTCCCCCGGAGGAGACAGATTAAAATTCGTACAGAGTTTTGACCAGATGTGGGTTGGCGGAGTGTTGATGGCAAATAGATTAGTATCTATGTCTATCAGCCATTAAAAGTCATCCCCCTGCTCTCTTCGTTCGCTTCCCCCTTCGAAGGGGGACACTCCTTATTTAATGTCCTCTTTGGCCAAGCTCGTTTCTATTACGCTACTCATAGAATCGTGAAATCAAACCTTCCATAATCAAACCTTACCGCACTTCGGAAACTTTTTTGTAGAAGTTTAATACGGGTAATAGGCTTTTTTAGAATTTAGTTGTATTATGAATTTCAATTACAATTCATTCGCTGCACTAATTTGCAGTGATTTACAACAATACTATTACTATGCAATACGGAAAAGTTAAGTGGTTTGATTCAGAAAAAGGCTTTGGTTTTATCGAGCCTGAAGACGGTGGCAAAGATATTTTTGTTCACAGAAATAACATCGAAAATCTTGGGTTTCAAGAGGGATTGGAAGATGGCGAAGAGGTAGAATTTGATGTAGAAGATACTCCGAAAGGATTGAGTGCGATTGAAGTTCGTCGCGTTGACTAATCGCGTATCTTAGTTACCAAGTTTACTAAAATTAAGCCGCTCTGTTTTTTCAGAGTGGCTTTTTTATTTTAAGGAATACATTACTCATCAAATATTAAAGCGATGGATATCTATATACCGGCAATGACTGTTTTGTCGCTCTTTTTTATGATTTTTGGATGTGCCAAAAGTACCCCGGACCTTAATCAGCTTTCTATAGAAGAGATCGCTGTTTTAATCCACGAGGAGGTTGGCCAGGCTGAAGCCGATTCTGTCGATCGGTGTGATATGATTCCCATTGGAGTAAAGCCGGCGGGCGGGCCCTGGGGCTATCTTGTATTCTCTACTGAACACACTGAACGGGAGAAAATTGAAGAGTTGGTAGAACGTTATAACGAACTGGATGCTGAACGAAATAAGGAGTCGGGTGGATTTTCTACTGCAGATGTAGCTACGGAACCGAATCTGATTTTGCGAAATGGCAGCTGTTACGGTGATGGACAATATGCGTGGAATCCCGGCGATATTCTGGATGTCAATAATATTGAAACCGACTAATTAGGCGCAGTGAACCGTTTTACACTATCCTTTCTACGCTTTCTATGTTTTGTTTTTCTTCCGCTCACCCTCTTTCTCCACATTTTAAAACTGGAGTGCTTCATCTCTTGCCTCATCAGTGCAATTACATCCTCTTCTGATAGATCAAACTGAAATTCTATCGCATCAAATGGAGTACGGTCTTCCCACGCCATTTCAATAATTCGGCTGATCTCTGCTCTGCTTAAATCTTTCATTGTGAGGATTATATTGAGGTTTATAGGTTGAACTGATTCACGGCTCACACCATTCAATGCTACTCCTCTTCGGGCGATATCAGTTTTACCGGGAGTTTAAAGTAGAATGTACTCCCTTTTCCGAGTTCGCTATCTACCCAAACCTCACCGTTATGGATCTTTATAAAATCTACAACAAGATCTAAACCCAGCCCGGATCCCCTCTCGCCATCAGTCCCTTTTGTTGTGTAGTTTATCGATTTATCAAAAATCTTCTGCTTCGTTTCATTGTCCATCCCTACTCCCTCATCCCGTATGGAGACAGTTACAAACTCTTCATCCTTTTTAGCACCGATCGTAACCTTCCCCCCTCTTTCGGAAAATTTTACAGCGTTCGAAAGCAGATTGCGAAGCACCGTTTTTATCATATTATAATCGGCCATAAGACGGCAGGAGCGCACAATATTATTCTCTATTTTAACCTCTTTATCATTTATGATTGGTTGTATATTCAACACTGCCTCCTCCGCAATTTTTTGCAGGTCTACAAGATCAAAGTTGGGTTCAATTTCCTGGAACTGATTTTTCGACCACTCCAAGAGATCCATCAGAAGCTCCAGAGCACTGTTTGTGTTTCTGTTGAGCGCCACCAGGTAGTTATAAAGCTGATCTTTTGAGATCTCATCAAAATCTTCGAGGATGATATCGTACATCCCGGCAGGGCCCGCAAGTGCATTTTTCAAGTCGTGGCTAATTACGGAGAAGAGCTTATCCTTTTGGGCATTTAATTTTTTGAGTTGCTTGTTAGATACCTCAAGATCCCGCTCCGTATTCTTGCGTTTGGTGATATCCCTGAGAGAACCCTCAATTTTAACCTCCCCTTTTTTATTTTTTGCCAGATGGGCGTTGTTGGATACATGGAGTGTGGTACCCGACACTGTTTTAAGCCTTAATTCATAATCATACAACTTTCCTCGTTTTTTTAACAGGTGTAAAAACTTTTCTCTCTCTTCCACATTGTTGTAAAATGAAAAGACATTTCGCCCGATCAGATCTTCCCGGGTGAAGCCCACAAACTCTTCTATCGATGGGGAGATCTCCAGTATTTCCCCGGCCATTGAGGTTTGGTAGAAGACATCCTGCGTATTTTCGAAAATAGCGCGATATTTTTTCGCAATCTGCCTCAGATTTTCATACGAATACCTGCCGTCTCCCACCTCATGCAGCAGCGTTAGAAGCCCTTGGCTAATGTTACTTACCACTACCGTGTATGAACGCACTTCATCCGTCTCAAGCTCTATTTTCTTAATCACCGGTTTCGGCGTACTTCCTTCAGCCACTTTCTTCCAGATCGGTAAAATATTATCCAGTAGTTTTGCCTGCGTTACATCTCTGATTTTTGTCCGGTACAGCTCATCCGATTGAAGCTCCAGAATATTCGCAGCCGCTTGATTTACGAACTCAATACAGTAGCATTTATCATTCTTCTGATCTTGCCGGGAGAGCAACAGCACACCCGTTGGGATATCATCTACTTCAACATTTTCTGTATCAGATAACCGTATATCTTTTTTCATACAGACGGATTTAAATTGTTATGGATTGATTTTCAGCAGTACTTGATTATTGCTCATTCTTATGGATGGTAAACTGCTTTAATACAATTAACTTCACTTAATCAAACGTACCTGACTTATATAAATGTCTATCACAACTGATTTGTTCCCAAGTGTTTATAGAAATGATTGACCTTTAGGGTTTGAAGTTCATACACCTGAAGTTGACTAATTCCTTAACAGTATTCACCATACCTATAATTGAAACACTATCTCTTCCCTACTATTTACAAGATACCACTTTCACATGCACCTGTACAAGTTCAA
>SL_3KL_010_SEDDRAFT_10005335_pt1 | contig 11549 bp, 9 predicted proteins | sample SodLakKL_010_SED_2_FD_10381 | JGI IMG/M metagenome (IMG submission 10381)
CTCATCCTTGACCTTGTCGACATTGAAGCAAGTAATGGTGTTATCCATGCGATCGACGCCGTCATGCTTGCTCCCTCCAAGTTCAATCCCGGCAACCGGCTCAGAGACAGGGAATATGAATCCAAGCCGACCGAGTCCATCGTTGATATCGCAGCCGGCAACGAAGATTTCTCCATTCTGGTAGAAGCCGTTCAGTTTGCAGGCCTTGTTTCCGTTCTGGATGGCCGCCGTCAGTTCACGGTATTTGCACCGGTCAATGAAGCTTTCGAGGCACTGCTCGAAACTCTTGAATTGACTGCGGACGATGATCCGGAAACGGGACTTTTTGTGGATGAAAATCGCGGTCTGGTTCGCGACATCCTGCTCTACCATGTAGCACCGGGCAATCGCAAAGCGGAAGACGTGATCACCTCCGATCGCATTCGCACACTCAGCAAATCTTTCTTCTATGTCGAAGATGAGGTTGTCCAGGATGAGGAGGGTGAAGACGTGACCATTTATAAAGTTGGCAACGAGAATGGTTTTGCCGAGATCATTGCCACCGACATTATGGCACGAAACGGTGTGATCCATGTGATAGATGCTGTAATGCTTCCGTGACGGGTTAACTGTGTCGTACGGCGCTTGTGATGCCGCTGTGAGCTGTGACGCTCAGTGCGTAAGTCGTCACACCTGAATTCAAGCGCCTCGAACAGAAACATCCGCAATTGCAGCAACTTTTTGGGCGTCCTGGTTATCATTGATAATCGGGACGTCTTTTTTTTTGTTAAAAAATGAGTATTCCGCTCAGCGAGTGCTCTATTCGGTTTGAGGTGTATAGCCGGCAGGGATTGTTATGCCCGCCACCCGGTCAGAAACTCAGGATGAGCGCTCCGAAGGTGGTTTTGGCATAGGGATTAGCGATGAATTCCACGGTGAGCGGCAACTGGAACGAGTCGGTAATTGGCAGGATACGTGCGGCCTGGATGCCGATTTGTGTTACGGCAGCCTTTTCTGTTCCATTGAAACCGGCTTTGGCCGGGGTTCCAGAGACAAGTGCACGGATACGATTCGGCCCCAACGGCAGGGTGTACCCGGCTTCCAAGTACAGGGAGTTATCGTCGTCGCCATGGAAAACCCATCCACCCATGAGATCAAACGGCAGGTCCTCGTTGCCGGCCAGCGCCAGCTGGAACTGCAGGGCGTGGGAGCCGCTGGATGAGAAATCGGTCAGGTCGTTGACGGGATTGTAGTGGTTCTGGACGTACGGGGTGAGCGAAAAACCGTCGAACGCAAATGTGTACTGCATCCAGAGATTGGTTTCGCGGTAAACCGAGCCGGGATCCCCGCTGTCGGTGGCCAGCGAGAGGCTGTGCGAAGCCCAGAGTCCAGCCTGGAAACCGCCATTCCGGATGGATACGGCGGGCTGGATTTGCGGCGAATTGCCCAGTTCCATCCCCCGGTAGATCCAGCGAGTGCGCAGGTCGGCGCCAGCGCTGATGCCCCATCCGTCCGAGGCCTCGGCGGATTTCGGGGCAACCGGTACAAGCAATATCAGGAGGAGGACGGTGAGGATGGCGAATGCGGGTATGCGTTGTTTCATAATCGAATTCCTATTTAACAGAAAATATGATAGTGAATTACATCCCTTGCAGGCATCAGGCATCAGACATCAGAGTGTCGTGCACCGTTTCCATCTCCCCGTTCCATGCGGGATGCGATGTCCGGCGGCTGGCCGTATCCACCCGAAAAAAAATTGTTAGATGGATGGCTGGATGTGTTGATGTATGGATGTATAGATGTTTGACTAAAACTTGTGTCAGTGTCTTACATCAGCTGAGCAGCAGGAAGAATCCGGCGGCCAGTGTTGCGCCCGTGATGGGGGCGATGACCGGGATCCAGGAGTAGGCCCAGTCGCTTCCACCCTTCGTTGGGATGGGCAGCAGGGCGTGTGTGATGCGCGGACCCAGGTCGCGGGCCGGGTTGATGGCGTATCCTGTGGGACCGCCGAGGGACAGGCCGATCCCGAAAACGAGCAAGCCTACGGGCAGCGCGGCAAGGGCGCCGAGGCCAAACCCGACCTCCTGTCCGTCAATGACGATGGCTTTCAGGAATTCGCCGTCAGCGGTAATGAATCCGGGCGCGGCGATGTACAGCACCCCGAAGACCAGCACGAAGGTACCGATGACCTCCGTGAGGAAGTTGGACGGGTACTTCCGGATGTTCGGGATGGTACTGTGGCAGGCCAGGACCAGGGTTTTGTCCTCGGTTGCGGCAAAATGGTCTTTGTAGGCCAGCCAGACCAGAAAGGCCCCGATGGCCGCGCCAATGATCTGGGCCAGGATATAGGGGACGACCAGGGCCCAGTCGAACAGTCCGGCCGTGGCCAGACCGACGGTGACGGCGGGGTTGATGTGGGCGCCGCTGAACTGGCCCGTGGCGAACACGGCGGTGAAAACGGCAATCCCCCATCCCCAGGTGATGACAATCCATCCGCTCTGGTGGCCCTTGGTTTTGTTGAGGACGACATTGGCGACTACGCCGTTGCCCAGCAGGATCAGGATCCCGGTTCCGACAATTTCAGCTATAAATGGTGACATTTTGTGCTCCTGTTATTGTGCTCTTATTAATGTGCTCTTACTATTGTGCTCCTCTGTTTTTGTGCTTCTGTTATTGACTTATCGGTATTATTCAAGGATGTATTTTTCGGCCAGTTCGGTGTATTCGCTGACCTGCTGTTTACGCCAGGCTTCATCGTGGCCGGCTTCTTCGGCCATGAGGCGGGCCACTTCGGGTGCCATTTCCATGCTGGCTTTGGCATCGAGCAGAAGGGCGCGTGTGCGTCGTGAGAGCACATCCTCCACGGTCATGGCCATCTCATTATTGACGGCCCACACGACTTCGGCCTTGATGTAGGGGAGCCGGTCATGGAGTTTCTCGCCGAGTTCGGGTCTGTCCTTGACCAACCTTTTGATGGAGACCAGGTCGGATCCGTAGTAGTATTGCGGATCGGATTTGTCAAGATTCTTCAGCCAGCCGTGGATGCGCAGGTTTTCGGTGACGCAGGTCCCGGGGTTCAGGCCGGCGATGATGGATGCCTGGTCCACCACGTCTTCGGCCATTTTGCGGTAGGTGGTCCACTTGCCGCCCGTGATGGTTACGAGTCCGGATGGGTTTACGATGAGCGTATGGTCGCGGGAGAGTGAGGCGGTGTGTTTGGAATCGCCCATTTTTACCAGTGGACGCAGGCCGGCGAAGACGCTGCGCACATCCTTGCGGGTGGGATTGCCGTCGAGGTATTTGGCGGCGTGCTTGATCACGAACTCGATCTCCTCCTCAAGGGCCATTGGCTCGAGTGACGCTTCCTCGACCGGGGTGTCGGTGGTCCCGAGGACGACTTTGTCATGCCAGGGTACGGCGAAGAGTACGCGTCCGTCATCGGTCTGCGGCACCATGATGGCCGTATCCCCCGGAAGGAATTTCTTGTCGATGATCAGGTGGATTCCCTGGCTCATGGCGACAATCGGCTGGGCGTTTTTGTCGTCTTTTTTGAGCAGGTCATCGGTGAACACGCCGGTGGCGTTGATGACTACCCGGCCGTTGATCTCGTATTCTTCGCCGGAGAGCATGTCGGTTGCCTTTACGCCCTGTACCATGCCGCCGGACTTGATCAGGTCGGTCACTTTCATGTAGTTGAGCAGCGTGCCTTTGTTCTCGGCGCTGGTTTGGGCCAGGTTGATGGCCAGGCGTGAGTCGTCGAATTGTCCGTCGTAGTAGATGACGCCGCCTTTGAGGCCTTCTGTCCGGATGGTTGGGAGGCGCTCGCGGGTCTTCTTCAGTGAGAGGTTTTTCGAGGGGCCGAGGCCCAGCTTGCCGGCAAGCATGTCATAGACTTTGAGTCCGACACCATAGAACGGTCCCTCCCACCAGTCGTAGTTGGGTACGATGAAAGACTGGTTGCGAACGAGATGCGGGGCGTTCTGGATCATGAGTCCGCGTTCGCGGAGGGCTTCCAGCACAAGGGTGACGTTGCCTTGTTGCAGGTATCGGATGCCGCCGTGGACCAGCTTGGTGGACCGGCTGGATGTGCCCTTGGAGAAGTCGTGCATTTCAAGGAGCAGTGTCTTGAAGCCACGGGTGGCGGCATCGACGGCGACGCCCAGGCCGGTGGCCCCGCCGCCGACAATGATAAAGTCCCAGTATCCGGTTTGTTTTTTAACGGCGTCGAGCATTATGGATCGTTTCATAATTCAAATGATTTGAAGGTGAAAAAATGTGAGGTTTGCATCAATGGACGCAAAAAATCTGGTTGTCTGGTTGTTCGATACTTTTTGCAATAGATAGGATGGCCATAAGCAGGTCATCCTTCCGACCAGGCCATGGTCGCTTTCAGAGCGCGGTCCCAACCTTTGATCAGTTCTTCGGCATCCTTTTGTGTCATGGATGGTTCAAACCGTTTGTCGAGTTGCCACTGGTTGTCGATTTCGGAGTGGTTTTTCCAGTAACCGACGGCGAGTCCGGCCAGATATGCGGCACCCAGTGCGGTTGTTTCGAGGGTTTTCGGCCGGACGACCGGTGCCTGCAGCACGTCGCTCTGGAATTGCATGAGCAGGTTGTTGGCAGAGGCCCCTCCATCCACACGCAGTTCGCGGATATCGATCCCGGAATCGGCTTCCATAGCCTTCAGGACGTCAATGGTCTGGTAGGCAATGCCTTCGAGGGCTGCCCGAGCGATGTGTCCGGCGCCGGCACCGCGGGTAAGACCGACGATACTGCCACGGGCGTGCTGGTTCCAGTGCGGGGCTCCCAGTCCTGCGAAGGCCGGCACCAGGTAGACGCCGTTGTTGTCGGGCACTGAAGCGGCCAGTGCTTCCACTTCGGGGGAATTGCGTATCAGACCGAGTTCGTCACGCAGCCACTGAACGATGGCGCCCGCGATGAAGATACTGCCTTCCAGGGCGTACTCGACCTTCCCGTCGATTTCCCAGGCGATGGTGGTCAGCAGGTTGTTTTCGGAAGCAATTGGCTCGGTGCCGGTGTTCATGACCATGAAACAGCCGGTTCCATAGGTGTTTTTGACCATTCCCGAGGAGATGCACCGCTGTCCGAACAGTGCGGCCTGCTGGTCACCTGCTATGCCTGCAATAGGCACCTTGGAGGCAAACAAGGTGGTTTTTGTCTGGGCGTAGACTTCGCTGGAGGATTTGACCTCGGGAAGCAGGCTCTCCGGTATGTCCAGGATATCCAGGATCTCCTTGTCCCATTCACCCTTGTGGATGTTGTAAAGCATGGTTCGGGATGCGTTTGTCACGTCGGTCACGTGAGTGGTTCCCCGGGTGAAGTTCCAGATGATCCAGGAGTCCATGGTTCCGAAAGCAAGGCGTCCCTGTTCGGCTTTCTCCCTGACTCCTTCGACATTGTCCAGGATCCACTTGATCTTCGTCGCAGAAAAATAGGCATCGATGATAAGTCCCGTTTTTTCCCGGATCTTTGCGATCATCCCATCTTGTTTTTTGAGCTGGTCACAGAAATCCGAGGTGCGCCGGTCCTGCCATACGATGGCGTTGTAAACCGGTTTGCCGGTTTCCCGGTCCCAGATCAGTGTCGTTTCACGCTGGTTGGTAATGCCGATGGCGGCGATATTTGTTCCGTTTAAACCTACCTTTGTGATGGCCTCTGCTGCCACGCCAGCCTGCGAGGACCAGATCTCGTTGCCGTCGTGTTCCACCCATCCGGCTTTCGGATAGATCTGACGGAACTCCTTCTGTGCCGTAGAGACGATCTCCCCTTTCCTGTCAAATACGATGGCGCGTGAGCTGGTTGTTCCCTGGTCGAGTGCGAGAATAAATTGTTCAGCCATAATGTACCCGTGTTGTATTAATGTCCGGTTGTATATACAAGTTGATTGTAATATCAAAAAGCGCTTCCATAAAGTCAAGTTTTTTTGAAAAAAAATGATTGTATCAGAAGGCAGTGGATTAAACCAAGAAAGAACTGGTTTTTACGAGCTTTCTAGGCCACATAATATGACCGGAAAAAAGATAACCTAATAACTTTCCGTTCTTATTTCCAGTCGCCGGAAGAGAGATCCAGTGGAAGGCCCTGGAAATCGTGCGTCTTTCCATAGGGTATGGTCCGGGTAGTAAAGCTGATACGGTCGCTGCGATAGACATCCTCGGAATACTGAAAATACTCTCCGGTCGAGGTCTTGATGAGCCGTTTCATGAGCAGAAGCGGTGTGCCGAGGGGGACATTAAGCAATTTGTGCTCTGATTCACCTGCACTGACGGCTTCGATGCGCTGCCTGGCATCGCCCAGTTCGGTATAGGTGTAACGGTAAAGCAGTTCAAAAATAGAATTGTTCTCCAGATCCTTGTTCATGAGCGGCTTAAAAAAGCTGAAATGAAAAAAGGACCGTTCGATGATCAGCGGCTGATCGTCGCCCAGGCGAAGCCTGACAATACGCACCACTTTATCATCCGGTTTCAGTTCCATTAGTCCGGAAAGCCACTCGCCGGGATCCATCACCTTCTTTTCGATGATCCGGGCCGAGGGCCGGATATTGTTGCGCTTCATCAATTCGGTGAAACCGATCAGATGGTCGGGGTCCTGCTGAATCTTGCGATAGGTAACGAAGGTGCCCCTGCCCTGCTCCCTGACCAGGTACCCTTGCTGGAAAAGCATTTTCAGTGCTTCGCGTATGGTGCCGCGACTCACGCCATAGCGCTCCACCAGCTCAGTATCACTAGGAAACCGGTCCCCTTCGGAGTATTCCCCCGAGCGTATCTCTTCCACAAGCATTTCATAGATTTGAAAATACTTCGGGATGGGCTTTTTCTGAAATTCCATGGGTCACCTGAAGGCAGTTGTACTTGTCATTGAAAATTTTGTCATACACATCTAATACTCTTAATGTATGAACAACCAAACTACTTACCTTTTTCGACAGAGACAACAAGAATGTGCCATGCCAGGAATGTATCGCTGCACGTGGACAAGGATCAGTACAAGCGGGGACTCAGACGGACATGCTGAAAATCCAGCTCAGGGCAATGATACCAATGAATACGGTCCATCCGATGGTCAGAATAATGGCGGCTCCTAACTTTTTCATAACTTTGCTGATGTTCATTTTTCTCAAGAGAAACTTAAATCACTGAATAAAAGATCCCGGGCAGTTCGCAATCATGCTCCATCAGCTCACGGAATCGCAAACGGGTAACTCATTTTGAACAGTTATACGCACGCAGCATGAAAAAGTTTTATTGCAGCGGACAATTTCAGTGTTAATTTGCCGCTACCGCCCGTAATCGTCCTGAACGCGGACGATATCGTCTTCATCAGATGGATTATCCGGATCGGTGTGTTTCCAGATCTCGACAATAACACCCCATTTATCCGTCCCGATTAACCGGTGCCGCTCGCCCCTGTCCAGTTCAATGACTGAGCCGGTCTGATAGACGGCAGGACTGGATTCGCTGTCCGTAGCACTAACAGCCACGGCGACGGTTCCCCCGATCACTTTCCAGACCTCCGAGCGCCGTTGGTGATACTGCCAGGAGAGCCGTTGGTTCGGTGCAACCAGCAGGATTTTGGGGCTCAGCTTCGCGAATTCCTTGAAATCATCCGGTTTTAAATGGGGAAAAAACTCCTGTATAAAGTCGTCTGCCTGGCCTTCGTTGATCACGAAAAAACCTCCCCATGGCCGTTCCTGGTCAAGGTCGGAAATCTTGAAGCCAAGATCCGTCAGATAGGAACAAACCTCGTCAAAAACTTCACCCCTGCTATGCTGTTCGTTGAAGTGCAATCGGTCCATAGTACGTTCGCTCATGGTAATACGTTTTGCAAATGGTTATCAGAATGTAGTTATGTTACTGTGCCAAATAAAACTGTTTATAGAAAGTTTTTCCGAAATGTTGCCATGTAAACATGCGAGTCAAAGGCAGATTCTTTTGTGGCCAGATACTTGCGGCTAAGCAAACGAATTGATAATGCCGACGATTTCGTCGCGTTTGGACAGCATGAGTTCCGCGTCGCCCCGGGACTCGACATTCAGCCGGAGCAATGGTTCCGTATTTGACGCACGGAGATTGAAACGCCAGTCGTCAAAGCTGATCGAAAGGCCGTCCCGACGGGATACTTCGCCCTTTCCGTAATAATGTTTCTCGACGGCTTTGATGACGGCCTCCGGTGAAGCGGATATGGTGAAATTCTGCTCACCGGTCACCGGGTATCGCCGGATCGCTTCATCCACCAGCTCCGAAAGCCGTTTGTCGGTGCTGCTCAGCAGCTCCAGCATCAACAGGAACGGCAGGATGCCGGTGTCGCAGTACCAGAAACTGCGGAAATAGTGATGTGCGGACATTTCCCCGCCGTATTCGGCCTTTTCAAGACGCATGCGCTCCTTGATGAACGCATGTCCGGTTTTTGATTCCACGGGCACACCACCGAGTTGCTTTACCGTCTCGACCGTGTTCCAGGTGAGGCGCGGATCATGTATGATCTTGGCCCCGGGATGGTTTTTGAGGATCTGGCGGGCCAGCAATCCAACGATATAATACCCTTCAATAAATCGGCCTTGCTCATCAAAGAAAAAACAGCGATCAAAGTCTCCGTCGAAAGCCACTCCCAAATCGGCTTTCGCTTCGCTGACGGCACGGGCCGTATCCTCCCGGCATTCGGGAAGCAGTGGATTGGGCACTCCGTTGGGAAAGTTTCCGTCCGGTTGTTCGAACAACAGCTCACACTGGCAGGGCAGTTTTTGGGCCAGCGTGCGAAGCGTGGGTCCGGCAGCGCCATTCCCGGCATTGAGCACAACTTTCAGATCACGCCTGACAGGGATGGTCAGTTGTCTGGTCATCCAATCGAGAAATTCTTTTGTGATATCCAGCCGGGTGTAATCTCCATGGTATTCCGGTTTTGCGGGCCGGACGTGTTCAAACGGTCCGTTATCTGCGACCATTTTCCGGATTTCGGTGAGTCCTGATGCATTGCCTACGGGGACCACATCGCGTGCCACCATTTTGCATCCGTTGTATTCTTTTGGATTGTGGCTGGCGGTGATCATCATCCCGCCGTCGGTGCGATATTTGCCGGTTGCGAAGTAGACCATTTCGGTTCCGCAGAGTCCCAAATCTAGCACATCGACACCGGAGTCTCGGAACCCTTCGGCAAGAGAAGCGGCCAGCTCTTCGCTGGATAGACGTGCATCGCATCCGATAACGACACGTGCGGGACGGAAGTGCGTGGCGTATGCGCGTGCCAACGCATCCATAAACGGTGCGTTTATCTGATCCGGATAGATCCCCCTGATATCGTATGCCTTGAATGCGGAGACATCTCGATGAACGGTCATGATGCTATGAATTGGGTCCGAAGTGGTCGGCGTGGCGAAGGTCCTGTTTCATAAGCAACTCCGGCACTGGGGCCAGTATGGTATACAGCGGTAATGTGGCAACCCCCAGTGCGGCGGCATCGATGCCGGAGGATGCGATTTCCAGTTCAGGCCGGCTGGATTTCCGCGGGATGCGGTGTGGCGGCAGGGCATCCAGAATACGCTTGCGCATCCACGCGAGGATATTTTCAGGCAGCCGTCCACCCAGGAAGATCACTTCCGGATCAATGAGGTATTCGACTGCTGCAATCAGCGGCACCAGTTGCTCCGTCCCGGTTTTCAGCCATTCCATAAGAATGGGATTGTTTTCGTCAAAGCGGCTGGCGAGATCTTTCTGGGATGATGCGGGATAGCCGGCATCGATCATTTTCTGCTTGAGCAGCGGCATGTTGAAATAGCCGCCAAGGTGGTCATGCTCGTAGCGGTTGCCATTGTCGGCTCGCAGCGAAGAGGGGAAATAGCCCAGTTCCCCGGCGTTGCCGGTATGTCCGGAATAGAGCTGTCCGCGTATGACGAGTCCGCCACCCAGTCCGGCGCCGAAATAGAGAAAGAAAAAGGAATTTATGTGCTTGTGCTTGCCCTTGCCGTACCAGTGTTCACCGATGGCCGCAGCGGATGCATTGTTTTCAGTGATGATAGGGAGTCCGAGGCGGTCTTTCAGCTGTTTGAGCACGGGGGTATTGTCCCAACCCGGCAGCGCATTGGGGTTGAACATGTCGTCGCTCTGCATTTTATCCTTGGTCGGATCCATGGGGCCGGGCAGGCCCACGCCAACTCCCCAGATCTTCTTTTTTGTGACTTTCTGGTCTTCGATAATCTCCGAGACGGTGCTGCTCATAAGGGCCAGCGCTTGCTCCGGGGACGGAAAATCCAGATCGCGGCTCATCTCGTAGCAGATTTGCCCGTTCAGGTTGAGCATTACGGCTGTCAGATGGTCCTTGTCGAAGTCAATACCGATGGAGTAGGCGGCGTCTTCGTTGATCTTGAGCTTAGCAGCGGGGGCTCCCCTTCCGGAAATTTGCCTGGAATGTTCAAGGATGAGCCCGCTTTTCTCCAGTTTCTTTGTGATATTGGTCACTGTCTGGACGGTAAGGTGGGTACGGCGGGAAATATCCATCCGCGTTACCGGTCCGTGCAACCGGATGATCTCCAGGACAATTCGGTTATTGTATGAGTTGGCGTACTGTAGGTTGGTTCCGAATAGCATAGGCGATGAGCTGAAATCCGGTTGTGGCAGTGAGCGAGACCTGGTATAACGTCGATTAATCGTCAAGATACGGCAAACGCGATTGTAAAACAGTTAATAATGCCGCCGTAAAATAAAAAAAGACGGCCATCTTTCCATTTACCCATAAAAAATGTACAGTTTCTTGCAAAAGACATATTTTGGTTTTTCGCGCAACAAAAAAACGCGAGCCGGCTCTCAACCAACTCGCGTACATTACAGGGACATGTAATTGTTATGTTCTATGTAATCAAAGAGTTACCTTAATAATCACAAAGTTTGCATGATGTTGCCATCAAACACATGCAAATGTATGAAAAGTCATTCCAAAAAAACAAATTAATTTTTAAAAATATTTGAAATATTAGATTCCAAAGTCATCAGGAGTGACTTACGATTTTTGTATGGTGCTGATTATATATAAGATAGTGTTTTCATAATCCAAATAAGAACAAGATTAAATTACCAGTTTTATTTATGGTCCCGATTTGCTGTTCAAGGCCGTATCCATGATATGCCGTTCTTAATCACTGCCAAAATCATTACAGTTACCGCTTTGAAACAAGCATCACTTTTGATTTTCAGAAAAGGATGACAGCCCTTTCACAGGCTGCCACACGAGAGTTCATCAAGAAACATGCTATCCCTTATGACATGTTATCCATAAGAGCACGATTCCCGCATCTCCTTTCAAAAAAAGAATCGCCTTTTTGTGCTCACTGTTTTTCCATCGAGAACCCCTCTTGGAATCGGTACAATGAAATCACGGGTGATTTCATCCCGGCCGCTGTAATGTCTGAAAAGCTGTGTACTGCTGACTCTACCCTTCTGACTTCTGTTACTCCAATCTGCATTAACCAATTTTTCATGAATCGTTGCTATACTTCAAAATGTGCTGCAACCGGACACCCTTCCTGCGGCCTGGTCTGCAGCAACCACGCGAACCACAAA
>SL_3KL_010_SEDDRAFT_10005336_pt1 | contig 11549 bp, 5 predicted proteins | sample SodLakKL_010_SED_2_FD_10381 | JGI IMG/M metagenome (IMG submission 10381)
CCTGTTTTTTCACTGTAAACAACGATCGGATTGATCTCTATATCCGAGATGCGGTCACATCTGTCGAGAATGGTGCCCACTTTCAGCAGGGCATCGATCACGCCGTCAATATCCTTTTTCTCCTCTCCCCGCACACCGAGCAGCAGCGGATACGATTTGATCTCCTGGAGCATGCGGCGCGCCTCTTCCTCGTTCAGCGGGAAAGAGCGGAAGGCCACATCCTTCATCACCTCCACGTAGATGCCGCCCAGGCCGCACATCACCACCGGGCCGAATGAGGCATCGCGAATGGCTCCGACCACCATTTCGAGTCCGGATGTCACCATCTCGGTCACCTCAACACCCGTAATATGTGCCTCGGGGTCGTACTCCCGGCAGTTGTTCATGATGGCTTCGTAGGCGTCGATGACTTCCTGCTTGTCCAGCAGGTCCAGAGCCAGTCCACCCGCATCACTCTTGTGGATGATGTCGCGCGAGACGACCTTCATGACCACGGGATAGCCGATCTCCTCGGCCGCATCCACCGCAGCCGAAAGGTTTTTGGCGATGATGCTCTTGGGGATGGCAATGCCGGACGCGCGCATCACATCCTGGGCCTCATCGGCGAGCAGGAAATTGCGATTTTCCTCGACGGCCTTGTCGATGATGGCGTTGATGGCATCGATGTCTATGTCCGACCCCTCAAACTCCGGAATGTGCCGGTTTTTGAAATCGCTGTAGCGGTAGAGCGCTCCCATGCATGATACGGCCGGCTCCACATCACGGAAAACCGGCAGGTTCTTCCGGCTGAGCTCCACAATGGCATCCTCCACGGCCTCCCCGCCCACGATGGCATAGGAAACCGGTTTGGAGGCCTCCTGGTGGCGCTCATACGACTTGCTGACCATCGGGATCAGGTTTTCGGAATCAAACGTGGCGGTTTCGCAATAGAGCATGACGGTAGCGTCGATGTGCTCATTGTCCACCGGAGCATTCAGCGCCGCAAGGTAATCGTCGGCCAGGGCGCCGCCCGTGATATCGATCGGGTTGCGGGTGGATCCGAACGAGGGCGTTGCCTTTTCAAACGCCTCCCTGAGCACCTTCTGATCATCGAAGAGCTCCACGCTGTGCTTCTCGCAGGCGTCCGTGGCCAGTACCCCGATGCCGCCCCCGTTGGTGACAATGACCGTACGCTTGTCCAGCGGCTCCGGAGCAAACGACAGGAAACGACACCAGTTGAACGCCTCCTCCAGACTGTCGGCCCGCAAGGCGCCGCACTGCTTCATGATGGCGTCAAAAATGGCATCCGATCCCGCCAGCGAACCCGTATGGGAAGCCGCCGCCTGGGCCCCGCGTTTGGAGCGGCCGGACTTGATCACGATCAGGGGCTTCTTTTTGGCAATGCGCTTGAGCACCGGGATGAGCTTCTCGCCGTTCTTGATGCCTTCAATATACATCATGACCACTCGGGTGCGGTCATGGTCCTCCAGGTACTCCAGCAGGTCGGCCTCGTCCAGGTCCGATTTGTTTCCGGTGGATACGATCGCCGACAGGCCCATGTTGTCCACCCCGGTGCGGCCGATCATCGCAATGCCGAGGGCTCCGCTCTGCGTGAGGATGGCCACTCCACCCGGTTTGATCGGCGTTGCCGAGAAGGTCAGGTTCATGGAGACTTCGGCTGAATACATCCCGAAGGTGTTCGGACCCAGGATGCGCATTCCGGATTCTTGGGCAATCTGCACGATTTCTTTTTCTTCCTTGTCGTTGCCGATCTCGGAAAAGCCGGAACTGATAATCTGTATGAATTTGACGCCTTTCTTCGCGCATTCACGGACCGCATCCACACAGAATTTGGCCGGAATGGCCAGGGAGACGACGTCAATGTCGCCATCGATATCCAGCACGGATTTGTAGACTTTTTCCCCGAGTATTTCTCCGCCGGACGGGTTTACCGGATAGACTTTCCCTTTGTACCCCCCTTTTATCAGGTTGCTCAGGATCGTGTGGCCGATCTTTTTCGGGTCGTGCGATGCCCCTATGATGGCAACCGATTGGGGTTCAAAAAGCCTTTGAAAATTATTGCTCATGTTTCCAATCACCAAATCTCATTAAGATTTCATATACACCATCTTCGATGGTTTTTTCCAGATCAAATCCCATTTTCTCAAAGACGCGCAGCATTGGCTTGTTTTCCACCAAAACCTCGGCGGTGAAGCCCTCCATGTCGTCACTGACAGCTATCTCCGTCAGATAGTTCAGGATTTCAGTGGCAATGTCACGGTTTTGATAATCATCCCGCACAGCGAAGGATACTTCACCCATTTTGCCATCGGGGTTTTTAAATATCTGCCCCATTCCGACGATGCGTTCCTTGCCGTTCACATCGATCGTGGCCAGCATGGTGATCTCTTTCGTGTAGTCGATCACCACGAAATCCTGCCGCTTTGAGTGCGGCATGTCCACGTGCGAGGACATGAACCTGCGCTGGAAGCTCTGGTCGGAGAGTGAGTAGAAGAAGTCCTTGATCAGCGGTTCGTCGTTGATGCGGACCGGACGGAAATGCAGGAGCTGGCCTGTTGAACTTTCCCTGGTGGTTTCCAGGTGTTCGGGATATTCCCCGCGTTTTCCGGGGATGTAGGCCTGGTCTTTGTAGATGAGGTTGAGTTCCTTGGCGCGCGCGATCAGTTCGGCCCGGAACTTGGGATGGGCGATGGAGATGATGTCCATGGCCCGCTCCCGGATGTTTTTGCCGTGCAGGTAGGCCACACCGTACTCTGTCACGATGTAGTTGATGTCGCCGCGGTTCAGGGTGACCCCCGCCCCGCTGTCCAGGAACGGCACGATCCGGGAAACCTCCCCGTCCTTGGCAGTGGACTGCATTACCAGAATGGTCTTGCCATTGGGCGACAGGTTTGCGCCGCGCATGAAGTCGGCGTGTCCGCCGATTCCACTGTAAAACAGGCTGCCGATGGACTCGGAAGTGGACTGTCCGGTCAGATCCACCTGCAACGCGGCATTAATGGCCGTCATGTTCTCGATCTCGGCAATGACAAGCGGGTTGTTGGTGTAACTTACCTCCTTGAACTCCACTCCCGGGTTGTCGTCAATGAATTCGTATGTCTTTTGTGATCCCATGCAGAAGGCGGCGATGGTCTTGCCCTTGTCGATCGACTTTTTCGAATTGTTCACAACACCCCGTTTCATCAACTCCACCATGGAATCGGTAAGGAGCTCGGAATGGATGCCCAGGTTTTTCTTGGTGGTGATATTGGCCATGATGGCATTGGGCATGCTGCCGTAGCCGAGCTGGATGGTGTCGCCGTCCTCAATGATACGCGCTACGTACTTTCCGATCTTCTGGGCTATGTGTCCCGGCACCTCGGTCTGGAACTCGATCAGCTCTTCTTCATGATACAGAAGATAGTCGATGTTTCTCAGGTGGACGAACGTGTCGCCGAGCACACGCGGCATGTTCGGGTTGATCTGGGCGATTACAAGTCCGGCCGACTCCATGGCGGCCTTGGTAATATCCACACTGATGCCCAGACTTACGTAGCCGTTCTTGTCGGGCATGGAGACCTGGATGAGCGCCACATCAATCTCGATGTTCCTCCGTTTCAGAAGCTGTGGAATGCGGGACAGAAAGATCGGCGTGTAGTCAGCGAAACCGGTGTTCACCTTCTCGCGGGTACTGTTGCCGATGAAGAAGGCGTTGTGGCGAAAGTTGTAGGTGAATTTTTCGTCCTTCCACGGTGCCACCCCGAGCGTCCATACCTGCATCAGTTCGGTGTCGGCCAGTGCCTTTGGATATTTTTCCACATAATTCACGAGCGCCTTGACCAGGTACTGCGGCTCCCCGCAGGCCGTGCCGATGTAGATCTTGTCACCTCTCCTGATATTCGAAAAAATCCTGTTTTCCTCGGAAAATTTCTCCGGATAGCGCTGACGCCAGTGATCAAGGATCTCGTTTTTGTCTGTAATCATGAATACGTTGTGTGACGCGTGGAATAATATCTGAAATATAGCCCGACTCCCGGGGGATTTCAAAGAAATCAGTCAACAATCTGCGGCACAGGAGGAACACCTTTTGGCCCGCTTCTGGACCGGTACCCTGATGGAATGCGGGCGGGATGTAACTTCGGGTTGTTGCGGCAGCCTGTTTACTATTTGAATACTTTTTCCAGGCTGAAACCTGCCGAAACCGATGCTGTGCATATGTCCGCTATCCGCCGGCTGGCGTATAAAGCCATGCCACATTCCTCTGCCTTGCAGATTGCGTCAAATATACGAATTTTTGCGGATACATTTCTTTCATGTGGGTTTATGCTGTCCTTATGATCGAAATTGATTTTAAATGAACCGAAATTGAACAATAACAGGTGAAACCCCCACGAATTCCTTTGATTTTTTCTGGATTTGTGTACATTTAAGTACAATTATTGTATTTGCCCGTTCCTGCTTGCAACCATTGAATACGGATTCCCAACCGGAGGTCAAAAAATGGCCCATCACGTCACCAAATCCGGCTTCGCCGCACTGGCAGATCGCCTGAACCGGTTCCCTCAGGGCGCCCCGCCCACAAAACTGCTCTTCCGCATCCTCGGTATGCTGATGGATGAGAAAGAGGCCGAGCTGCTCTCACAGCTTCCCATCAAGCCCTTCACGGCCCAAAAGGCCGCCCGCATCTGGGGCCTCGCACCGGCAGAGGCCCGGAAAGTGCTGGACCGGCTGGCTGACCGCGCGATCCTTCTTGACATTGATAAGGGCGGTGAACCCACCTACGTGCTGCCTCCGCCCATGGCCGGGTTCTTCGAATTCTCACTGATGCGCACCCGCGGCGACATCGACCAGAAAGTGCTCAGCGAGCTGTTCTACGAGTATATGAATGTGGAGGAGGATTTCATCCGCGAGCTGTTCACCGACGGGGAGACGCAGCTCGGACGCACCTTCGTGCATGAACCCGCCCTCCCGTCCGACAACGGACTGCACGTGCTCGACTACGAGCGGGCCAGCGAGGTCATCCGCACGGCCAAACACCGGGCCGTGGGCATCTGCTACTGCCGCCACAAGATGCACCACTTGGACAAGGCCTGCAGCTCCCCGATGGACATCTGCATGACATTCGGCAACCCGGCTTATTCTTTGGAGCGGCACGGGTTTGCCCGCCGGGTGGATGTGGCCGAGGGCCTGGACTTGCTCCAGCAGGCCTGGGACAACAACCTGGTTCAGTTCGGCGAAAACGTGCGAGAAGGTGTGAGCTTCATCTGCAATTGCTGCGGATGCTGCTGCGAAGCAATGATCGCGGCCCGGCGGTTCGGCATGCTGCACCCGGTCCACACCACCAACTACCTTCCCGAGATTGACGAAGAGAAGTGCAATGGTTGCGTCAAATGTACGCAGGTATGTCCGGTCGAGGCGATCGGACGAGTTTCGGCCAACGATCCGAAACATCCTAAAAGGCAAAAAGCCAAAGTGAACGAAGATCTCTGCCTTGGATGCGGGCTGTGCGTCAAAGTCTGTGAAACCGATGCCATCCGGCTTCGGGAGCGGGGAAAAAGGGTGATTACGCCGCTGAATTCAACCCATCGGGCCGTGGTCATGGCCATTGAGCGTGGGAAATTGCAGCACCTTATATTCGACAATCAGGCGCTTTACAGTCACCGGGCCATGGCGGCGATCCTGGGAGTGGTGCTCAGGCTTCCTCCGGTCAAGCAGGCACTGGCCTGTGAGCAGGTCAAGTCGCGCTACCTCGAGGGGCTGATCCAGCGGTTCCGTAATTGAGGAATCCCGCTCTGGAAGCAGCGCCATCCCGGACTCTGGCCGCAGCGCCATCCCGGAAAAATCCACCCATAAAAAACGCCGTCCGCGAGTTGCAGGAGGCGTTTTTACTCAATCACTATTTGAACAGGTGTGGGTTCTACTGGATTCGAACCAGCGACCTCCACGATGTCAACGTGGCGCTCTAACCAACTGAGCTAAGAACCCATCAAGGCGTATGAAATGATAGGTCTGAACTGCATCCTCAAATGCAGTGGAAATCCATCCTTTCAGGTATAGAAAGATATGACTTTGCCCGGTATCCGGCAACTGCCTCTTGCATTCAAACGTTAAGTACCGTTCCAATCCAACCCATTTGTTCCACACCATCCCAATCAGGAAACGGCTTTTTACGTTGATTCCATCGGAACAATTTTGCAAATTGCAGTACCGGTGTTTGCTATCCGGTTACAGGGACACGTCATCTTTTTCATTTATACGGGCACGAATTCCGACCCCCATGATCCCGGAATTTGCCCGCACTCCTCCAACAGAACAATACAGGCACCATGAAACATCTGCTACGATCTTTTTCTTTTCTTTTCGCATTGTGTTTGATCCTGCCACCGACACAGGCACAAGCTCAGGACACTACCCGTACCCAGGTTGGACCAGGGACCACTTTTACATACATTGACGCCAGATCCCCCAATCTGCGTATCACAGCTCTCAAAATTGACATCTCACTCCCGGAAAACAAGATCACCACAGTCCTCGCAAATGACCGGCTGAGTGTCGGCAACGAACTGGTCCGCAACATGTCCACCCGAAACACAGGGAACGGACATCTGGTCATCGGTGCACTGAACGGAGATTATTTCGGATCCGGACCATACGGCAAGCTGGCGGACGGACAGATCATCGGCGGCGAATATGTTTTCGGTGGATACCGGAACCGCTCCTCCTTCGGCATGACTGCCGACGGCAAGCCGATCGTAGATATCCTCAACTTCAACGGGGAACTGCGCCTCGCGGATGAATCCACGTTCCGGATTCTCCGGTTGAACCGGGAGCAGGCCAACAATGCATTGGTGCTCTACAACTATTACACCGGCAATACGACCCGGTCGGACAATAATGCCACAGAATGGCGGCTCCGTCCCCTCGAAGAGATCACCACCAACGCTCCTGTCCAGTTTGAAGTGACCGCGGTCCAACGTCACCAGGGCAACATGACCATCGGGCCCAACGATTACGTGCTGACCGGAACCGGCGCCATCGGTGACGATCTGTACGAAAAGCTTGAGGTCGACGACCGGGTGCACATCACCATGAAAGTTGTTCCAACCCGGCATGATGAATTGGCTGAAAAGCAGATTGCCGAACTGATGGGAGGAGGCCCCCGGCTGCTCACCAACGGCGAACTTGCCACAAGCGAATTCGTGGGTTTTGAAGGATTTGGTCAGCATCACTCCGGAGAGCTTCACCCGCGAACCGGTGTCGGATTCAACGAAGACAGCACTGTCGTCATCTTTGCCGTCGTGGACGGACGCCAGCATTTCAGCCGGGGAGCCACCATGCGGGAAATGGCCATAATAATGCGGGGCCTGGGTGCCTGGAATGCAGTAAACCTGGATGGCGGCGGATCCAGTACGCTTGTCGTGCGGGACGAAAATAAAAACAACCACGACTGGGGCTTCGGCTTTGGCACCTATCGCTCAGTTGCAAATGGAATTCTGGCCGTAGCCGAGGTGTCATACGCTGACATCGGCGAAAGCCTGGTTATATCGCCTGAACATGTAGCCGTAGATACCTCTGAAACAACAACTTTCTCCACAAGTTTGTATGACATTTGGGGATACGATCTTCCGGATGCCGGGGATGAAGTTACCTGGGAGTTAATCGATCTTGACGGTGAAATCAGCGCCGACGGACGGTTCACGGCCCATGATTACGGAAGAGGGTACATTGTGGCCCATTTCGATGCTTTTTCCGACACCGCAAGCGTCTATGTCCGCGATCCGCTGGGTGTTGAACCCATTGAGCCGGGGATACCCAAAACATTTGCACTCAACCAGAACTACCCCAACCCCTTCAATCCGGACACGCGCATCACCTTTGAGTTGCCGGCTGCTTCCCATGTCCGTGTAACCGTCTACGATGTGCTGGGCCGCCCCGTGGTCGTGCTCGCCGACGAACAATACCTGCCCGGCCTGCACTCTGTGCGTTTTGATGCCGGACGGCTCTCCTCCGGAACCTATATCTACGAAGTTGTCGCCGGTGAATTCACAGCGCGGCGCACCATGATGCTGATCAAATAAACATCCTGCAAAAACACACCCAGAAATCTTATCTGTTTTATCCTCCCCAAAAGTAACCATAGCGATAGCATGAGAATCTTTTGGCGTGACGTGAGTCGTTGTCCTTATGGCTGTATTGCACTCGCAACAGTCATGGAAAAACGCATTGATTACCAATTATTTCGTAAAGTCTGCAACCATATGCACATTTGGTGGCAGACTTTTTTATTGCTCCAACCCTGCATCAAACCATTGTGATTATGAAAAAACTTACTATTTCCGCCTGCTTCTCCATCTCCGGAATTTGCCGGTTATTAATTATCCCTGCCATGGTCATGACTTGTTTTATTCTGTCTTTCCAAACAGCGCAGGCAGCTGACACCTTGAGGACGGAAGTCGGACCCGGTATGACCTTCATCCACATCCACGACCTCAGCATTCCCCTCCATATCGTGGCACTCGAAATTGATGTGACCGAGCCGACTACCAAAATAACCACTGTACTGTCCAACGATGGATTGGATACATCCAATGAACTTGTAAAAAACATGGCCCGGAGAAATACCGGGGATGGACATCTTGTCATCGGAGCCATCAACGGGGATTTCTGGGATACAAGTCCGCCAGCGGGTGGATTTGCATACCGGCTCCGCAACGGTCAAATCATGAATGGTGAGTATGTTTTTGGTGGACATCGTTCCGGTCGCAACTCTTTCGGAATGACCTCAAACGGCATACCTTTTGTCGACCAAATCACATTTTCGGGTCATATCGACCTTGAAGGAGACATCCGGCTCCCCCTTGCCGGAATGAACAATGAGCCCGCATCGGATGGGCTGGTAATCTACAACCGGTTCACTGGTCCCAACACCCGTTCCGATACCACTGCCACCGAATGGGCATTGATGCCGGTATCGGAAATGGTCGTCAATAAACCTGTGACTTTTGAAGTCACCGAAATACAACGCTTCGGTGGGAACATGGCCATTCCGCAGGATCACTATGTACTTTCGGGCGGCGGCGCCATTGCTGACAGTCTGTATGGACTGCTTTCCATTGGAGATCAGATGGAGGTTACCATGGGTGCAATATCACACACCGACGGTGATTTCGCAAATCATGTTGCCACCGAACTGATTGCCGGCAACCAGCGGCTGCTCAACGATGGCGTGCGATCAACCAACGATGGCGACCGCCACCCCAGAACAGCCGTAGGGATTAACAAGGACACTACAAAAGTCTATTTCGTAGTAGTCGACGGCCGTCAGCATTTCAGCCGGGGTGCCAGCCTGGCTGCTATGGCCAAGGTCATGGAAGATTTAGGCGCCTGGAATGCCGTGAACCTCGACGGTGGCGGATCAAGCACGCTGGTGGTGCGCGACGAATACAAAAATGACCACGATCTGGGATTCGGACTGGGCACCTATCGTCCGGTAGTAAACGGGGTCATGGCAGTGGCAAAAGTCCGGTACAAAGACATTGCCCAAATTCTTGAGGTGTCTCCGAATGAAGCAGTGGTGGACACGGCTGAAACCACAGACTTTTCAGCCAGTCTTATCGATCTTTGGGGATACGATCTCCCTGATGCCGGAGATGAAGTTACCTGGGAATTAATCGATCTTGACGGGGAAATCAGCGTCGACGGCCGGTTCACGGCCCATGACTACGGAAGTGGGTACGTTGTGGCCCATTTCGATGCCTTTTCCGACACGGCAAGTGTCTATGTCCGTGAACCGGTAGGCGTGGAACCGGCCGATCCCGGCATCCCGCACTCATTCTCCCTGAACCAGAATTACCCCAACCCGTTCAATCCGGATACGAAGATTTCATTCGAGCTTCCCGAAGCCTCGCACGTCCGGGTGACCGTCTACGATATCCTGGGCCGCCCCGTGGCCGTGCTCGCCGACGAACAATACCTGCCCGGCCTGCACTCTGTGCGTTTTGATGCCGGACGGCTCTCCTCCGGAACCTATATCTACGAAGTTGTCGCCGGCGAATTCACAGCGCGGCGCACCATGATGCTGATCAAATAAAGACCCTACAGATCAATACACTGATCAATGCACTGTATCCGTAAATCCCGGGCCGTACCATGGCCCGGGAGTGCATACCGGTTTGGGAGGATGCGGAAGAAGCCCGGTACAGCAGCCGGGTTTTGAGATTGAAAATGAGGTCCGGCTCACCTACCGGATCTGGCGCGGATGCTGAAAATCACACTTCCAGAATCTTGTACGGCTTGCTCTCATCCACCAGAGGGGCGACTCTTTTTTGGATTTCCTCCTTCAACACATCCACAATACGCTCCTTGAGGTGATGGCGGTAGGTCACGATACTGATCTGCCTTGCCGGCACCGGATCCCGGAAATACTGCACCGACTCCATCTCTTTTTCTGAAAAATCGCGGATGGCCAGCGCAGGCAGTATGGTAATGCCATTGTTGGAATCAACCAGCCGCTTGAGGGAGTCTATGCTGCCGGCTTCATAAATCAGGTTGCTGTAGGTCCTGTTTTGTTTTTTCAATTCACACAGCGCGGCAATCTGACTTCGCAGGCAGTGCCCTTCTTCAAGCAGCCACAGCCGGTCCAGATCCAGCTCTTCCGGCAATACCTTGCTTTGTTTTTTTTTCGACGTGGCAGGCGGAAGCATCTTGCTCCGGTAAACAACAAATGGCTCATTATAAAGCGGGACCTCTCGGATCGCTTCCTGTCCCAGCGGCGTGGCCAGAATACCCGCATCAATCATGTTGCTTTTGAGCTGGATTATGATCTCGCTGGTGGTGAGCTCGTTTATGGTGATCCGGAGCTTGGGATACGCATCCAGCATATCCTGAAGAAACAAGGGCAGCAGGAACGGAGCCACGGTAGGGATGACCCCGAGCCGCAGTTCGCCTTCCACCTGATCGCTCATCTCACCGGCCAGACGATGCAGATGATCCACTTCTTCAAGAATCCTGCGTGCCTGGGCTATGATCCGCTTTCCTGTTTCCGTGGGCATCACTGGTGATCTGCTGCGATCAAAAACCTTAACCCCCAGCTCCTCTTCAAGCCGGTTGAGCATGGTACTCAGAGTGGGTTGCGTGACCCGGCAATGTTCTGCGGCACGGGCAAAATGACGGAAACGATCAATGGCAATAATATAGGTAAGCTGCTGAATATTCATGAGGAATGATAATTCTCTAAAGAGTAATAAATTTCATCAATGATAATATAATCAAGATCATTGGAAATATTCACAATAATGTCCGCAGTTTTCTCGATTTTCCCATGACAGACCTCAATGGGCTGTTTGGGATCAAGAAAGTGTGTTCTTTCTTGATTCACATATCTTCTTTGCAGTGATATCTTTCCAAGCCGGGATAAAAATGTAACGAATCCCTGTCAGAAAGGGGGTTGATTTCACCACAAGGCTATCAGCATCAGCTATCGCAAAAAAAATCGTCATACTGCTCACCAGCACACTGACCGTCATGTCCGGGGCCACGATCGGACCGGTACTGCCGATCATGAGCGAGGC
>SL_3KL_010_SEDDRAFT_10005337_pt1 | contig 11548 bp, 6 predicted proteins | sample SodLakKL_010_SED_2_FD_10381 | JGI IMG/M metagenome (IMG submission 10381)
GGCAGGAAAGAGGAGCATCCATTTGAAATTTTCAAAAAGAAGAGGCAGTCCCCCGCAAAAGGAAATGTAAGCAAAGGCGGTCCCGAAAAGGCGACTGATGCTGATGTCCGGTCAGGTACGCGCACTGACAGAAAGCCGGCTGAGATCAGGCTTAACAGGTTTATAGCCAATTCCGGAATATGCTCGCGCAGGGAGGCAGATGAATACATTAAAGCCGGCCACATTATTGTAAACAACAAAGTTGTTAAAGAGGTAGGCACTAAGGTGCTGCGGTCGGATGTTGTCAGGTTCAAGGGCAAAAAGCTTGATCCCGAGAAGAATGTGTACCTGCTGCTAAACAAACCCAAGGATTTTATAACCACCGTTGATGATCCGCGTGCCAGACGCACGGTAATGGACCTTGTGAGAAACGCGTGCAGGGAGCGTATATACCCTGTCGGCCGGCTGGACAGGCATACTACCGGACTGCTGCTGTTTACCAATGACGGCGACCTGACAAAGAAACTCACTCATCCTTCACATGGTGCAGTCAAGATATACCAGGCCGGGCTTGACCGGCCCCTTGATCCGGCCGATCTGGAAGAGATAGCTAAAGGTGTTGAGCTTGATGACGGGCACATAAAGGTTGATGAGATAAGCTGGGCCGATGAAACCGACCGGTCCAAAGTGGGTATCCGTCTCCACTCCGGGAAAAACCGTATAATTAGGCGTATCTTCGGTCATTTTGATTATAATGTTACACAACTTGACAGGGTCTTTTTTGCAGGTCTTACAAAAAAGAACCTTCCGAGGGGGAAATGGAGGTTTCTTAACGAAAAGGAGATCAATAAGCTGAAGATGAATATATTTAAGTAGACCGTTCCAGATGTGCAGGCCACAGGCTGATTAATAAGTGACAATTAATGAACAGAGGTTTAATTGTAATCGTAACATTTTTATTTTTGCCGTTTTGGCAGGCTGTTGCCGCATTCGCTGACATTACGCTGAAGGGCCGGCTCGTAGATGCCGTTACCGGAGAACCCCTCGCCTTTGTCAATATTGTTTATACTGACAGGGGAACGGGTACAACAACAGGTATTGACGGCGGTTTTTCAATTACAACCGCTTCGCTGCCCGGATCCCTGAGACTGAGCTATGTCGGCTATGAGACCATGACAGTCATTCCCTCCGAAGATGATGTGAACCGCACAATGGTGATCAGGATGAAGCAGCAGCCCGTTTTGCTGGAGGAGGTTACGGTTACTCCCGGAATTAATCCTGCCCACCGGATAATAAGAAAGGCATATGAGAACAGGAGGCTCAACAATCCGGAGATGCTCTCATCATTCTCCTACACATCCTACAACAAGCTTTATTTCACCCTTGTCCCTGACAGTGTTTTATCCAGGATAAACCTGCCGGGCTCTGCAAATGTATCGATCCGGTTTGCATTCACGGGCGGGTTGGAGACAGAACAGAACGGGTACGAAGAAGAAACTCAGGCTGAAAAGGTTGATTCAAGTAAGATCAGGCTGCGGGAATTCATTGAAAAGCAGCATATTTTCCTTATGGAATCGGTAAGCAAACGGGAGTACCGGCGACCCGGCAGGAACAACGAACAGGTGGTTGCATCAAGGGTTAGTGGTTTTCGTGATCCCTCATTTACATTACTTGCAACACAACTCCAGTCATTTACTTTTTATGACGATCACATCTCGATAATGGACAGGAGTTACCTGAACCCGGTCAGCCGCGGAAGCACATCCAGGTATTCGTTCATACTGGAGGACAGCATGTTTACCGAACGGGATGATACTTTGTTCATCATATCATTCAGGCCCTACCCCGGCAGGAATTTTGACGGACTGCAGGGGGTGGTCTATATTAATTCCAACGGATATGCCATACAGAATGTTATTGCCGAGCCTTTTGAGCCGCGCAGTTTTTTTACTGTCCGTATCCAGCAGAACTACAATTTTGTCGAGGGCAAACAGTGGTTCCCCGGTGCACTGAATACCGATATAATATTCGGGAGGGAAAGTGTGCCTACCGGTACAGAAACAAGATACAACCTTGTTGGTATTGGAAAGACGTACCTCTCAGATATTGAGATTGAGCCTGACCTGAGCAGGTGGCGTTTCAGCAATGTTGAACTTAAGGTAGCGCCCGATGCGTACCGGACGGACAACCCCCACTGGGAGAAATTCAGGGTTGGGACCCTTACAGAAAAAGACCTGCAGACATATCATTATATGGACAGTGTGGGTCAGGAGGCAAATTTTGACCGCACCCTGCGGTTATTTGAGACACTTGCTTCGGGTTATATACCATGGGGATACCTCAATATTGATTACGCCAGTCTGCTGGATTATAATTATTTCGAGGGTCTCAGGCCAGGAATCAGGGTCCTGACCAATCAGCGGGTTTCGGGAAGGTTCTCTGCCGGCGGCCATATAGCATGGGGATTTAAGGACAGGGAGCTGAAATACGGGGCCGAGACCTCACTCTTGCTATGGAGGCCGGGTGATGTCAGGCTTGAGCTGTCATACTCGCGCGATGTTGAGGAGGCAGGGGGATCCGGGTTTTACGGGACAGGCGTCAATCTCACATCAGAAAACTACAGGCGCTTCATGATTGGGCGCATGGACTATTCAGAAGCTTATGATGCTGCACTGTCAATGCAACTGGTCCGTCACCTTGAAGGCAGGTTCTATCTGAATGTAAGGGAGGTGATCCCGGGTGATGCATATGTTTTTACCGGTGAGGGAACCGGAAACGGCTTGTTCCGGTTTACCGAAGCCGGCATGCAGCTGCGCTTTGCTTACAGGGAGCGGTTTATCCAAACACCACGCGGAACAAGGATATCGATGGGTACTGATTATCCTGTGGCATGGTTTAACTATGGCAGGGGAACGGGCCTCTTTGACGGCGGGTATGAATATACCAGGATCTCAGCTGCTGCATCACATACTTTTACAACACGAAGCATGGGGAGAACATCACTGGTAATTGAGGGCGGGGTAACAGACAGGAATATGCCATACCAAATTCTCTTCAGCGGCAAGGGCAGTTACAGGGGTTTTTCGGTTGAGGCGGCCAACAGCTTCGCCACCATGCGTCCGTCTGAATTCATTTCCGACAGGTTTGCATCGCTTTTCCTGCGTCATAACTTCGGGAGCCTGCTATACAGATCAGGTAGTTTCAGACCTGAAGTGGTACTGGTAACAAATATGGGAATCGGGAAACTTTCAGAGCCGGGTAACCACCTCAATATCCCTTTCAGTACTATGGAACAAGGGTATATTGAATCGGGCCTGCTGGTGAACAACATCATCAGGCAGTTTTTTCTGGGTTACGGTGCCGGTGTTTTTTACAGGTACGGGCCCTATGCTTTTGAGCGCACAATTGATAACTTTGCATTTAAACTGACTCTAAGCGTCAACCTCAGATAAATCACAGGGATATGGGACATAAATCGGGATTCGTAAATATTCTGGGCAATCCCAATGTTGGTAAATCAACCATTATGAACGCACTTGTCGGTGAAAATCTATCGATAATCACTTCGAAGGCACAGACAACCAGGCACAGGATCATGGGCATTGTTAACGGCGATGATTTCCAGATTGTCTATTCCGATACTCCCGGCATCATCAAGCCAAATTACAAGCTCCATGAATCGATGATGAAGTTTGTAAGCAGCGCTATAACAGATGCCGACATACTGCTGTATGTTACCGATGTTGAGGAAGACATGCTAAGGAACAGTGAGTATCTGAAGAGGATCGGCAGGCTCAGGATACCGGTAGTTCTTTTAATCAACAAAATAGACCTGAGTTCCCACAGCAGGGTTGAGGAGCTGATGGCAAAATGGGAAAAGGTACTTCCCGGTGCCTTCATCATTCCCCTATCTGCCAAGGCAGGATTCAACCTTGACAAGGTCTTCGGCAAGATTGTCGGGCTTTTGCCTGAATCGCCGCCCTATTACCCCAAGGATACTCTCACCGACAAGACTGAGAGGTTCTTTGCCTCCGAGATCATCCGTGAAAAGGTTTTTCTGAATTACCAGAAAGAGATACCATACTCTGCAGAAATTGAAATAGAGGAGTTTACCCGAGAGAAGGACCTGTTGCGGATACGGGCGGTCATTCATGTTTCGCGCGACACCCAGAAAGGGATCATCATTGGGAAGAAGGGGGCTGCATTAAAAAAAACCGGGACAGAGGCAAGAATTGATCTGGAGGAATTTTTTGGCTCCAGGGTCTACCTTGAGCTTTTTGTAAAGGTTACCAAAGATTGGAGGTCCAAAGAACAGCAATTAAAAAGATTCGGATACAGATAAAAGGCTATGAGTTATATTGTTGCAATTGTTGGTCGCCCCAATGTGGGTAAGTCTACTCTCTTCAACCGGTTGTGCGGTGGGAGGAAGGCCATTGTTGATGAGCTCCCTGGTGTTACGCGTGACCGGCATTACGGGAAATCAGACTGGAACGGTAAGGAGTTCTCAATTATTGATACCGGAGGTTACATCACCAAATCGGATGACGTGTTTGAGGAGGAGATCCGGAAACAGGTTCTTCTTGCCATAGATGAGGCCGACACAGTGTTCTTTGTTGTTGATGTTACCAATGGTATTACCGATCTTGATGAGTCGGTTGCCGGACTGCTTCGTCGCAGTGGCCGGAATACCATACTTGTTGTAAACAAGGTTGACAATTCACAGAGGTATTATGAGGCATCTGTTTTCTATAAGCTTGGCCTTGGTGAGATATACCCGGTATCAGCCATTAACGGATCAGGAACAGGGGAGATGCTTGATGCGCTTACTGCAGCAATACCCGAAGGTATCAGGGAGGAGCGCACGGAAGACATCCCCTACTTCGCCGTTGTCGGAAGACCCAATGTCGGAAAATCATCGCTGGCAAATGCCTTGCTGGGTGAGGAGAGGAACATTGTTACCCCGGTGGCAGGCACCACCAGGGATTCAATACATTCTTACTATAACAAGTTCGGGCATGAATTTTACCTGATCGATACCGCTGGACTACGGAAGAAGGGCAGGACTATGGAGGATATTGAATTTTATTCAATAATGCGTTCGGTACGGGCAATTGAAAGGTCGGATGTGTGTATTGTGATGATAGATGCAACAGCCGGTATGCAGGCGCAGGATGTTAACATATTCAATCTGGCTGTCAGGAATAAAAAAGGAGTGGTCATTGCTGTAAACAAATGGGACCTGGTTGAGAAGGAGACCAATACGGTGAAAAGGTATACTGCGGTCATAAAGGAACGGATATCTCCATTTGAAGACGTTCCGGTAGTTTTTTCTTCAGCTCTTACCCGGCAGCGTATTTCCAAACTGCTTGATGCTGCAGCGGCGGTTTATACCAGACGAAGCCAGCGGATAAGTACCTCAAAACTGAATGATGCGCTGAGGCGCGCGGTGGATCAGTTCCATCCCCCGGCAGTAAAGGGCAAGCATATCAAGATCAACTATGTTACGCAACTTCCGGTAAAAACTCCTGCATTTGCCTTTTTCTGCAACCTTCCTCAATATATTAAGGATCCGTATAAAAGGTATCTTGAAAACCGGATCCGGGAGAACTTTGATTTTACAGGAGTGCCGTTACAGCTTTTCTTCAGGAAGAAATAGCTTCATGTACAAATGCTATACCTTTATACCCATGAACAATACATCATCAACCTGTTCATGGTCCCCTTTCCAGAGATTGAAACTGTTGCGTATATGATCATGCTGTTCATTCATGGGTTTACTGCAAATGTCGGTCAGCAGGTTCTTAAGTCTTACCATTTTGAATTTCTTCCCCAGCGGGCCACCGAACTGATCGGGATAACCATCGCTGAACAGGTAAATTATGTCGCCGGGGTCAAGCTGGTATCCCTGGTTTTCAAAAGCTTTTTGATCGGTAAAGTAGCCTCCGATAGAGTTGCGGCTTCCCCTGATATACATAAGCTCCCCTTTGTGGTACATCATTATTGGCCGCATTGCAGAGGCAAAACGGACATACCGTGTATTGATGTCAAATTCGCACACGGTAATGTCCATCCCGTCAGTTGATTTGCCGGAAGGATCAACATTCTGGTTCAGGGTGCTTGTTACTTCCCTGTCAAGCGTTTCCAGTACGTCGGAGGGAGAGTTTACATCAGCCCTCATGCATATATCCTTGATGAGGGTTGTACCTATCATCGACATGAATGCACCCGGAACTCCGTGACCGGTCGAATCTGCGCATACAATAAGGAACTTGTTTCCATTTACGTTGTCAAACCAGTAGAAGTCGCCGCTCACAATATCCCGGGGCTTGTAAAATACGAATGACTCCCTGAAGTTCTCAGACATTTTCGAAACGGGCGGGAGAATGCTTGCCTGTATTCTCTGGGCATAGTTGATACTGTCGGTAATGTCCTTGTTTTTATGTTCAATCTCAGCTTTCTGCTCGACAACTTCCCGGGTCCTTATCTCCAGCTCCCTTTCAATACGCTCCTTTTCAATACGCAGGTTCCGCTCCCTGATCTTTATGAAAAGAAAGAGCATGAGGCCTGCCAGCGAGGCAACAATCAGAAAGAAGTACCATTTTTTCCAGATCGGTTTATCGATATTTACAGGAAGTGAAACCGGGTATTCGGTGGTAACTCCCTCAGCGTTTGTGGCCCTGACAAGGAATGTGAAGTTGCCGTCATCCAGTCTGGGATAATATGCAAATCGCTGCATGGTCGGTTCTGACCAGTCCAGGTCATAGCCGTCAAGCTTGTACTGGTACAGGACCTTTTCCGGATCCGCATAGCTCAGTCCTGTATATTCAATTCTGACCCTGTAGCTGCCGTAAGGCAGCGTGATGCGGTCAATATTCTCATACAGGTCATCCGATACCTGGACCGAGGTGATATTCAACAACGGTGATGTGGCTGTATCCTTCTCCTTTGAGTTGTCATATATTACCAGTCCGTCACTCGTACCAAAGAGCAGTATACCGTCCTGTGTGCGGTGAGCTGCATTGAAGTTGAAGTCTCCCGTCACTGAGCTTTCAGTACTGTAGGTCCTTATATGGTATGTTTCAGGATTGATCCGGCTGACACCCAGCCTGTGGCCTGCCCAGAGGTTTCCCTGGTCATCAGTAATAAGGCTGTAGCAGAAGTTACTGTGCAGTCCCTCGCTGGTTGTTATCTGGATCACTGTATCCTGTGTAATATGAATAAGGCCGTTTCCGTTGGTTGCAGCCCACAGGTTCCCGTTATGATCTTCTGTAACGGCCACGAAATCAAGCTCCATGGAGGCGATCCTGACAAACCTGCTGCTTTCTGCATCCACAATCCTGTTACCCCTGGTTGCCACCCATTTTGTGCCGTCTGAGGCGGTGAAGACACTTCTTATGAAGTTATGGGGCATCCCTTCATCTGTTCCGAGCCTTCTTCGTTCTCCGTCGTTAAGGTCAAATTCCAGAATGCCGCTGCTGGTTGCAGCCCTCAGCACACCGTTTTCGTGGTCAAGGTCATGTATGCTGTTTTCCAGTGAGTTTGAGGAAAAATGGAAACGGGATGCCGAAAGGGTTCCGGTATTTAGCATATAAATACCATTCTCAGCCGTGCCGATCCAGATGTTATTTTCATGGCAGCAGGTAATTGCAGTGACCATGTCGAAAGGAAGACCCCTGCCGGTGCCGATGAAAGTCCTTTGGCCGGTCAGTCTCGATATTCTCAACAATCCGCTTTCTCCTCCAAGCCAGAAGTATTCGCTGTCGGAAAATACAGAAAGCACATTATTGCCGAAAGGCTCTTCAAATGATCTGATGAAACTCAGCGATTCATCAGACAGCATTGACAGTCCGTCAAACGTTGCAAACCAGTAATTGCCTTCCCTGTCGGCATAACTCTGATGCACAATATCCGATGGAAGTCCGTTGGCGGTTGTGAAATTCTTTATCTCTGCCTTCTCTTCTGCACTTAAGAGGTTGCTTATCCTGTAAACGCCGTTTCCCCTGGTGGTTACAAGGAGATTGCCGGTGTGGTCGCGCCCCAGGGATTCTATGATGGTGTTTCCGATCCCGAGGGTTTCGCCCACATTGGATGCAATAAAAGATCCGTCTTCAGCTTTTGAGATGTAAAAAAGTCCCCGTCCCCTGGTCCCGGCGAAAACGCCGTTATCATCAGGCAGAAGAAAAGAGACGGCAACCTCCGGCAGCCCTTCGATTTTTCCCTTTCTTTCAGGGCTGCTCCCCGGATAGTAGTTGTAAAGATACAATCCGTCAAATGACCCTGTCAGCAGTTGGCCATCGGTTGTTACCGTCATGGAAGTAATTGCCGTTCCTGAGAACATATCCTGGTGGTGAAAGGTATTCAGATCATCATCTATTATTAGGAGTCCGTGTTGCTGTGATGCAACCAGGATATTGCCCCGGCTGTCTTCCGCAATGCCTGTCACCATTGTCCTGACCGCTTTGTTATCGGGGACGGTTATCCTGTTGCCGGACAGAACGGCTATGCCGCCGCTGTTATACCCGAACCATATCCTGTTACGGGAATCCCTGAAGCTCCTTACAGTAAAGCCCGGCGGGATTGAGTCCCCGAAAGGGTTGACCTCAAAATCAAATCCGTCAAACCTTGCCAGTCCGGTACTTGTGCCCACCCAGATAAAACCTGACTCATCCTGTGCAACGGTATAGGCAAACCGGTGTGGTAGTCCCTGTTCAATACCGTAGTTCCTGAAGCGGTATTCCTGTGCCTGCAGGGAAATTGCAAAAAGAGATGCGATTACTGCGGCAATGGCTGCCTGCCTGATAAATGAATCCGCGATTTTATACATTTTCTTTTATGATTATCAATTTCCTGCCGGTCTTACCCCGATGCTGTACTGGTACTGCGGAACCCCTCCTATTGGTATAACGTAGAACGGAAGTGCCTGGTCATACTGGTTGCGGATTGTTACCACGACGTTGTTGTTCCTGATAACCGGGGTTGCCTGTTTATGGAACTGCAGGTCAAGAGAGGTACCCCTCTCTCCGGGCAGTATTGTGAACCTGTTCTGCGCCCAGTAATCATCGCCCGATACATCCAGCAACTGCCCCTGCCGCTCAACCGAAACCAGCCTGATAATACCGTCATAGTCCCAGTCAAAGTTAGAGATCTCGACGGTGATTGTTTCATCATCTATGTAGGGATAGATATGGGAAACCTGGCTGGGATCGTTCCAGAGCCTGAATGTGTAGCTGTATGCAAACGCGTTTCCCCCTTCAACGGGTATGTTCTGGTCGGGGCTTGTGGAGAGGAAATAGCGATACATGTTGCCGTCATCACCCTCTATTCCCTGGGCAATGATCTTGAATACATTCCCGCGGAACTTCTCCACGTATTCACCCTCCATCGGATTGAACGGGCCGAAAGTGTACCAGGCGGCATCGTATTCGGGCTCGTAGCCGAACGTCCTTGAGGCAAGCTGGTTGCCGCTACGGTAATTGCCTTCCGGACCGGTACCCTGTGCATCGGGATGTGACCAGGTCTCCGGTCCCCCGTATACTGAAAAATTGACTTTTGTGTTCCAGTACCCGTTTATTTCGTCATACTGCCCTCCGGTTACCGGATTATACACTCTTATGTAAACCGGATCGGTATGATCTTCAGGAATCAGGAAAAAGAAAGTCTGTGTGAAATTGTCATCACCCCATGAAGGGCATGCATCACCGCCGAAAGTCACCAGCCAGGGTATGTTTTCATCCGGGGCGGGAACCGGCTGTGATTGCGCCGTAAAAAAGAGTAAGTGCCCCATGATTATCAGAATTGACAGATTTCTCATTGTACGCTATGCTATTGGTTTTTGAATCGGATAAAATTAACTATTGTCAATTATACGGTAAATTTACCAAACAGTTTCTTTTTTTCATGATCAAACATCAGCATAAAACAGCTTGCTTAAGCTATCCTGGCTGAATACAAACAAATACCGTGCCCGGCCTTAATTACCGGCTGGAACAAGGTGGCAATAACAGGAATAACTGGGTTGATCTATTGATTTTCAAGCACCACAATCTCTTTGTAAACACACGACCTCCTGTATCCTAACGGGGAATTGGGGTCAGAAATTACTCCCAGGGTAATTTCGTAGGTCCCCGGGTAGTCATAGGTGTGGTTAATTATCTCCCCGGCAGTTTTTGTGCCGTCGCCCAGTTCCCAGTAGAACTCATCAATGTCGAAATTGCGCAGGTAAGTATCAGAGGCATCAATGCTGATTTGCTGTCCCGCAAAGACCGTATCAGGGGCATTGATATAGGGCTGTTCAACCCTGGGGGTGGTGAAGTGGTAAAATGCAACATTGGACTGAGCCTCTCCGGTAATGACATCAATTACATCGAGCCTGACGGTATATGTCCCCAACTCACTGAAACAGTGCTCCGCTTCCAGTCCCCTTATCCTGGTACCGTCGCCCATGTCCCACAACAGGTAAAGGGTCGTGGTGTCAACATTTGCAGCTCTCTGCTCATAAAAAACAAAGCAGAGCTGCTCCTCCCGTATCGGTTCACAATCTGTGAACAGAGGGAATGTTGAGATAAAAGAGTAAATGTTGTCGGTCCCCTCCCTGTTTGATGAGAAGTAGCCGCTGGAGAGCTCCCTGTCGGCAATGAAGCCGAAGTCGTCATATTCTGAATTGAATGGGGCGGGCATTTTAACGGGTGTCTGCCAGTTTTCTTCCCGCCGGAAGGTGTAATAGAGGTCAAGATTCTCCCCGTTTGTCCTGTTGGAGGAGAAGTAGAGCCTTCCCCCCTGGTGCACATAGGGAAAGACTTCATCGCCGGCTGAATTTACCTCGCTGCCGAGGTTGACAGGAGGAGACCAGCTGTATGCCTGGAGGGTTGAGGCATAAATGTCCATTCCACCATATCCTCCGGTCATGTCGCTTGCAAAATACAGGGTCCTGCCGTCGCTGCTGATGGTTGGGTGTGCCAGGTTGTAGTTGCCGCTGTTATAGGGAAAGGGTCTTATATTGGCCCACCTGCCCCCGGAGTAATCTGCCATGAAAATGCCCAGTCTTGAGGTTTCCCTGCTGCTGCCAGAAATATTCCTGGTAAAAAAGATCGTGGATCCGTCTGGTGAAAAACTTACTGGCCCGTCATGATAATTGCTTTTCAGTCTCCTGTCCAGAAGCCCGGGATTCTCCCATCTGCCGGATCTCCTGCGGGAGGTTTTATATATGTTGAAAAGATTCTCCCCTTCATCTGTGGTACGCGTAACAATTACACCCATTCTGCGGTTTGTTGTAAAAACAATCCCGTCGTCGTAAAAAGCCGGTGCAAATTCATCGAACCTGTCCGTTGTGAAGGGGAGGCGTGTGATTTCATAGAAGTCATTCTGTTGCGCATCATTAGTTGCGCCGGCAAGGAGGATAAACGTCAGTATAAGTATTGGTGTCCTCATTGTCAAAAGTATCGGGGGTTAACAGCACTAACCCTGAACCTGAAATCATATATAAGTGCCACTTCATGGGAGCCGTTGTGATAGCTGCTGAGCCGTCCCAGTGAGTAGTCGTATGTATAACCCAGCCGCAGCCTGTCGTTAA
>SL_3KL_010_SEDDRAFT_10005338_pt1 | contig 11546 bp, 14 predicted proteins | sample SodLakKL_010_SED_2_FD_10381 | JGI IMG/M metagenome (IMG submission 10381)
CCTGGGCGGCTACCGCTGGGGAATAGAGCGAAAACAAGCCCTGCTGAAACGGGAATGCCACCCCCGCTAACCCATTGGTCCGTTGACCCGTTGACCCGTTGACCCGTTGACCCGTTGACCCGTTGACCCGTTGGCCCGTTGGCCCATTAACCCATTAACCCGTTAACCCACCCAAAAAAATGCCCCGGCAAAACCGGGGCACCATCAACGTAAGAACAAACCAACGAACCGGTCACCCGGTAGCAGGTTGCCCCGACGGCTCCGTGCCGTCTTCGCCTTCGTCACCACCGCCATCATCCGGCTCGGGGGCATCGTCGTCCCAGCCCTCGGGCGGATCGGGTTCATTGCCGTCCATGATCTGGTCGATCTGCTTCACATCAATAGTCTCGTAGCGCATCAGGGCTTCGGCCATCAGGTGCAGCTTGTCCATGTGGGTTTCGAGAATTTCCTTGGCCCGCTCGTACGCACCGTCAATGATGTGCCGCACTTCCTTGTCCATCTGGCGATGGGTCTCGTCGGAAATGTGCTTGTGCTGGGTAACTGAGCGCCCCAGGAACACCTCGTCTTCGTTCTCGTCATAGGACAGCGGTCCCATGACATCCGACAGCCCCCACTTGGCAACCATGTTGCGCGCAATCTGGGTAGCCCGCTCGATATCGTTGGAAGCACCCGTGGTGACTTTCTGCTTGCCGTAGATCAGCTCCTCGGCAACCCGACCGCCGAACAGGCTGGCGAGCTGGCTCTCAAGCTGAGTCTTGTTCATGCTGTACTTGTCCTGCTCGGGCAGGAACATGGTCACGCCCAGGGCGCGCCCGCGCGGGATGATGGTGACCTTGTAGACCGGGTCATGCTCCGGAACAACGCGCCCGACAATGGCATGGCCTGCCTCGTGGTAGGCCGTCAGACGCTTGTCTTCCTCGTCCATGACCATGGATTTGCGCTCCGCGCCCATCATGATCTTGTCCTTGGCCAGCTCGAAATGCTGGTGAGTGACCGACTTCGAATTCTGGCGGGCTGCAAAAAGAGCGGCCTCGTTGACCAGGTTGGCCAGGTCGGCACCTGAAAAACCGGGTGTCCCGCGGGCGATCAGGCGGGCATTGACGTTCTCGTCACAAGGCACCTTGCGCATGTGCACGTTGAGGATGTGTTCGCGGCCCTTGAGGTCGGGCAGGGGAACGACCACCTGGCGATCGAAACGACCCGGACGCAATAGAGCCGGATCAAGCACGTCGGGTCGGTTGGTTGCGGCAATCAGGATAATTCCCTCGTTGCCCTCGAAACCGTCCATCTCGACCAGTAGCTGGTTGAGGGTCTGCTCGCGCTCGTCGTGCCCGCCGCCCAGACCGGCGCCACGGTGCCGACCAACCGCATCGATCTCGTCAATGAAGATGATGCACGGGGCATGCTTCTTGGCGGTTTCGAACATGTCGCGCACGCGCGACGCGCCCACGCCGACGAACATCTCGACGAAATCCGAGCCCGAAATCGAGAAGAATGGCACCCGTGCCTCACCGGCGATGGCCCTGGCCAGCAGGGTCTTGCCGGTACCCGGCGGCCCCACCATGAGGATCCCTTTCGGGATATGCCCACCCAGGCGCTGAAACTTGCCCGGGTCACGCAGGAAATCGACCAGCTCGGTGACTTCTTCCTTGGCCTCGTCACAACCGGCGACATCGCTGAAAGTGACCTTGATCTGATCCTCACCCTGAAGCTTGGCCCGCGACTTTCCGAAACTCATCGCGCCACCACGGCCGCCTCCACCGCCTTGCATCTGACGCATGAAGTAGACCCACAGGCCGACAAGGACCAGCACGGGCAGCAGGCTGATGAGAATATCGATCACCAGCGATCGACGCTCGGGAGGCTTGGCATCAATGGCCACGTTGTGATCAAGCAGATCCTTGATCAGGCCATCGTCACGCGGCGCCATCACGCGAAACTGGCGGCCGTCCAGCGTCTGGCCGGTGATGGTCTTGCCACCCTGCCCTTCCTGGATGACAACCTCGTCGATGTTTCCGCTACGGACCTCCTCAAGGAAGACCGAGTAAATCATCTCCCGCGGCTCAGGTTCGGTCTGTGAGTAGTGATTGAACACACTCATCAGGACCACCGCTATGATGATCCACATCAGCAGATTCTTGGCAAAATCACTCAAAATGTCGCTCCGGGGTCAGATCGCATTACGCCTGACCCATTCTACTTCATGTGAAATCAATGGTTTTTCAGCTCTTGAGCCGCCGCGCCACCAGGTAAACCTCTCGGCTCTCGGCACGCGAGGCCCGCGGCTTGCGCACCTTGACGATCTGGAACGCTTCGCGAATCTGGCGCAGCAAGGCGTCGAAACCTTCACCCTGAAAGACTTTGACCACCAGCACGCCGGAAATATCCAGCCAGTCAGTGGCAAAGGCCAGTGCCAACTCGGCCAGGTAAATGCTACGCGCCTGATCCGACGGGCCTACTCCGGAGATATTGGGTGCCATGTCCGACAGGACAAGGTCGACTCTGGATCCATCCAGTGCCGCCTCCAACTCCGCCAGCGGTTCGTCCTCACGAAAATCACCCTCAATGAAGGTGACCCCCTCGAGCGGTTCTATCGGCAAGATGTCCAGCGCGATGACCGCACCGGAGCCGCCGATTCGCTCCCGGGCGACCTGCGACCAGCTTCCGGGCGCAGCACCCAGATCGACCACCCGTTGTCCGGGCCGGAATAGCCTGTCCTTCTCGTCCAGCTCCATCAGCTTGAAAGCTGCCCGCGCGCGGTAGCCTTGCTCACGGGCGCGCTTGACGTAAGGATCTGCTTCCTGGCGTTTTTTCCAGTTGGTCATGGGGAATTGAGGGTGGGCGCGGAAGTGGGAAACCGAACGTGAATGGTAACATTTTCACTTCTTCAGCCCTGTGGCGAACGAAAAACGTGAAGCGTGAAACGGGGGATGGGTGATGCCCGTTGATTTAGTGCGGTGGCCAATGGCGTGGCCCTGCCATTGGCCACCGTGAATTCACCATGCCCGTTCGATCTCCCCCGTTTCACGTTTCACGTTTTCCAACCTCCGGCCCACAGGCCACTGCGATAGAATAGCCCCCCCATTCGCAGATCAACGCTTCCATGCCCCTCACCACCTCCCAGAAGAAATACCTGCGCGGCCTCACCCACGACCTGCAGCCGGTCGTCATGGTGGCCGACAAGGGCTTGAGCGAGAATGTGCTCGCCGAAATTGAGCAGGCGCTCGAACATCACGAACTCATCAAGATCAAGCTGCGCGGCGATCGCAAGCAACGCGGAGAATGGATCGAACAACTGGTTGAAACCAGCCAGGCGGATCTGGTGCACAGCATTGGCCAGGTGGTCTGCCTGTACCGGCGTCACCCAAAAAAACCAAAAATCGCTCTCCCCCGCTGATCAGCGGCTGGTCATGGAGTTGACCGAACACAAGCCGGGCAATCACCACGTCGTACGTGCCGTTACTGCCCACAGCGTCCGTATCGACCAGGCGACCTACACCGCCAGCCTGATTCTCGGCGCCCGCTACCTGGAGCCGGATTGGCCGGTGCGTTTTCTGTCCGACCTGAACGAAACCACCCTGGCACCGCTTTTCGCCCCGCAACCGGAACTGGTCATTATTGGAGCCGGACAGACCCATCAGGTGCTTGGCCTGGAAATCCAGCGCGCCTTCATCGAGCGCGGCATCGGCATCGAATCCATGACCCTGCCCGCGGCGGCACGGACCTTCAACGTCCTGATGAGCGAAAACCGCCGCGCCCTGGCCGCTTTCATACTGTAAAAAAGGTAAACCACCACCCCCGGCTAGTATCGGTGGCTTGCGATGCAGCGGCGGGCACTCCCCGCTGCATACTGCCGGAGACGCAGAAGAGTGACGACACCTTCGTTTCGAACATTCGAGTTTCGGTCCTGGAATTTGTTTCGGACTCGGTGCTTCGTGCCTGGAATTCTTACCCTGTCTGGTGCTTGGAACTCTTCCCCAGTTCAGCGCCGCGGCAGATAGGACAACGGATCAACCGGCTGCCCGTCGCGGCGGATCTCGAAATGCAACAATTCCTCGTCGCGTTCATTCATGCCCATCTCGGCAATCTGTTCTCCGCGCCCGACCCGGTCGCCTTCCTCGACCATTCGGGCCCGGTTGTGCCCGTAGGCTGACAAAAGGGTGTCGGAATGCTTGATGATGATCAGCTCACCATATCCGATCAGCGCCGTTCCACTGTAGACCACTTCTCCCGCCGCAGCGGCGTAAACGGCCTGCCCGGTGCTCCCCCCGATTCCGAGACCGCGACGGGTGGCGCTTGCATCAAAAGGATGCAGGACCTGACCCGTGGTCGGCCACTGCCATTCGACCCCGGCTACGCTGCGCAACGAATCCGAGGCAGAAGGAGCCGGTGCCCGCGTTTCCGCGGCTGGATCAGGATCCGGGCTCCGCGATTCATCCGGCACCGACTCAGCCTCCGAGGCTGTATCAGAAGCCGGCTCCGGCCTGGATTCCCGAGCCGGCGCGGGCTCCGATGGACGTTCCGGCTCCGCTGGGGCCGGACGGGATCGTCGCGGCGGCTCGGTCATGCGCAACTCCCGACCCGGTCGAATCGTGTAGGGCGCACTGATTTCATTCCAGTCCGCGACTTCTCGCCAGTCCACGCCATACCGGAAGGCAATGGAATAGAGCGTATCGCCACGCTGCACTTCGTGGAATGCCGGAACCGGCGACACGACCCGTCCGCTGGTCGTGGACGGCCTGTCCGGCTCGGTGGTTCGGCTGCGATCTTCCACCGGAGCGGGCGCCCAGGGGGCACAGCCCGCCAGCCAGAGAAGAAGCACGGCCAGGAATAGCAGTCGCCCGATTACCATAACCACCACACGATCAGCGCCACCAGCGTCAGGCCGGCGACCACCCAGCCCAGGATATCCACCCAGTCACGCAGGTTGTCGGCCGCCCTTTCACCGCCAGCGTATATGACGCCGGCAACCATGTAAAAGCGGGCTCCGCGACCAATGATCGCCCCTAGCACGAAACCAACCACCGGCATGCCCAGCGCGCCCGCGGCAATCGTGATGACCTTGAAGGGAATCGGTGAAAAGCCGGCCAGGATCACGAACCAGACTCCGAAGCGTTCGAAGGCATCGACGGCGGCATGGTAGGCATCAACGTATCCGGCGCGTTCGATCAACGGCATCACCGCCTCGATGGCCAGCAGGCCAATCAGGTAGCCGATCAACCCGCCAAGCACTGAAGCCGTTGTGGTCAGCAAAGCCAGACGCCAGGCTGATTGCCGGTCGGCCAGCACCATCGGCGCAAGCATGACATCCGGCGGCACCGGAAAGACTGTCGCTTCCGTCAGACTCAGGGCGAAAAGATAGCGGCGCGCATGGCGATGCCGCGACGCGCGCAGAACCCGGTCATACAATCCGCGGAACATATCGACGCTCCGGTGCGATCACTTACTCCAGACCCTCGCGCAATGGCACGAAACTCACCGCACCCAGGTTCTCGCGCTCGAACTGATCTCCATGGCGCGTGACGCGGATCAACTGCTGGTGCAAGCCGGCTTCTTCCGGTGCCACGAGCACGCCGCCGTCGGCGAGTTGATCGTAAAGCACATCCGGAATGCGCCCGCCCGCCGTCACCACGATTGCATCGAATGGTGCCTGGCTGGGCCAGCCATCATTGCCGTCGGCATGTCGAGTGTAAATGTTGTGCAGCCCGAGACGGTGAAAGCGCTGGCGGGCGCTGCGCTGCAATTCACCGATGCGCTCGGTGGTAAAGACCTTGTCGGCCAGCCTTGCCAGGACGGCCGCCTGGTAGCCGGAACCGGTTCCAATCTCCAGCACCTTGCCAAGCCGTCCCTCGCCCAGTACCGCAGCCGTCATCATGGCGACGACGAATGGCTGTGAAATTGTCTGACCACGGCCGATGGGCAAGGCCGTGTCTTCGTAGGCACGCGACGACAGGGCTTCATCAACGAACAGGTGCCGCGGTGTCGCCGCCATGGCCTCGAGCACGCGCTCGTCACGAATCCCCTTGTCGCGGAGGCGCCGCACCAGCCGCTGGCGCGTGCCTTCCGAAGTCATACCGATGCCGCCAGCATGGGTCATCACTGCTGCTGCCGGTAACGTCCGGAGTTGAGCTGGTCAATCCAGTGACTGACCTGGTCCAGGGCCTGGTATCGGGTCAGATCGACATGGATGGGCGTGACCGAGACGTAGTTCTGACGCACTGCGTGAAAATCGGTGCCCGGCCCGTTGTCCTGCTCGCCGCCGGGCGGGCCGATCCAGAAGAAGCTGCGCCCGCGCGGATCTTCGATGGGAATGACATCCTCGGATCGATGCCGATGCCCCAGACGGGTCGTCTCGAAACCGCGAACCTCGCTCCACTGCACATCCGGCACGTTGACATTGAGAATGGTGTCGGCCGGCAAGGGCTGATCCTTGAGCTGCGCCATGAGCATACAGGCCGCCTCGGCGGCCGTATCGTAGTGATGTGGTCCCTGCTCGGAGAATGCCAGCGAAACGGCCATCGCCGGCAGACCGAGGAAGCGGCCCTCCATCGCGGCAGCCACGGTGCCCGAGTAGAGCACGTCGTCGCCCATGTTGGCGCCGGCGTTGATGCCCGACACCACCATGTCCGGCTCATCGCCCAGCAACCCGGTGATGGCAATGTGGACGCAATCCGTCGGCGTTCCGTAGACCATGAACGTGCGATCATCGCGCTTGTGAACCCGGATCGGACGATCCAGAGTGAGCGAGTTGCTGGCACCCGATCGATCGCGATCGGGTGCGACCACCGTCACCTGGTCACTATGATCGGCCAGGCGCTCGGATAAAAGGCGGATGCCGGGCGCGTACAGCCCGTCGTCGTTGGCAATCAGAATGTGCATGGTTGAACTGGACAGGGTAAAACGTAACTATAAATGAAGTGGGCCCCTCGGTAACGCCGGAAGTCATGTTGACATGAAAGATTCTGAAGACGATCTCGACCTGTTTCGCGAAGCTGTCGGCTCGGTGCGCCGGCTGAAAAGCGACCGGGTGCATTCTCGCCCTCCTGCCCCGCGTGCCGTCCCGGCGCAGCGTCAACGTGACGAAAGCCGGGTGATGGAGGACCTGGCCAATGCCCCGATCGATTTCAGTGCCATTGAAACCGGAGAGGAAATCACCTACCTGCGCCCCGGCCTGCAGAAACGGGTACTCTCCCGACTTCGCCGCGGCCATTGGCGAGTGCAGGACCAAATCGATCTCCACCAGATGAACCTGGAAGCGGCCGGGCAATCGATTCGTGCTTTTCTCGACCACGCCGATCGTGAGGGGATGTCCTGCATCAAGATCATTCACGGCAAGGGTCTGCGCTCCGGACCGGCCGGACCGCAACTCAAGCGACTCACTGCCCGCCTGCTCAGTCGACACGACCGTGTGGCTGCATTTGCCTCGGCCCCGCCAAACGACGGCGGTACCGGTGCGGTCTACGTGCTGTTGAGGGCCCGTCGATGACCGGATTCAACGAGGCGTTCAGCGTCCTGCTGATACTTGCCGCCGTCGCGCTCTACTGGGCCTCGGCGGTCAATGCCCGCGACCGCGCCCGCCAGCATGCACGAAATTTCTGCCACCGTCAGAACTGGCAGTTGCTCGACCAGACCGTGACGCTGGCCGCAATCTGGCCGGTGCGTTCGGGCCGGGGCATGCTCCAGTGGCAACGTCGCTACCGGTTCGACTTCAGCCCCGACGGAGGCCAGCGCCGCTCCGGCGAGCTGGTGCTTCAGGGTTACAGACTGGCATCAATCTGGGGGGAACGGGAAGACGGAGGACGGTTGATTGAATAGAAATTCCGGTTTCCGGCAAGAGATTAGCCGGGGCTTCGGGCACCAATATTGCTGTTTCAACCCTGACCCCGGAGGCTACTTGATGACCTTGAGATTTGGCTTGCGTGGGCGCGGTTCAGTGTCGCCGCCCGCCTGCCCCCCCTCCCGGGGCTCGTCCGAGTCATCGTCCGGGAACATCATGCCGCGGCCATTCTCGCGTGCGTAAATGGCCTCGACCGCGCTCACCGGCACGGTGACGGCCTGCGACACACCACCAAAACGGGCAACGAAGGTCACCAGTTCGGCGTCGATGAGCAGGTCGCGCACAGCCGATGGGTTGACATTGAGGATCACCCGACCGTCTTTCACAGCCGATTGTGGAACCTCGACACCTGGCTGCTCGGCATCGACCAGCAGGTGCGGTGTGCACCCACTGTCGACGATCCATTCGTGCAGGGCCCGGAGAAGGTAGGGGCGGCTCGAAAGCATCTCCTTACTCACCTTCGCGCAAGATTCTCTCGGCCTCGGTCAGGCTGCGTTTGAAAGAGTCGCGCGCGAACATCCGCTCCATGTACCTTACCGCGTTGGGGGCCTGCCTGGCAGTCAGGTCAATATCGTAGGCCGGCAAACGCCACAGGAGAGGCACCAGGGCGCAATCGGCCAGCGACAGCTCATCGCTGAGCAGGAACGGTTTGACCCCGAACAATTCGTCGGAGGAAATGATGCCGTCGTGCAGCTGCTTTCGCGCCGCCGCGATCTTCTTCTCGCCGCCGGAGGTCTCGATGACCTTGGCCGCGTCGATCCAGTCGCGAAACATACGATACATCGCCAATCGCAGGTAGGCGCGAGAGACCGGATCAACGGGCATCAACGGCGGATGCGGGTAGCGTTCGTCGAGGTACTCGGTTACCACCCAGGTGCCGTACAGCGTGAGATCCCGATCAACCAGCGTGGGTGTCTCGCCGTAGGGGTTGAGCTCGGCCAGGTCCGCAGTTGCGGCCCGGTCTTGCTCCACGTGGATGATTTCGACGTTGATCCCCTTTTCGGCGAGAACGAATCGCACCCGATGACAATCGATGCAGTTCTCCGAAGAGTAAAGAGCCATCATGGTAGACATACTCCGGCAAGGCGGCGCTTGGCCGCCGGACTGACAGACGTCAGCATCACTTCACGTCCTTCCAGTACTCCTTGTACAGCAAGTAAGCGAGGAAGGTCAGTAGTCCGAGAAACAGCAGAACCCATATTCCGAGGCGCTCGCGCTTGAGCACCGCCGGCTCGGCGACGTATTCCATGAACGCGGTCAGATCGAGCATCGCGCGATCGAAATCCCGCGCTGACATCAGCCCCTCTTCATCGAGTTCCAGGCTGACGACGCGTGTATGCGACTGTCCCTCATCATCAGTATACGTCTCGGTAATCGGCCGCTGGATGCCCTGAAGATCCCACAGCACATGCGGCATGGCCGGATTCTCCAGAACAGTATTGTTCCAGCCGTCCTCGGTCAGGTAATAGCTGCGAAGGAATGTGTAGATCCAGTCGGTACCCCGTGACCGAGCCGTGAGCGTCAGGTCCGGTGGCGTCACGCCAAACCATGCTTCAGCGTCGCTGGCATCCATGGCGGTCAACATGTAGTCGGCCGCTTCGCGGTCACCCATGACCAGGAACTCCTCGACCTGCTCCTCGGTCAGGTTCAGATCCTCGGCGAGTCGCTGATAGCGCATGTACTGGGCTGAATGGCACCCCATGCAGTAATTGACAAACAACGCCGCACCGCGCTGCAGGGAAGCCCGGTCATGAACGTTGGTGTCGGCATGATCGAGGCCACCGCCCTTGCCCGCGGCCAGGGTGGTGCCAGTCATGGCAATCAGCACGAGAAAAATCAGAATGTGTCGATAACTCATCACTTGGTCACTCGCTCGGGTACGGGTTTGGTGCGCTCGAAGCTCGTCCAAATCGGCATCAGGATGAAGAACGCGAAGTACAGGAACGTCCACAACCTGAGTTCAAAGTTGCTGGAATCCTGCGACAGGCCCAGCATGCCCAGCCGTATGAATGCCACGGCGAAAATGGCCAGCGCCAGCTTTGACATCCAGCTGCGGTAGCGCAGCGACCTGACCGGGCTGCGGTCAAGCCACGGCACCAGGTAGAGAATCATCACCGCCGCACCCATCAGCACGATGCCCAACAACTTGTCCGGCACTGCCTGGAGAATGGCGTAGAAGGGGGTGAAGTACCACACCGGCGGAATGTGATCCGGCGTTACCAACGGGTCGGCCTCGATGAAGTTGTCGGGCTTGAGGAAATATCCTCCGAACTCCGGCAGGAAGAAGATGATGAAGGCCGCGATAATGAGGAAGAAAGCCGCACCGAAGATATCCTTGACGGTGTAGTAGGGGTGGAACGGGATCCCGTCGACCGGCCGTCCTTCGGCACTCTTTTTCGCCTTGATATCGACCCCGTCAGGGTTGTTCGATCCCACTTCGTGCAAGGCAGCGAGGTGCAAAACCACGAGCAGCAGCAGCACCATCGGCAGCGCCACCACGTGCAGCGCAAAGAAGCGGTTGAGCGTGGCGTCAGACACCATGTAGTCGCCGCGGATCCATTCGACCAGGCCTTCGCCGATCCAGGGCACAGCGCCGAACAGCGAGATGATCACCTGTGCACCCCAGTAGGACATCTGACCCCAAGGCAGCACATAACCCATGAAGGACTCGGCCATCAGCACCAGGAAGATGGTAACCCCCAGGATCCAGACCAGTTCACGCGGCTTCTGGTAGGAGCCGTACATCAGCGCCCTGAACATATGCAGGTAAACCACGACGAAGAACAGGGATGCGCCGGTGGAGTGCATGTAGCGGATCAGCCACCCCCACTCGACGTCGCGCATGATGTATTCGACCGAGGCGAAGGCCAGCTCCGCGTCGGGCTTGTAGTGCATGGTCAGGAAAATGCCGGTGACGATCTGGTTGACCAGCACGAGCAACGACAGGGAACCGAAGAAATACCACAGGTTGAAGTTCTTCGGCGCGTAATACTCGCTCAGGTGCTTTTTCCAGAACTCGCTGATATTGGACCGCTCGTCGATCCACTGGCCAACGGCATGAATGTTCTTGTTGATCGAGCTGGCAGGCTTGGCCATGTCAGACTGCTCCTTCTTCCGGGTCTTCGCCGATGAGGATGTGGTCGTCGTCAATGTAGCGATACGGCGGCACCAGAAGATTCAGCACCGCCGGCACACCGCGAAAGACACGTCCGGCCAGGTCGAAGGTCGAGCGATGACACGGACAGAAGAAACCACCGCGCCAGTTTTCGTCGAATGGCTGAGCACCGACTTCGGGGAGCACCTGGGGCACGCACCCCAAGTGGGTGCAATGGATATTGGCCACCAGGATTTCCGGGTGAATCGAGCGGTGGTAGTTGCGCGCGTACTCCGGCTGTTGCTCTGCGCTGGATTCAGGGTCGCGCAGCTGGTCTCCCATACGCTCGAGATCCTCGAGCATGCGCTGAGTGCGGCGCATCACGCCGATGGTCGCTCCTCGCCACTGGACACGAACAAGCTGGCCGGGCTCCAGGTTGCCGATGAAGACCTCCACCGGAGCGCCGATAATGCGTGCCCTGGCACTGGGCTGCAGCGACGATACGAATGGCCATACGGCTGCACCAACCCCGACGGCACCGACCACTCCCGTTGTCCACGCCAACAGGCGACGCCGTCCCGGGTTCTCGGGCGGCTGGATGGACGCAAGCGAATC